>Ga0185299_10000079_pt1 | contig 299266 bp, 256 predicted proteins | sample PaiPotPPA55metaG_FD_128002 | JGI IMG/M metagenome (GOLD analysis project Ga0185299, IMG submission 128002) | Iron sulfur acid spring bacterial and archeal communities from Banff, Canada, to study Microbial Dark Matter (Phase II) - Paint Pots PPA... ...
AGGCTTGGTATAGGTCATTGTTCCCATCGAAACACCTCCATTTTTCTGTACTGTACATTTTGTACCATACAAATCCAAACCTGTACACGCCTGGCACTGACGGCTGCTCTCAAAACTGCCTTCACCCGCCCCGAATCAACTCCAGAATCCCATCCCACAGCGCCAGCCGCGCCTCGATTGCCGACTCCGCCGCCGCTGTTGCCTCTTCCCAAAGCTCAGGGTCATCCCCACACAGGTCCGCCACCATGCGCAGTGAGAGTGGCCCGTGGTCTTCGCCATCTACTTCGATATGCCGCTCTAGATACCAAACGAACTTGCCGAACCTTCCCGGCTGTTTCTGGTTCAAATCCCGCACCAGTTCGCGAAAGATATCCGGAATCACATCTTCGCGGCCGAAGGTAAACGCCGCCGCCAGAGCGGGCAGCTTCGCCTCGCGAATCAACGCAAACGTCGCGTCGACAAATCGCCGCGCAGCCTCTGGCGCGGACTCAGCCTCGATCAGAAGACCCCGAGGGGCGCGCTGTACGAGTTGCCGGATCGGAGCCGTGTTCGCACCGCACTCCTCCATCGCTTCCAGGTACACCTCGAAGTGGCTTACGGCGCGGCCTTCGAACTGATCGCTCTCTTCCCCGAGAACGATCTCATTGACGAAGCGGCGGCTCTCCGGCCAACGCGTTGGAACCCACGGCACGGTCACGCAGGTCAGTTCCTTCTGCAAGGCTTTCAGCAGAGACATAAAATCCCACACCGCAAACACATGCGACTCCATGAAGAGCCGCAGATGTTCCGGAGTCTGGATCGCCGCATAGAGCGGATGCCGCGTAAGCCGTTCACGAAGCGGGGCAATTTTCGCTTCGATTCCATCGATAGAGTTTGCGTTGAGCAGTACGTTCACTCTTCCATTATCTATCGGTCCATGCCACTCTAGCGAACCTGCGGCGCGGCCTCCGGGCCGAAGAAGCGTTCGATCTGCTGCGCGAGGCCTTCGAGAGCCGCGCGGCGCGGAGCGAGCGTCGCATCGTTCAGTCCAAAGCTCTTGCGCCAGATGTCTTCGAGGATTGGCAGCAGCTTTGCCGCAAGCAGGTTGGCAGTAGGAAAGTGCCGGATGGCGGCGAAGAGCTGTTCCTCTTCGGGTTCATACTCATCGGCGGGCGAGCCGTCGGCGATGTGGCCTTCAGGATCAGCCGCGCGCATGAGGTCTCGGATCGATTCGAGGTCGGGTGGTGGTGGCCAGGGCTTCGACATGCTTAGGCAGGCTCCTGTTGCGTCATACAGTGCAGCGCGCCCAGGCCCCAGATGAAGTCGGTGCAGTGGATGCCGGTGACCGTGCGCGTAGGAAAGCACTCCGCGAGAGTGTTGAGCGCGATGCGGTCGTTGGGGTCGTTGAAGGTGGGAACCAGGACGAGGCCGTTGGCGATGTAGAAGTTCGCATAGCTCGCGGGCAGGCGCTGGCCTTCAAAGTGGACCGGCGCGGGCATAGGCAGCGTCTTGATGGTGAAGGGCCGGCCTTTGAGGTTGCGTGCTTCGTGCAGGCGCTCGAGGTTCTCGGCAAGCGGCAGGTGGTTCTCGTCGGCGGTGTTGGGCTCGACAGCCGTGAGGATCATGTTGGGTGCGACGAAACGTGTGATGTCGTCAACATGACCGTGCGTGTCATCCCCGGCGCAGCCGCGGTTGAGCCAGATCACCTTCTCGATACCGAGGTAGCCGTGGAAGGCCTGTTCCAACTGCTCGCGCGATACACCGGGGTTGCGCTGCTGGACCTCACTGAGCAGGCACTCTTCGGTAGTAAGCAGGATACCTTCCCCGTTGGTGTCGATGCTGCCGCCTTCCAGGACGAGGCGTTTGGCTTTGCCCTCAGAAACGGTTACTTCCGGCTCGAAGCTCGTCATACTGTAGAGCTTCGCAACCTGTTTCGGGATGAGGTCGTCATTGCGCCAGTTATCGTACTTAGCCCAGGCGTTGAACTTCCAATTGGTCAACGCCACTTCGCTGGCTTGCTGACTCGCTGACTCGCTGACCTGCTTCTTCACAAAGATCGGGCCGGAATCGCGGAGCCACACACGATCCGTGCGCCAGTGATGGAAGTGCAGTCGCGCGAGGTTGGCGTTCTGGCGGCGCAGCATGCTCGTCGCACGCTTTTCGGAGGCGAGGTCGTTGACGAGGATATGCACGTCTTCGACCTGCGAGAGGTGGCGGACGATCTCGCTATAGACCCAGGGAATGGGCTGGAACTTGCCGGGCCAGTCTTCGGGGTTGTGGGGCCAGGCGATCCAGGTAGCGGCGTGCGGAGCCCACTCAGCGGGCATGCGGTAGTTGATCTGGGAGGCAGTTGCGTTCTTTGTCATCAGTTGGTCGAGTAGAAAGTGTACGTGGCCTGATAGGGAACGTGGAGGACGACGTTCACGTTCTTCGCGTCACAACCGGCGGCAGGGGCCTTACCAGCCTGCGTGTCAGATCGGCGCACGAAGGTGACACCCGTGAGCGCACCTGTGACCGTGCCGGTGGAGTGGGTCTCGAGCAGGAGCCAGGGAATGTTTGCGGGGTCGCTGGAGGGAGTCGTCTGCAACACTTTGCCGACGATGGCGCTGCCATCGCTCCACGTCCAGGTCGGGCCTGCGCTGTGCGTGCCCACCTGCTGGTGAGTGGCAGGATCGAAGAGTCCTGCTGCGGGTTCCTCAAAGACCCACTGGAAACCGCCATTTACTGCCGAGCAGTTGTAGTTTTGCACGCCATGACCTTCGACCGTGAAGCGAACATGGGCATTGGCAGGAGGCAGCGTTGGGTCCGGGGTTTGGGGCAGAGCGGCGAGCGCGAGCAGTGCGATAGAGAGAATCATTTCAGAGTCAGACTCCAGTCTTGAAGGCAAAGTTAGCCTCTTCTATTGAGTGTAACGACAGGATTGATTCACTTGGTTGAGATTTCTAACTGCAATTTGCTTGGTCCGTCTCTTGCGGGATGTCATAGTGGCTTTGAGTGGCTGAACAACCTGTCGTGCCCGTCTCCTTATGTCAGGTACGCTAAATAAACCTTGACAGCCAGTTGGCGTCTAATTCTTTTGGGAGGGTTTAACCAATATGCTTATAATGGAACACCGTGGATACCCACACCCGCTGGATTATAGGCTCGGTTGGCCTGATAGTGATTCTGCTCGCGTATGGGCGCTGGTGCAGACAGATCAATCGCGCCTTGGGGATCGCGGGAATATGGATGCTCAAGTTCTTACTGGACTCCAAGACATGCAAAGTAGCCGAAACATTTTGTGTCGAAGCAGCTGTTTTATGGCTTGTCTTTCCCCTTCTAGACACGCTTTACGATCATAAACATTTAAACGATCCATTTCTTCATCAGGCATTTTGGGTAGCGGGAATGTTTTTCGTTTTTGCTGTTTTGCTTTCCCATATCGCCGTAGAGAATAAGGAGGGTTAGACAATGTCAGAGTTGATTGCCTGGACAGTAGCTGCAGGTTCTCTGGTTTTTACACTTGGGCTCATTTCGGCCATAGGCTCACGGTGGCAGCGGCAGCGGCAAATGAACTCGAAATCCAAACAGGCGCGGCCTCACGCTGTGCAGGATGGTGCGTTCGAGATGCAGTTGCAAACATATATCTCATCTAGAACGGAAGCGTATCTTTCGTCTAAGTCGAAGAAGACAGCCAGCAGCCCAATGAGCATGGCTGCTAATGGTGTTGGTAACGTTGTTAGCGGAGAGGAAAATCTTGCGTCTGTCGGCAATCACTCTAGCTAGAGTCCTCGGATTTGTAGAGATCGCGGATCTAATTTCTGGAGGAAAAGTTTCCCTCCCAGAGATGGTGCGGCATCTGGCCGAAAAATATTCTTTTCAGAAATTTCCGATGACTTTTGAAGATCTGGATATTTCTAAGGGAATCGAGTTTCTTGAGGGGACGTCGGGCGAGTATCCGATAACAAAATTTGTGATTTGGGACACTCTCATGATCGTTGAGACGCGAGTAAACACCGATGTTTCTAAAGCGATTTTAGAAGATATGCTCCTTTGGGCTTCACGAGAAGTGGGTATTAACTACAAGCCAGGCTCAATCAAGCGATTTGGTTACATCAGCAGCGTGACGTTCTTTAGTGATGCTCCGTTGCTTGATTTGCATCCAGCGGTCGAGAAGTTGGCGGCCAGCTGTACGGAAGAGGTCTCAGCCATTTGGCAAGAGCCAGTGAAATATGAATCTCTTTCGGTCAGAGTAGGCCACGATCCAACTGCTAGAAAGAATGGTCTCGCCCAGTTCCGAATTGAACATCGAGCGGAGTCGAGGTTTTCGGAAAATAAATACTTTTCCGAGTCTCCACTACCCACTGATTCACATTTGGCACTATTGGAGCAATTCGAGCGAGACATCACCCTATCAAGGCAGGCGTCATCGCCTGGAAGCTGATCGTTGAACATGGCGATCGTATCGCGCAGGTGCTTTAGAGTGGACGGGTTGGCACGTTCCCTAGGGTGGAATCCCTAATTCGCTGTTGGTGTCTCCACGTGTTCCACCACGAGGACCTGAACCGGCCCTTTCTCCGAGTCCAGCTTCAACCCCAATTGCTCTTGTATCGCCGTGAAGATGGACGGAGGCGGATCCGGAATCGGCTCACCATTGAGCCTCTCCGGCCCCTCGTCCGGGGTCCAGCGCAAGGTCACGTCGAACCGCCCTGGGATTCCGGTCTTATCGACGACCACACGCCCCACGGCCTTCGCCAGCTCTCGTGCAAGACCGTCCGTAGTCACACCCTCCGCCACGAGCTTTCCGTACGACCCTGAAATCTTCAGCCCGTTCGACTTCGTCTCTTCCAGCTTCGATCCGCCCTTAGCCACCATAAGGGCATAGATTGGAAGCTCCCTGGTCTCAGGGTGGCTCGCCAGCTTGAACCGCTCCCCCAGGAGCGCCTGCACCATCTGCCGCTTTCGCAGCCTGCCCTCGTCAGAGCTAAGCTTGTGCATCTGTTCCTCGGTGGCGCCGTCCACCTTGGCGTCAATGTCGAAGGTCTGCGAAGCGGCGGGCCCAGCAACATTCAGGATCTGGGTCTCCGGCAGGCCAAACGCGAACTGCAACAATCCTTTTAGCGAAACATTAACCGTGCGAAAGCTTCCACTCGTCGACGAGCTGTAAATATGCGAGCGACCGTCACCGCCGCCGTTGTTCAACTTCACCGAGGCGACGTCAAACTTCGGTGCAGTAGCGGAGTCTGCAACTGCCTGTCCTTCGACAGCCGGCAAAAAACTCGTGCAGGACAAAACTGCGAGAACAAGCAAACGTTCTGGATGCTTCCAAGCGCTGTTGTTCATCGTCTTCCTCATATGGGGCTTATGGTTGAGACGGGTTCTGGAAGGAAGTGTAGTGGCAATTAGAGCAGTTCCAGTAATAGTGTGATGCTTTTTTGACCTATCCACACTGTGTCATCTCGACCGAAGGCGGCGTTTTTTGCCGCCGCAGTGGAGAGACCCCTGTATTTCGCCCGCAGCAGCGTTGCCGCTACACGCGAAATACAGGGGTCTCTCCACTACGCATGACGATAAAACCATCATGCTTCGGTCGAGATGACAGCTCTATAGTGGTTCATTCGTACATCACACTATTCGTCGAAGCGCTTTAATCCAGGAACCTGCTCGTAATGCCGCCATACGCATCGATCCTGCGATCGCGCAGGAAGGGCCAGTGCTGGCGCGTGATCTCGACTTCCTTTGCGTCGAGGTCGGCGTAGAGGATCTCTTCCTTATCGTGCGAGGCCTTCGCCAGAATACGGCCGAAGGGATCGGCGATAAAACTTCCGCCCCAGAACTCGATGCCGCTGGCAGGGGTATGATCGCCGGGACCCTCCATCAGGACACCGTTGTGCTCCACATCGCCGTGCTCATGGCCGACGCGGTTAACGGCGCAGACGAAGACGCCGTTGGCAATCGCGTGGGCACGCTGGATGGTCTGCCAGGCGTCATACTGGCGCTCGCCGAACTCGACCTTCTCGCTGGGATGCCAGCCGATAGCCGTTGGAAAGAAGAGCGTCTCAGCGCCCTTGAGCGCGGTGACGCGTGCTCCTTCGGGATACCACTGGTCCCAGCAGACGAGTGTGCCGATGGGACCGGCAGAGGTCTTCTGCGCCAGGAACCCGAGATCGCCCGGCGTGAAGTAGAACTTCTCGTAGTAGAGCGGGTCGTCGGGAATGTGCATCTTGCGATAGATCGCGGCGATGTTATCCGGCGCGGTGCTGGTGTGGTCGAGAATGGCGGCCGTGTTGTGATACAGCCCCGGAGCGCGGCGCTCGAAGAGAGAGGCGATGACAACGAGCTTGTGCTCGCGAACGACTTCACTGAGCGCCGCGGTCGAGGGGCCGGGGATGGACTCGGTGATATCGAAGAGCGCGTGCTCTTCGCGCTGGCAGAAGTACTGCGCACGGAAGAGTTCAGGCAAGCAGATGAGTTTGGCCCCGTTCTCGGCGGCTTCGCGCACACGGGCCACGGCCTTAGCGAGGTTGGCCTCGGTGGAGGGGACGCAGGACATCTGGATGAGGGCGACGCGGGTAGTTTTAGACATAAGGCTCCGGGTTAGGCTACTTCGAGCGCGAGGGTGTTCTGTTTCGCAAAACGGATGACGTCTTTGTCCCGCGTCATCAAGATCAGACCCTCAACACGCGCAGTTGCGACAAGAATACGATCAGAAGGATCTTTGTTTAGTGAATCTGGCAAATTTACCGATTCAATGGCGATCTGTGGGGTGAATGGCAGAAGTTGAATGCCTGGAAGCTGAAGCGCGCGCTCTACCCAGCGTTCGACTCCGAAGGGCAAGTCCAGCCGCCCTTTGCGGACCAAAAGAGCTATCTCCCAGATAGATATCACCGAAACGTAGGCTTCTCCTGCCTGACGTGCATGGTCAATGGAGATGACGGCGGACGGCTTCAGCGCTGGAGCTCCATTGATATAACGAATCCAGACATGGGTATCGAGAAGCAGGCGTGACGAGCTACTCATTGCTGAGTGTCCACTCTTCCCCGGTAGGGCCAACGATGTCACCTAACTCGTGAACACTGCCACGCATCCAGCCATAGCCGGAAAGGAGTTTTGCTTCCGTCAAGGGGACAATCTTTGCGACAGGAACGCCACGTCTCATCAGTGTGATCTCCGTTCTATCTTTCTCCACGCTATTTATAAGAGAAGACAGATTTGCCTTGGCTTGGGCGACAGAAGCGTTTCTGTTGAGAGAGGGTGTACGCATCACTGCCTTGAGTTTCCGCGAGACGAGTTTAGGCTGTTCAGCGCGCGGTTTCGATTTGAGCAGGGTCGACATATGGTCATCTCCAGATGACTATTATATCGAAAACGATCGAAACCCGCCTACTCCACTTGGTGCAGGCCCTTAAGAACGTCACTTATCGTCGAACAACAAAATCGCGGCGGCAATAGTCGTCGTCCATCTGCCGTTTTTGTCGCCGACGGCGGACTGAGTGACGTTCGCGGTGCGGACGATCTTGTTGGAGATGCGGTAGATCTCCTTCTTCTCATCCCAGCTCTTGTCAGGGTCGAAGTCGACGTCAAGCGTGGTGGCGAGCATCTCGGCGGCCAGCTCTTCCGCGTAGTCGCCGGCTTGGTCCTCGGTTTCGCCAAAGCTGTGGTGTTCGGAGAGATAGCCGTACGCGTTCTTGTCCGAGGGGATAGCGACGCCGATGGAGCTGGCGACGAGGCGGTGGGCCTCGCGCGTAGAGTTCTCCGCAACGACCGCGAAGACGACCTCGCCGGGGTTCAGGAACTTCAGCCCCTCTTTGCGCGGAATCAGCTTGCAGTGCGGCGGGAAGATGGAGGACACGCGAACCAGGTTCTGTGCGGCGACTCCGGCATCACGTAGCGCCATCTCAAACGAGGTCAGGCGCTCTTTGTGCTTGCCAACGCCCTTGGTGAAGAACAGGCGCGTGGGAACCATATTTATGCCCAATGTTTGAACCCTCCAGTGCGTTGCCGGTGAGTCTTGTGGCCAGCTGGGGCGGAGACGGGAGATACCCAGCCACAGGAGAAAAATTATCGCACGTCAGAGGCAGATTCCCCCTTTGAATCAGGGCAAACGCCTCTAAATTTCAACCAGCACCCAGGAAGAACAAGCAACAGCAAAAGCCTTAACGCGGAGGACGCGGAGGTTTCGCAAAGCTCGCAGAGGGTGTCGTAGCGGCCTTTGCGTTTTTCCTCTGCGCCCTCTGCGTTAAGGCTTTTTGGCTGTCTGCCACGAATTTGCTGAGAAATAGGATGCGTTTGCCCTGCCGCTCAAAATACAGGATGGCGTCGAAAAACAAACAACCAAAACGCAGTGAAAGACGATGTTGCTCGACGATGAATTTCTGCTAACTTTAGATGTGGCCCAAAGTTTGCCCGCGGCCGCGGTAATTTGTTCCCCCTGCACCGTTCTTGCCTTGCAAAAACCCATCACCCGGCAGCGGAAAGCTGTCCCTCAAGGAGTGCCATGTCGAGCGAATTTCGCAACTTTCTGGAATTGTCCTACGAAGAACTGGAAGACCTGAACCTGAAGGCTAAGGACCAGCGCAAAAAGCGCGTGCCTGCCGATGTTATCCAGGAAGAGCGCCTGAAGTACCTTACTGACACACCGGGCATCAAGGCTGTGACCGTGCTCTTTTCCGACCTCGAAGGCCGGCTGCACATGCTCGACTACGACAAGAAGTTCCTGGTCAAGAGCTATGACAACCTGACGTTCGACGGCTCTTCGATCCGCGGCTTTACAGCGCAGCGCGAGAGCGATCTTCGCCTTGGCCTGGACTGGAGCGCGTTCTACTGGACGCCAGCCGACGTCTTCGGTTCCGGCAAGGTTCTGGTGTTCGGCGAAGTGATCGACAAGAACGGCGGACACTACTCGGGCGATCTGCGTGGCGTGCTGAAGAGCTTTGCCAACGAGCAGTTCGAGAAGAACGGCTACACCCTGAATGCGGCCAACGAGATCGAGGGCTTCCTCTTCGACGGCATCGATGCCGAGCGCACGTTCCACGAGACGGGCAAGTTCGAGTACGTCAACCAGGGCGGCTACTACCACTCACTGCCGGGCGACCCCCTGCGTGAGTTCATCGACACCACCGCTGAAGTGCAGCGCGCGATGGGTTTTGAGAATGAGAAAGACCATCCTGAGGTTGCCCCCTCGCAGTTCGAGATCAACTACTCGTACGGTGATGTCGTGGCTGCCGCCGACCAGATCCAGCTCTACAAGCTGATCTGTCGCCAGGTTGCGACGCAGATGGGCATGACCGCGAGCTTCCTGCCGAAGCCTGTTACAGGTGTGAACGGTTCGGGCATGCACACCAACGTTTCGATCACGAACAAGGCCGGCAAAAATCTCTTCTGGGATCCGAAGGGCGACGAGAAGATCTCGAAGTTTGCATGGGGTTTTGTGGACAAGATCCTCACCCACGGCAACGACCTCTGCCTGCTGCTGAATGCCAGCGTGAACTCGTATCGCCGCCTCGATCCTCACTTCGAGGCTCCGAACCAGATCAAGGCTTCGGCCACCGATCGCGGTTCGATGGTGCGCATCCCCATCGGCAATGAGAAGTCGGCGCGCGTTGAGGTTCGTTCGGTCGGACCGGATGCGAACCCCTACATGGTGCTGCACTCGGTCTTCAAGACCGGGCTGCAGGGCAACACGTCGAAGATCAAGAACCTGCGCCAGGCCGAACGGTATCTGCCGGACAACATCTACACCGCGCTCGAAGACTTCCGCAATGCGGAGTGGACGAGCGAGTTGCTGGGCGAAGATGTGAAGGCACGCTACGCCGATCTGAAGCAAGCATCGGCAGACCGCTGCGCACGGCTGCTCGGCACCATCGTCAAGCCGTCGGAGATCCAGTTCCACCACGACGTGTACAACCAGCTGCTGTGGGGCCAGTTCTAAAAGCCTTGTACGTGATCACGCAAAGAAGGCCGGCGATTGCCGGCCTTCTTTGCGTCAGCGAGACAAACCTGAAGCATATAGCTGAGTTGCTGGCGGATCTGGAGCAGTTCCCGCAGAAGTGTGGGTCAACTTACACGGGTAGTTTTCGATTGCATGAAGATAAGGCGAGGCAACATCGCTAAAACAGGTGAGAATCTAGCGCCAACGGCGCGGCATATACCAGCCTGGGGTGAAGCCCCAGGTGAGTGAACCACCATAACCCTGAGGGCTGAAGGCCCGATATATCTCGGCTCCACAGGCGCGACATGCCGAGCAATCGCACAGCCGATTTATCTTTCTCTTAGAGCGCCGTCCATAGCTCTACGCGTATCTCGTACCGCATGAGATCGTGCCGACAGAGACGAGATATACCGGGCTTTCAGCCCTTGATTCATCATTCGATCCTTTACCTGGGGCTACGCCCCAGGCTGGTATATGCCGCGCCGTTGGCGCTGGATTCTCATAGGCTCTGATTGCATTGACTCACCTCATCTTCACGTGATGCCCCGTGTCCACTATGTTCCGTGGTTCTCTCTACATCTTTTCAGGAGCTTCTCTAGTAGCCGTGCTGTGAGATTTGCCGGACAGCTTTTATAGCAGCAGCCACTTGTTGTTTATGCGCCTTTCTCCGTTCCAACCGTTCACGGTGACGATCAGGAATCTCGAAATCAGGCGCAGAACGCAAGAAAGCGAGGACGTCATCGTGCCATTGTTGGTCTGTGCGTTCGTCTTGCTTTACTTCCGGACGTTGGCTTGCCAGCAGATGCTTCCATTGATCGATAGACAGAATCACCGCAGTCTCAACCCCGCGACGCGTGACGATCTGCGGCCCATTCTTCGCGGCGTGGTCGATCACCTCGCCGAGCTTTGCTTTTGCGTCGTTTAACTGCCAGGGTGACATATCCAGGTCCTCATCTATTTCGCGACATAGGATAACGCGCAGCGGGGGTCTCTTCTCATTCTGGCCGTTTATCGGGCGATGGCGTTGCCAGTCGCATTTTACCGGTGGTACGGTGGCCGCATCACGAATAAGAGGGCCAACACGATGCAGACCAGCTACAACGACATTCCAGTACCCAGCGACGGACAGGCAATCGAATACAGCAACGGCGAGTACACCGTTCCCGATCATCCGATCATTCCGTTCATTGAAGGCGATGGAACAGGCCGCGATATCTGGCGCGCGTCGCAGCGTGTGTTCGATGCGGCAGTGGAGAAAGCCTACGGCGGCAAGCGCTCGGTGAAGTGGTTTGAGGTGCTGGCTGGCGAGAAGAGTTATCGCAAGACGCAGAACTGGCTGCCTGATGACACCGTGAAGGCGACAGTAGACTTTCGCGTGTCGATCAAAGGACCGCTGACAACGCCGGTGGGCGGTGGCATCCGCAGTCTGAACGTGGCGCTGCGGCAGTTGATGGATCTGTATCAGTGCGTGCGTCCGGTGAAGTACTACAGCGGCGTGCCGAGCCCGGTGAAGCATCCCGAGCAGCTCGATGTTGTCATCTTCCGCGAGAACACGGAGGACATCTATGCGGGCATCGAGTTCCGCGAGGGGACGCCGGAGGCCGCGAAGTTCATCGCCTTTGTAAACGACGAGATGCTGAAGGGCACAAAGAAGAAGGTGCGGCTGGACTCCGGTGTAGGCGTGAAGCCAATCTCGATTACAGGCTCGAAGCGGCTGGTGCGTGCGGCGATTCAGTACGCGATCGACAAGCAACGCAAGACCGTGACGCTGGTCCACAAGGGCAACATTCAGAAGTTCACCGAGGGCGCGTTTCGCGAGTGGGGCTATGAGGTCGCAACCCAGGAGTTCCGCGAGCACACCGTGACCGAGCGAGAGAGTTGGATTCTTGGCAACCTGGAACAGAACCCGAAGCTGACACCCGAGGAGAACGCCGCTCTTGTCGAGCCCGGAATCGAGTTCGCCGCGAAGGAGTTCGGCGAGAGCATCGTGCAGGAGGTGCGCGATGTCGTGGCGAGCATCGGCGCGACCCATGGCAATGGCCAGTGGAAGAACAAGATCCTGGTGAACGATCGCATCGCCGACTCGATCTTTCAGCAGATCATCATTCGGCCTTCTGACTACAGCGTGCTCGCGACGACGAACCTCAACGGCGACTATATCTCTGATGCCGCAGCAGCGCAGGTTGGCGGGTTGGGAATCGCCCCGGGAGCGAATATCGGCGATGGCTACGCGGTGTTCGAAGCGACGCACGGAACAGCGCCGAAGTATGCGGACAAGGACGTCATCAATCCGGGATCGGTCATACTTTCTGGCGTAATGCTGTTCGACTTTCTGGGCTGGAGCGAAGCGGCACGGCTGATCGAAAGCTCGATGGAAAAGACCATTCAGCAGAAGTTCGTGACGTATGACTTCGAGCGGCAGATGCAGGGTGCGACGAAGGCGAAGACTAGCGAGTTCGCCAGCCGGATGATTGAGAATATGGGGTGAGCGCGGCCTCTTGACGCTCCGATTACAGAACTCGACAGGCAGTGATCTGATGGGCAGCGATCAGAATTTGATCGGCTTGCGGTGCCGCATTTGGCCGCGCGGAGGAAGAGGGATTTCGAAGTACGGCCCGCATCGGAGAATCTCAAGGAGTGTCGGCTTTTTCGGTTGCTGACTTTGCTCCCAGCTATCAAATGACTGGACTACCGCAGCCTTCACGCCGCGTTGCGTAATGACCTGGGGGCCATGATCCTTTGCGGCAGCGATCACTTCGCTCAACTTTGCCTTTGCTTCCTGTAGCTGCCACGTCGCCATTCCCGCTCCTCCCGATCAGACTAGCATCCTTGAAATGACGGTGGGATTGGCCGGTTAGCGGTCAAATGTTCGGCCGCTGGCAGGTATCATTAAAGGGACGACACGCAAGAGCCTGCGACCGCGGGCGCTACGGGCGCCATACTCTTCTGGAGATTTCATTCACCATGCGTAAGAAAGTCACTATTGTCGGTGCCGGAAACGTCGGCGCTACTGCCGCTCATTGGATTGCAGCGAAAGAACTCGCGGACGTTGTGCTGATCGACGTGATCGAAGGCGTGCCCCAGGGCAAGGCGCTGGATCTGCTGCAGGCCATGCCCATCGAGAAGCGCGATTGCGCGATCCTGGGCACGAACGACTACGCCGATACCGCGAACTCCGACATCGTTGTGATCACCGCCGGCATTGCACGCAAGCCCGGCATGAGCCGCGACGACCTGTTGAACACCAACTTCAAGATCATGAGCGATGTGGTCGAGAAGGCCGTGGAGGCTTCGCCCAATGCCATCCTCGTTATCGTGTCTAACCCCCTCGACGCGATGGCGCAGACCGCCTTCAAGAAGGCCGGGCTGCCGCGCGAGCGCGTGATCGGCATGGCTGGCGTGCTCGATTCCGCGCGCTTTCGCACGTTCATCGCGGAAGAGCTTAAGGTATCGGTAGAGAACGTTACAGCATTCGTGCTCGGCGGACACGGCGACACGATGGTGCCGCTATCGCGCTACTCGACAGTGGCCGGCATTCCCATCACGGAGCTGATAGAGCCGACACGGCTGAAGGAGCTGGAGACGCGCACAGCCAATGGCGGCGCAGAGATCGTAAAGCATCTCAAGACCGGATCGGCATACTACGCTCCTTCGGCGGCGGCTGTGGAGATGGTCGAGGCGATCCTGAAGGACAAGAAGAAGATCCTTCCGTGCGCCGCGTATCTGCAGGGCGAGTACGGCATCAATGGCCTGTACGTTGGTGTGCCTTGCAAACTCGGCGAGAAGGGGCTGGAGCAGATCATCGAAATCAAGCTCACGGCTGAGGAGCAGGCTGCGCTGAACAAGAGTGCAGAGGCAGTGCGCGAGCTGTGTACCGTAATCGGCGTGGCATAGCCGAATGAATGAGGCACTGGGTGGTGGGTCCATCTACAGGATGGCCCACTGTCAGCCGGCCGGCGATCTCAGCGGATATTGGCCTCTTTTTACTAAGGTAGAGATTTTGTGCCAATATAATAGCGTTATGGGTATGCGGAAGATGACCTTCGACATTCCGGATGAAGTCGCGGAGCGGTTTAATAGCGAAGTGCCCGCGTCGGAGCAGTCCGGCGTTGTGGCGAAGCTATTGCTGCGTCGAAGGACCACGCCAACCTGGACGGACGAACAGTTGGCTGCGGCTTGTGATGCATTGAATGCTGATCCCAATATTGCAGAGTTAGAACGAGACATGGATGCGCTAAGTGGGGATGGACTGGATGAGTATCCGTGGGATGCACCCGCTTCGCGGTGAGGTATGGTGGGTGCGGCTTGATCCGACGGTGGGTTCAGAGATCGCCAAGACGCGCCCCTGTGTTGTGATGACAACCGATCGGTTGAACGAGAGGCGCCGGACAGTAGTTATTGTGCCGATTTCTACGGGGCCAAAACCAGAACCCCCTTTGAGCATAGCGGTGAACGGTGGTGGAAAGGCCGGCGTGGCCGTGATCGATCAGGTGAGAGCGGCCTCAAAGGAGCGGTTTGGCCGCAGAATGGGTCAATTGGCCGCTGCCGAAATGGCTGCTATCGAAGATGGTTTACGGCGAGCCTTGGACTTGGAATGAAGAGGGGCCGTTGACAAAGAGTTGACGCTGCCTTGGATTTTGAGAGGTGTTTCTAACATGGCCAAAGACGTGAGGATATACAAGTACGAATCACGCAAGGATGCGGAAGCAAGAATCCGAAGTGCAAAACGGTTGGTGGTGATATTGATCCCTCTCTTGCAAGGTGAAGCGGAAATCCTCCATACACATCGCAAATCCATTATGAGCGAAGCACTTTGGAAGCTCACTGAAGCCGAGACGCAGAAATATAAGACCCGCTATTGCTCGAAGGCAGTGTGGGAATTGCCTGATTTGGATTCTGCGGGTATTGACCTTATTCATGAGCATGTCTTTCAGAAGGCAATTATGGCCGAGCAGTTACTCCGTGATGTCTCTATGGATGTCAAAAAGACTCTGGAGAATGCTTTCGGCTGCGTAGTGACAAAAAAGGAACATGATCGCTTGGCTGATTACGGCCACGAAGATGGCTGGAAACGGTATCGGATGGCTGGAATCGCCGTGGTCAACGCAGAAAAAAGCGATAGAACCACAGGTAAAGTCTCGTTTGTTCCGCAGACGCTTTGATCTTCTGAAACCAAAAGGCCGCGGGCTGAAGCCCGCGGCCTTTTGGTTTCGCTTTTGGCATGGCATGAAGCCATGCTTTTCCGGTTGGAGCAGAATTACGAACGCTCGATCGTGACGCTCTCCAGCACAACCGGCGTCTTGGGCCGGTCCATGCCATCGCGGGCAACCTTGCTGATCTTCTCGACGATGTCATACCCTTCGGTGACTTCGCCGAAGATGGTGTGCTTGCCCGTGAGCCAGCTGGTGTCGGTAACGGTGATGAAGAACTGCGAGCCATTGGTGTTGGGGCCAGAGTTGGCCATGGCGAGTTTGCCGGGAGCCTTGAAGTGGTGTGGGCTGCCTTTGGTCTCGTCGGCGAACTTGTAGCCGGGGCCGCCCATGCCGTTGCCTTCGGGGTCGCCGCCCTGGATCATGAACTCGGGAATCACGCGGTGAAAGATGGTGCCGTCAAACAGCTTGGCGCCCTTCTTCGAGCGCGAGTTCCACTCTTTGGTGCCTTCGGCCAGACCGATGAAGTTGGCGACCGTCTCGGGAGCTTCGGTCTCGAAGAGTTTACAGACGATAGTGCCTTCGGAGGTCTTGAAGGTTGCGGTAGTGGGCATTGGTTCTCCTTACGTTTGTTAGTTGAGGATTGGATGCTTTGCGAGGGCTCGCGGTGGTTTGTTTCCAGCGACGAGCTACAAGAAAATCAGCTGCGAGGAAGGACGTATTGATTCCCTTACTTGGGCTGAGGCTGGGCCGCAGGTTGTGGGGCTGCAGGCTGGGTGCTGGCGGGCGCAGCCCCTGGAACAACGGGCTCCGGTGGAAGAGGTTTACCGTCGGGAACGATCGTCACTTTGTTCATGACAACCGGGGTAAGAGGTTTGTCCTCGGCGTTGCGTTCCACGCGAGCGATCGAAGCGACGAGCAGAACGGTATGCGCGTCGCACTGGCCGAAGATGGTGTGCTTGCCGTTGAGATCCGGAACGGGAGCTTCGGTGATGAAGAACTGCGAGCCGTTGGTGTTGGGACCGGAGTTGGCCATCGCCAGGCGGCCAGGAACGTCGAAGCGAAGCGCGGGTGAGAACTCGTCCTCAAAGTAGAAGCCGGGATCGCCGGCGCCGGTTCCGAGACGGTCTCCGCCCTGGATCATAAAGTTGGGGATAACGCGGTGAAAGGTTGTGCCATCGTAGAACGGCTTGCCGGTAATCTTCTTCTGCGTCGTAGGATCGGTCCACGCCTTCGTGCCCGTGGCGAGTCCGATGAAGTTGGTGACAGTGGCCGGTGCTTCCTTGTCGAAGAGCTTGCAGGTAAGCCGGCCCATCGTGGTATCGAAGACAACGGTTGGCCCCGTAGGCTCAGCAGGCGGCGCGTCATGCGCGGTCGTGCTGGGCGCGTCGGGTAACGGGGCCGGAGTCGTGGCCTGTGCTGAAGAAACCTTGGCTGCTGTGGCTGAGAGGACGAGCGAGCAGAGGAGGGCTGGGAGCTTGAGGTTCGCGAACGTCATTTCAGGTATAAGGCTACTCCGAAGAGGCGGACAGGGCAAAGGCGGGACTCTGGAATAAGAGGCCATTTTGGCCTCCGTGTAACGTTTCGATGGCATCGTATATCCCAGGTCTCAGGAGGATTCAATCGTGGTCAAGAAGGCAATCTGGGTGATGTTGAAGGCGAAACCGGGCAAAGAGTCAGAGGTAGAAGCGTTTCTGAGCCAGGGTGCTCTCTTAGCCAAAGAAGAACCGCTTACGGTGAACTGGTATGGCGTCAAGATGGCTCCGGGTATCTATGGCGTGTTCGATACGTTCGCTGGCGAAGAAGGCCGCGACGCGCACCTGAGCGGCGAAATTGCGAAGGCGCTGATGGCGAACGCACCAGATCTGTTCTCGAATGAGATACGAATCGAGAAGATGGACGTTCTGGCGTCGAAGTAGAACGACAATGGCAAGAGCCTTTAACGCAGAGGGCGCGGAGGTTTCGCGGAGGTCGCGATGGAAACCGTGGCGGCCTCCGCGAAACCTCCGCGCCCTCTGCGTTAAAGATTTTGTTCTGCTGCCCCCTGAACATCGGCAAAAACGCGAAGCAGATTGCCACCGAGGAGCTTCTTCATCTGCTCCTCGGTGTAACCACGCCGCAGGAGAGCAGCAGTAATCTTTGGCAGATCCGCAGCGCTGGCGATCTCCGCAGGCAGCAGAGCAAAGCCGTCGAAATCGGAGCCGATGCCAACATGATCGATGCCCGCCACCTGGGCGACATGATCGAAGTGGTCGATCAGTGATTCAAGGGGCGCAAGCGGTATGGGATGCTGCGCATAGAACTCGCGGTCGACCGCAAGAGGAACCGCATAGGGAACAGGCTCACCGCGTTCGAGATACGGAGCAGCCGCAGCCGCATAGAGCGGTTCGCGTTGCGGTAGTGTTGCGGACCAGGCGGTACGCCAGTTGTCATCGATAAACGAGGGATAGAAGTTCACCATGACGACACCGTTGTTGGTTGCGATCGCGCGCAGCTGTTCATCCGTAAGATTGCGCGCGGAATCGGTGAGAGCACGCGCGCTGGAATGCGACGCGATGATAGGAGCGTGCGTAGTCTGCAGCACATCCCAAAATGTTTTGTCGGACACGTGGCTCACATCGACCATCATGCCGAGGCTGTTCATCTCGCGGATCACGCTGCGCCCGAAATCTGTAAGCCCATCATGGTGCTGAACGCTGGAATCGTCGAGGTCACCGGAGCTGTCCGCCCACTCGTTGCTGTTGGACCACGTGAGTGTCATGTAGCGCACTCCGAGACGATGGTAGACGCGCAACAGGCCGAGATCGGCTTCAATCGAGTGTCCCCCTTCAATCCCCAAGAGCGCACAGAAGATACCGTCCTGATGGGCCTGCACGATGTCTGCAGCCGTAAGGCCGAGACGCATCGTGGTGGGATGTTTGCGAAGCTGTTCGTAGACGCCGTCGATGAGTTGCAGCGTACGGAACGCGTAGCGGTCACGCCATTGCGTGGGTTCCACCCAGATGGCGAGGAACTCAGCGGAGAGGTTGCCCTGCCGCGCACTCTCGAGGTTCAGCATGCCTGCACCCAGCGGATCGGAGAAGTTCCAACCCTCGTCCACAAAACGCTGCGGAGTGTCGGCGTGGGTATCGATGACGAGAGCGGAGGCGTGAAATTGTGCGGGATCGTGCATGTAATTGAGGTCGCAGATGTTGTGCTGCCCGCGAGGTTTGATTGTAACAATGCAGAGAAATTCTTACTGGAGAAGACGGCAACCCGCGAGCGGGTACAGGCCATCTGTTACAGGGCAGAGGTGATTTATGGGAATTGGCGTAAATGCAACCAAAACGGCATCACGACCTTCGCACGAAGCGATCGAGGACACCGGTGGTAACCCGATCACCGGGGCCAGAACTCCGGCCGAACGCGTTGACCAGGCAGCCATGGAGAGCGCCAAACGCGCGCAGAACCGGGTTCACGATAACGAGACGAAAGATCCGGGAAGCTCGATCTTTACGAAATAGGTCGATACGACAAGATGGAAGCAAATCCATCAAGCAGATGGATGTATCAACAGAAGCCCCGCTTGGCGCGGGGCTTCTCTGTTGATGCACCTATGTAAAGTGCCTTTGCTTTTCTGGTTGTCATTCCGAGCGTAGCGAGCGAACCTGCTTTCTCCCGCTTTTCGTTCGTACTGCCACGGACGTTATGCGCCCCGCCACAAAGGACGCTCTTTTCGTTCTTACCCCTATTTTTCTGGGTGAGGCAGACAAAGAACGGGAGACAGCAGGTTCGCTCGCTACGCTCGGAATGAAAACCAGAAAAACAAAAACAGTGATATCACCCTAAAACGCCGCTGCCCCAGCCTCTGCAACGCTATGATCCTGCTCACCAGAGCCCCCACTCACGCCGATAGAACCAACAACCTTGTCATCCTGCTTGATAGGAATGCCGCCGGCGAAGATCATGACCTTGCCATCGTTGGACGCGTGGATACCAAAGAATTGGCCACCGGACTGTGAGTGTGCTGCGAGTTGGCCCGTTTCGATGTCGAAGGCGCGTGAGGTCCAGGCCTTCTTCTGAGCGATGTCGATGGAGCCCATCCAGGCATTCTCCATACGCTCAAAGGCAAGCAGGTGGCCACCTGCGTCGGCGACAGCGATACACATGGGCTGTTTGATCTCCTCAGCCTTCTTGGTGGCAGCGGCGATGATGCGGCGGGCGTCGACGAGTTGCAGAGTTTTGACGATGATGCTCATAGTGCGAGGTTCTCCTTCAGCTAGTAACGTACGTCAGACGATTGGATGCAAGAACAAGGTTTCAACATCATCCTTCCCCTCCAAAGGGATGTGTAAGAAGGACGTCTATCGGATACTCTTTCCAGAGTATGTCCGACTTCCCTGCCCCCGACCCAGACTTCATGCAACTCGCCATCGCCGAGGCGCGCGCCGCCGAGTTCGCCGGCGAGGTCCCTGTCGGTGCGATCATCGTCTCACCCACGGGGGAGATCGTCGGGCGCGGCAACAACCAGGTTCTCCGCACCAACGACCCCACAGCTCACGCGGAGATCGTCGCCCTCCGCGCCGCCGGCCTCGTGCTGAGCAACTACCGCCTCCTGACACCGGAAGGCGGCTGCACGCTCTACTGCACGCTTGAGCCCTGCGCCATGTGCGCGGGAGCCATCCTGCACGCGCGCATCGCACGCCTCGTCTTCGCCGCACGCGACCCCAAGGCCGGCGCCTGCGGTTCTGTTCTTTCCGTCATGAATCATCCCGCACTCAACCATCGTGTCGAAGTCATCGAAGGCGTGCTCGCCGAAGAGTGCAGTGCCATGCTCACCAATTTCTTTCGCGCTCGCCGGGCATCGCAAACCTCCAGCAACCAGTCCGCATCAGACTTGTTGACGGAGGGCAGTACCGGTGGCAACACGTAAAGCTCCTGCAAAGAAGTCCGCAGCCAAATCAGTCACAAAGAAGTCACCCGCGAAGAAATCCACCACCCCACCCTCGCGCCGCTGGTCCGCCAAAGTCGATACCGACTCCACGCATCCCGACCACGAACTCTTTCTGCAAAGCGCGCCGAAGATCGCCCAGGCGCTCGCTACCAAGCGCGTCTCGCCGAAGGGTCCTGCCTCGGGCATGCAGATGCTGAACTTCTACATCAACCGCGCCGGAAAGAATCTCTCCAAGGAACGCATAGTCACGTTGGAGCGGGCGAAGGATCTGCTCTCCGGCATCATTGCCAAAGCGAAGACACCTGCAAAGAAATCAGCTCCGAAGAAAGCCACGAAGGAAAAGAGCGCGTCAAAAAAATCCGCCTCTCGCTAGTACTACAGTTGTACTTACAACCCAACCCCAAACGCCTGTCATTTTGACCGACCAACGGGAGTGGAGAAACCCCTGTATTTTGGGGATGCTTGTACTACCAAAGTGGCTAAAGAGATACCCGAGATTCCTATCGTTAGCCGCAAAGTACGTTCTCGCTGCGAGCAAATGTGCCCTTGGAAACATCGCAAAATGCAGGGGTTTCTCCGCTCCCGTTGGTCGGTCGAAATGACAGGCCTTTGGGGGTCAGGCGGCAACTAGCCCCCTCCGTCAGTAATTTCTATTCAAAAAATCGCGCAAAGACTCCAGCCGAAAGCTAGCATCTCCCACTTCAATCCCCAGGAGAAGCTGCGTGCTGCTAAGTTGATTGCGGAAGTCCAACGCCGCCGTAGTGTCCGCATCGCTCACCAGTTGCAGGCTCTTCTCGATCTGCTGTGACTCCTGCTGGAGGGATTTGAGCCGGTTCTCCTGCGCGGTAATGTTGTCCGTAACCTGCACCCGCAGAACATCCATATTGCGAACGACATCCCCCTCCTGCACCTTCTTCCAACCCGCATACGCATCGACCGCCCTGTCCAGATGCCGGTCAATCGCACGGCTGGCGAAGTTATACGTCGCAGTCACCTCTCCGTAAGGCTCCACACGATTGGCTACCGGATTGATCTGCTGATGCGCGCCCACAGTAAGCGCAACGTCCCAGTTGTTTTGGCGAGCGAGCTTGTCCTGCACCTTCTGCTCCGCGATGTCAGTAGCCTGCTTGTCGGCCACCTGTTGCTTGAGCGACTGGGCCGCAAGCTGCGGCACATAGAGGGCGGCGATCTTCGACTGCGTATCCGCGCGATCCGCCTCGAGCTTGATCCTGTTCACCTGAAGCTCCAGAAGCATGGGGCGAGTCATGTTCTGGGCTTCCACCATCTTCGAACTCTTGTCGATAAGATCGTCCAGCGACTTCATCGCCTGCTCAATCAGATCGAGGCGGTGGGTAAGCGCCTGTTTCTCGATGCTGGGGAGCGCGTATTGAAGATACTGCTGGACGCCCGTGGTGGCCTTGTAGAGATCGCAGTTCTTGCGCGCGGCGTCCACAGTGATCCCGGCTTTTTTATAGCTCGAAAGGCTAAGCGACGCACCCGCGACAAGCTGCGTTGGCAGGCCAGTCTCGGGCTGAGTGAACGCACCGAGCGCATTGGGCGTGCGCAGCAGATCGCTCTGCGCCGCTGCCTGCTCGGTGAGATACGCACAGTAGGCCTGCGGATCGCTCTGGATACTGGATTGGCTGGTCTGGGCCGTTGCGTAGGTCCATGCGAACAGCAGCGCGACGGTGACAGAGATCGTATAGCGACGGGACATTCTTTCCGCTCCTGACACTCAGAACAGCAATGGCTTGCGGCCGAGAAATACGGTCTGCGACTTCGCCGAGTTGGGATGCGAGAGATTCATCTGGATCATCAGACCGCGCACCTGCGTCTTGAAGATCGGATGGGTGATCTGTTCTTCTCCCAGAAATATCTGTTGCACCGTGCCGACCTTACGGCAGAGGACCATATTGAAATAGCAGTCATAGATCGGCGAACCTACTTTGGCGTTGGCCTGATTGTCATAAGGAACAAACGCGAAGTAGAGCCGATTGGTGCCGGTGGCGTTCAGGTAATAGGGGCTCTGCTTGGCTGTAGCAATGGCCTGGCGCAGACTCTCGACCTGGCGGTTGTCTTCCTGCAACTGTTTCTGTGCGACGTTGATGGCGACATCCAGCTGGGCAATCTCAGAACGGAGTTCGGCCTGCTTTTCCAGCACATCGAGTGACTTGGTGCCGATTGTCGTTTTGTCGAGGATGCTGTCGGTAAGCATGACCTCGCCGATCTTGCTGTCGGTGTACGAGTCCTGTGCCTGGTTGATCGCCGCGACCTGCGTGGCAGCATCTCCCTTGGTAATCAGTCCAGCCGCAAGGTCTTTGTGAATCTGATCTTCTACCTGCTGAAGCTGGGTAAGAACCCGTTGTGTCTTCACGTTGTCACCCTGCTTCTGCGTGTCCAGCGTGACCAGCTCCGGCCCTGTGGAACGATCGTGGCTGCGTTCCCGCGCGATAGCCCGCTCTAACTCAGGGTCGAGCGCCTCCAGCGACCCGCGATGCCTCGTCATCTCATCAAGGCTGCTCTGCTGTCGGGTGACATCCACCTTGAGGTCTTCTATCGTCTGTCTGCTAAGAACAAGCTTCTGCAGAAAGTCGAGGCTCTTTTCATCGGAAGCCGAGAGAATGATGGGCGCGCACCAGGTACCGTTGACCGCATAGAAGCCCATGACGAAGGCGTAGGTAAGAATGCCTCCAAGCACCGCATAGAGCACCACGACGGCGAATATCCGATAGAGCGTGATGATTGACTTGTAGAGAAACGACTGCCGGCGCGGGGGCGCTGCCGGCGTAGTTGGAAGCGTGTCGGAGAGCGGTTCAGGAAGCGGATCCTGACGCGGATCTGGAAGGGAATTAATTGCCGGCGTTGCCAAGAGGCACCTCTTGTTGTTTGGTTCGTGTGCCCCAATCGGCAGAGTCCATGGTGAGAAGCGCGAGAGGGGTGATAAAGAGCGTACTGACGATCGACCACGCAATATAAGCGCCGAAGGCCAGCGGATGCTTGAGTGTCTCGGCGGGGCTGTACTTACTGATGACCCAACTGAAGACACAGGCAATGCCGAGGTACAGCACGAGCGGCATGGGCCCCGTCCAGGCGAGAGGATCCGTGGTGAGCATCGTAACGATCACCAGCATGGCGACGATAGCCCCCAGCGGTGTGAGCACAAGGGTAAACACCGTGTTCGGATGCAGCTTCCAGACATGCTGCGGCAGCGTTCTGAGGGTATAGAAGAGGTCTCGCACAATGCTGCGCCGCCAGCGAAGCTGCTGCTTGAAGAGAACCGATAGCGTGGTGGGAACGGTTGTCCAGCAAAGTGCGTCGTTGTTGATGTAGGTCCCGTAGCCGCGGAGCAGCGTTTGATGCGTAAGAAAGCGGTCTTCCCCCTGGTTGACGGGTATGCCGAACCAGTGGCGCCCACGGATCGCAGGCTCAATTTCGAGCAGCAGCTTGCGCCGAATGGCAAAGAGGCAACCACTGATGCAGCAGACACTGCGAGTCCAGTTCTCAGGGATCTTATAGAGTTCAAACGCCGTGTAGTAGATGATCGTCTGGATGACCGTGATGACACTGTCGTTGGGATTGCGCACGCCGACGCGGCCTCCCACGGAACCGATACCCGGCTCCGCAAAGCAGGCGGTGAGCTCGCGAATGCAATCGGGATGAAAGATGCAGTCGGAGTCGATCGAGATGATCACCTCTGCGCTGGAGTGCTGTAGAGCGTTGCAGACGGTGCGAGCCTTGCCGCAGTTGACCGCATTGCGGCCAGTACGGATTCGGATATTGGTGAAGTCGCGCTGGGCCTTGACCATCCACTGGTAGCTGTCATCGACAGAACAGTCGTCCTGCGCTATGACCTCAAAGAGGTCCGTGGGGTATCTGCTCTTACTAATGCTCTCAATCGTCTCGTAGACGGTCTTGCCTTCGTTATAGCAAGGCAGGAGAACACTCACCGTGGGCGTCCAGGTGTAGTCCTTCCTGGCCTTCGCGCTCGGGAAAGACCACTTGAGAATAAGCCCCATGAGGTACTTCACGACGGAGATCAGGAGACATAGAAACATCACCAGCCAGAGAAGTATGGGTGCCACGTGACCGCCTTATTACTGTGTAACGTGTTTGTACTATACAAAATACGTACCAGTAACCTATCTGGCCTCAACAAATCGTCATCCCGACTGCAAGAAGGCCAGAAGAACCCATTTCTGCATCCCGCGAAGCCTCAACGCTCAAGGAGCGACACGTCCCCACACCTGCAAGGAAAAGACTGCGTCAAAAAATTGACCTGTTAGCCATATCGCAGACACTGGTATCCTTCGTTGCATAAAGCTCCTACACAGTTCCTGGTTTTAAAAGGACGACCTTGACTGATCTCACCCCGTTCCCCGCTGGCGATCCGTCGGTAAGGGTCGACTCTCCACAGCCTGGGCAGATTGGCGCCCTCTCGCACCGTCTCATTGCGTTTTTCATAGACGCCATCATTCTCTTCGTCACCGGTACCGCCATCGCACTCCCGTTCTCCAGCACATTCTCCCGGCTAGGCCTTTGGGGACGGTTGATCGGCTTTTGCATCGCCCTTTTTTACCTGGCAACTTTTAATAGCGAGCTGGGAGCGGGACAGACGGGCGGAAAGCAATTGATGCGCCTGCGGGTTGTCGACTCGCAAGGACGAACGATCTCCTTTGGAAAATCTCTTGTTCGATATTCCATACTCGCAATTCCCGTCTTTCTTAACCGGCTACCAGTACCCATCGGCCGAGCGCCAGGAATCATCACTTTTTTCCTGAGTGTGGCCATCTTCGGTATTGGCGGAGCCACACTTTATCTCGTGCTCTTCAATCGGAACACCAGGCAGGGACTGCATGATCTCGCAGCCGGAAGCTATGTGGTCGAAGCGGACATAAGCGGCCCGGTGAGAGTGCGGCCAATCTGGAAGCCGCATTGGGTCATACTCGCTCTTCCTTTACTGGTTTCGGGAATCTTTGTAACGGTTACGTACAACTGGCTGGGGCAGAATGGCTCTTTCCCCGAAATCATGCAGGATATAAGACTGATCGAAGGTGTTGATGGAGTCGAAACCTCGAGCGTGATGACAGGGACTCAGCACTTCGCGAGCAGTGATGAAAGCAAAACTATCTTTACGATAAATGCCGTTTGGAGAGGACCTTGCCACGAAGAACGGTCCCATGCCGGCCATATTGCAGAGCTACTTCTTCAACGCGACCAGAGGATCGAGGAATACGATTTACTCCAGATCGGTGTCACTTGCGGCTACGATCTCGGTATCGCCAGCCATCAGATAAGCCGCAGTATCACGCTCTCTCCATCGGAATGGCAGACCTACCTTGATAACCCTATGACCTCCGATGACGATGCAGCCCTGGGTAATCCGTAGCCGACGTTCGTACTGCTGCATCCTTCAAATTTGCATCGTATCCATATCATCGTTCGAGGAGAGCACTGTGCCCGCACTGCAAGGAAAAGTCGCCGTCATCACCGGATCAGGTTCTGGCATAGGTCAGGCTATCGCTGAGCGCCTCGCGCAAGAAGGGGCAAACTGCGTCGTCGACTATCGCGACCACGTCGAGCAGGCCCAGGCCACAGCGGACAAGATCACTGCCGCCGGCGGCAAGGCCATCCTGGTCCACGCCGATGTCTCCGTGCTCTCCGACTGCAGCAATCTCATCGAACAAGCCTGGCAGCAGCTCGGCTCCTGTGACATTCTCGTCAACAATGCAGGCGTCGAGAAGGGTGCGGACTTCTGGGACGTCACCGAGGCCGACTACGACTTCGTCCTCAACGTGAACCTCAAGGGCGCGTTCTTCCTCACGCAGGCCTTCGTCCGCAAACTGCGTGACGCCAAAAAGCCGGGCCGCGTGATCAACATCTCGTCCGTGCATGAAGACATGGTCTTCCCGCACTTCTCCACGTATTGCGCCTCAAAGGGCGCCATGCGCATGCTGATGCGCGACCTCGCCGTCGAACTCGGCCCACTGGGGATTACAGTCAACAACATCGCTCCGGGAGCAGTCGATACCCCGATCAATACCTCCCTGCTGGCCAACAAACCCAAGCTCGATGCCCTGCTCGCGAACATCCCCCTGGGCCGCCTCGCCCAACCCGGAGAGATCGCCGGCCTGGCCGCCTTCCTGGCCTCCGACGATGCGGCTTATGTCACCGGCAGCACCTACGTCATCGACGGCGGCCTCATGCGCAACTATCACGAGCAGTAGCCGGCCTGAAGAATTAAGCGTGACTTTTCACCGCGTCCAGGCGTCCAATGTTTATATGAAACACCTCGCCGGACTCGCGCTGGCTGTTGTTGTGGTGGCAATACCCCTGTACGCCCAGCGTGGCGGGGGTGGGGCCCGTGGCGGTGGCTTTGCAGGCCACAGTGCGCCGGCGATGCGAAGCAGCGCACCGTCGTTTCACGGAAGCTCCGCTCCTGTAAGCCAGTATCACTACTCCGGCGGGCAGCTTTCCAATGGCGGCAGGCCGTCAGGCTTCGCCCCCATCGCGCAGAGACCCAACTTTTACAATCGCCGCCCCGGCTATCCTGGACCGAATCGCTATCGCAGACCCTATGCTCCCTACTACGGAATAGGAATTCCCTACGGCATTCCAGTCGCCGGTTGGGCCGATTCCGATTACCCCGGCGACTTCGATTCGACCGGCTACGATCCCTCGGCAGGCCAACCCGACGATTCGGGTAATTCTGTTGAAGGCTACGCCCAACAGGCGACCGATCAAGGCCCCCTACCGCCCTATCAGGAGCAGCCGCCCGCTGAGCAACCGTCCGCGGAGCCGCAACCGGCACCGGCGCCTCCCACAGCCGCCCCTGAGAACGAGGATGCCGTCACGCTCGTCTTCAAAGACGGTCGCCCGCCTGAGCAGATTCACAACTACGCCCTGACCCGGACCACTCTCTACGTCCGCGATCAGCACCGTCGCGATATCCCCGTCGACCAGCTTGATCTCGCCGCGACCCAGAAGGTAAATCACGAAGCCGGCATCGACTTCCACGTCCCCGGCGCCGCCCAGTAGCCCCAGAAGTTAGCGCCCTGAGTTATTCATTCATTCAACTATTTTGCGGTACCTGCTCAAAGCGAGGGACCGGCACGGAAGGCTTAGCCCCGAAGGGGCGACCCCATCACAGCCCAGGGTGAAACCCTGGGTTACGATGCCTGACGAGATGTATAGCCCTGAAAGGGCGTTCTATCCTGGTTAGCATCGAAAAGACGCCTGTTGAGGGCTTATCTTCTCCACGCTCCATAACCCAGGGCTTCAGTCCTTTTTGCTTTGAAGGGGCGGGACTGCAGTCCTGCCGTTAGGGCCCCTCGATAAAAGTGGCTTTAGCCACGGAGGATGCGATGCCTGGCTGGCCAGAAAATCCCCATTGGAACACCTCCGTCTCCCTGACGCTTTAGCGTCAGGGAGACGGAGGGTAAGGGAGGCAACCGCCTTTAGGCTACGGAATTAGAGACTCAGACAAATATGGCCTTTAGACCCGGGCCTTCTTTCGGCTGCAGACAAACGACCAGGGCGGTACCCGGATTTAACACTGGGTGATGGCGAAGCGGACGGATTCAGAACTAGAATGAGTCCAATCCATCGCAGCTTGAAGCAGAACCTTGCAAATTATTTTCGTATCCATGCGGGAGCCAGGCCGTTCGCCCGCATCATCCCCACAAGGAGCGTTACGCCCATGTTCCGCATCGTTCAACGAATTATTGGTTTACTCGCAGCCCTTCTCGTCTTTCTGTCCGGCCCGTGCCTTCACGCGCAGGCCCCCATCGTGGAGGAGCCCAACTACACGCCCACGCTGACCTTTGACGTTGCCACCATCCGCCTTTCGCCGCCGCCGGACGCCCACTTCCACGTATCCGTCTCCAGCCCGCCACACTCCAGCCGCTTCGAAGCCACGAACCTCCCCATCAAGGCCCTTCTCCAGATTGCCTACGGCTTCGATGCACCGGTTGTCGACGCCCCGGACTGGGTCAAGAACACGTTCTACGACATCCAGACTCGCTCCGACGAAGCCGCCGACGCCAGGCTCGCCAAGCTCACCGACAACGAGGTCCGGCTGGAAAAGAGGAATGCGATTCGTGTGTTGCTGGCCGAGCGCCTGAGCCTGAAGACGCACCTTGAAACTCGCAACAGCTCCACCTATCACCTCGTCGTGGACAAAGGCGGCGTCAAGATGCACGCTGTGCCCGCGCCTCCGCCACCCGCCAATGGAGAGGCGCCGCCGCCGCCACCACCCACCGACGTCCAGGCGCATGGATCGCAGCATGGCCTCGAGTTCGTCGGATCGAATGCCTCCATGCGGGCCATGACCGGAGTCCTGAGTTCGATGGTAGAAGCGCCCGTCGTGGACAAGACCGGCCTCATCGGCACCTACAATTACACGCTTCAGTTTGGCCGCGAATGGTCGGCAAACGATCCGGAAAGCTGGCCTTCGATCTTCACCGCGCTGCAGGAACAGCTTGGGCTCAAGCTCGAAGCGGTGCATGAGTCCATACCCAACCTCGTCATCGACCACATCACCAAGCCAACCGAAAATTGAGGTGCGTGCTGAAGGCTGTGCTGTACCGTGCCCCATCGCATGGATGGGGTGGCACGCATTGATAATGCGTACGCCGATTAGAAGAGCTACCTATCAGTGACGACAAGACGACGTTTGGTTACCTATCGGATCTCGGTGAGTGCCTTGGCGATCATGCACTCACCGAGATCCGCTGATATCAGACGGCCGACAAGCCGCCGTCGACGGACAACTCCACCCCATTTACGAAGCTCGAATCGTCTGAAGCAAGAAACAGCGCGACCGTCGCGATTTCCTCAGAACGACCCATCTTTCCCCGCGGGATCAGGGATTCGAACATCTCCTTCGCCTCCTTGGTCAGAACTTCTTCCTGCATCGGTGTGGCAATCGGCCCCGGGCTCAGCACGTTCACCCGGATATTCCTGCCCTTCAGTTCGTTGAGCCACGTGCGTGCGAAGGAGCGCAATGCCGCCTTGCTCGCCGCATACACGCCGAAACCAGGAAAACCCTTCACCGAAGCAACTGATCCGGTCATGATGATCGATCCGCCATCGTTGAACAGCGGCAACGCCTTCTGAACCGTAAACAGCGTTCCGCGCGTATTCAGGCCGAAGGCCGCATCGAAGTGCTGCTCGGTAATCTCGCCCAGTGGGGCGGCCTCGCCCTTGCCAGCGCTCGCGAACAAGACGTCGATCTTGCCCTTTTCTCGCTTGACCGTATCGAACAGACGGTCGAGGTCGTCGAGATTGGCCGCGTCACCGCGCACGCCGGTCACGTTCCGGCCAATCAGTTTGACGGCCTCATCGAGCGTCTCCTGCCTCCGGCCCGTGATGAAAACGTAGGCGCCTTCTTCAACGAACCGCTTGGCGCTGGCCAGTGCCAGGCCGCTCGATCCACCCGTGATGACTGCAACTTTACCTTCAAGTTTTCCCATGATTACTTCCTTTCGGTAGATGTGTAACATTCCGTACAGGAGAGTAGAGTTCTTTGGCGGTGGACGAGAACTGCTCGCAAGTCCTAATTTTTTGTCCATTCGTCCAAAATCTGGAGGCTAAGTTGGATCCGATAACAGACATCTTCAGAACGATGCACGTCACCGCTTTCGGTCTGCACAGGCTCGAAGCCACAGCCCCGTGGGGCGTGAAACAGGAAAATCAGGCCGAAGAAAAAGTCACGCCTTCCGGCAAAAAGACTTCCCCAACAGATTTGGCGCACTTCGCCATGCTTTCGCGCGGCAACTGCTGGCTGAGTGTGGAAGGGATTGCAGAGCCGATTCCCCTCACCGGTGGTGATTGCTTTTTGCTGGCTAAGGGGACTTCGATTGTTTTGCGCGACAGCCCGCGAACACGTCCGAAGTGGAGTTTCAGCGAGATCGGGGCCAGGGCCAACGGCAATGTCGCTCTTTATGGAGGTGGTGGCGCACCGACGACCATCGTCTGTGGTTCCTTGAGTTTCGATCGCGCCAGCCTGAAGCCGATCACTCAGTTATTGCCGAGCTTCATTTTGATGAAGGCCGATGAGGCACGCACGCTTGCTCTTCACAACACGGTGCAGGCGCTTGCTTCGGAGATGGCAGAACAGGCGCCGGGATCTGAAGTCGTCGCGACTCGACTGGCCGAGGTTCTGTTTATCCAAGTGCTCCGGGCGCATATCGCGTCGGGACCAGAACGTAACAAAGGATGGCTTCGTGCGGTTTTTGATCCTCAGATGGGCACTGCCCTCAGTGCCATTCACGACAGTGTGAAGACACCCTGGACGGTCGAATCCCTGGCCGAAGCGGCGGGCATGTCTCGCTCTGCATTCGCAGCACGTTTTAAAGAGCTACTCGGACAAACACCACTGGAATACGTAACCGAGTGGCGGATGCAGAAGGCGATGCAGTTACTACAACAGCGTGACAAGAAGCTCATAGACATCGCTCGGTCGGTCGGTTACGAGTCCGACGCTGCGTTCAGTAAGGCGTTCAAGCGAGTTGTCGGGGCCAACCCTGGTGAATATCTCAAACGTGGTTTTGAAGGCCACGGTAATGCCGGAATGGCGGAAGATTTTTGAAGCGGAGAATTCTGACTTTGGCGGCGGGGCCTAGAGCAGTTCCCGTATAGGTGTATAGCGAGCCACAGGTCTATACGCTGTTTTCCCCAAGCGCGTTTATTCGAGCGATGGACGTATGTGGATTAGTCAATGAGGACGATAATTTTGCCTATGCTCTTGCCGGATTCCGATGCCTCGTGAGCCCCGGCAATCTGTTCCAGGGAGAAACACGACGCGATGGTTGTTTTGAGCCACCCTTCCTGCAAGCCTATCGTGGCCGACTGAATGGCGCTCTCATGAGCCTCCCGCGACATCCCGTAAACGTTCACAAAGCGGATGGTCGCATCTAGAAATAAGAGCGGCCAGAACGGAATTGCCGGCTCCGGTTGAGCGTCCGACGCATACGTGGCAATCACACCATTGGGTTTGAGCAGCTTCATCGTGGATGCGAGCGTTTCCCCGAAAGCAACATCGATGACCCTATCTACGGCTGGAGCTCCTGGGGCATCCACAGCCTCCTGGACACGGGCCACCACGTCTTCTTCATGCCGGTTGATCACAAGATCCGCCCCTGCATCTCTGGCCACAATGGCTTGCTCCATACGGCTAACCGTCGTAAAAACCCTGGCGCCGGCCGCCTTCGCGAACTGGATAGCGTGGACTCCTACAGCGCCTGCGCCTCCTGTTACCAGCAAGGTTTTGCCTCTTACGGGACCATCGGCGAATACACAGCGGTGTGCCGTGAGCGCCGGAACACCAAGACACGCACCCCTTTCAAAGGGGACGTTGTCCGGAAGTTCGATCGCATTTTCACTTGGAACAACGACATACTCTGCGGCACAACCGGCTTTACCTGAGACCAAAGCTTCGTAAATCCATACCCTCTGCCCGACTCTTGACTTCGGTACACCATCGCCTACTTTCTCGATCACACCTGCCCCGTCCTGATGCGGGATCTGTCGAATAACTCCCGAGGGAAGTGGCCAGCGAGCCCTCCTTTTCGTATCCGACGGATTGACGCTGGTCACCGACACTCTCACCAGAACCTTGCCGGGTTCAAGCTTGGGCTTGTCGAGTTCACCCACTTGCAATACATCCCTGGCGCTGCCGTTTCGTTCATACCATGCTGCTTTCATCACCTATCCTCGCTTTTAGTGCCACGTTGTTTGGGGGAGTTTTTACAAAGCGCGTTTCCAGTTACTTATCGACTGCGAGCGTCAATTGCAGGAGAGTCTGTGTAATCGGGTTCGAACGGGCATGACCTTCTGCCAATCGATGGAAGAGGCTGAGATCTTTCGCAGGAATCTTAGAAGCCGCGAGTATGCTCTTCTTCTCCACGAGTGCCTTACCGTAGTTGCGAAAAATTGGTGCCGGAAACAGGCTTTCAGCAAGCATGTTCACCGCGGCCGTAGGGCTGACTCCAGCTCCTTCAGCAATCGCAAGGCCCTCTGCCAGGGAGCGTCCCATGGAGATGATGAGAAAGTTCCCCAGCTGCTTGATCACAGTGGGAACACCCGGCTGCTCTCCCATATCGAAGAGTGCATACCCTCCCAAGGCGGTGAGTATCGGTTTCACGCTGTTCTTCGCTTCCGGAGGTCCAGCGTAGGGAATGGCCAGTTGACGTGACCTGGCCGCCTCAGGGCGACCAAAAACAGGCGCTTCGACGTAGGTCGAGCCATGCTCTGCGTGTAGTTTCGCTAACCTCTGTGCGGCCTCGGGCGAGCCGGTACACATCCCAATATGAACGCCGCCTTCCATTCGCGAGAGAAACTCGGGCGTCACGACACTCTCTGTCGCATCAGAGTCCCAAAGAACGGACACAACGAGACCGCCCTTCGCCGCGACCTCCGAAGGTTGGGTCGCAATCTGCCCTCCACGTTCGGCAAGCGGCTCGGCTTTGCTCCGCGTACGGTTATAAACCGTCAGCCGATAACCGTTATCCAGCAGATTGCTCGCCATAGGAAATCCCAACTCTCCAAGACCGATCCACCCTATCCGTTCGCTCATTTGAATTTCTCTTTCCCAAAACGTGAAGTTTACGTTCACGTCATCTTTTGAGCCAGAGTATTCCCATTCCAAAGGGTTGTCCAGCTAGGCCTTGGTTTCGAACCAGCGTTCAAAACGCTTGATGTGGCCAAGAACCTCAGAGCGAAACTGTTTGAGAGATATTAACTGTGCCTCCGTCTCGGCGAGATGGCCGCGAAGCATCTCCAGCACCTTCGTCTTCGCTTTCTTGCCGGTCGGATCATCGAAGTAAAGATGAATGACCTTGCCGATCTCTTCAAGACTCAAGCCTAGAGCCTTCAATTGATCGATCTTTTGCAGCCGCGCGACGGTCTGCTCGGGATAGCGATGCTGTCCCGAACCCTCTCGCTCGCCCGGAGGAATGAGCCCAAGGCTTTCGTAATAGCGCACAGTGCGTGGGGTCACCTTTGCTCGCTTGGCGAGCGCGCCGATCTTCATCATTCTGTCCACACTATCGATCATAATCTTGTGTCGGCGGCGTTTACGAGCCGGTTCAAGTAGCGGGTCTTCCCTGCGGCTAACGCTCGTAGCGCCATTCGCTGATGAAGTGAAAGCCGCGCTCGAGGAGCGGGTAGTGGGCGGGGGTTGGGGTTCGGGTGAGGGTGAGGACGGCAGGGGTGAAGGGCGCAGCGGGTTTGGCGGGGTTGTGTTTGGAGTCGGGCTTGGGCGCGTCGGGCGGAACAGCGGTAAGGATGAGGTGGTCGGGGCCGGAGAGCTGCCAGGCGTAGTTGGTGGGATCGCTGATGAAATAGCAGTTGATGCGGACGGTGTGTTTCTTGGCGTCGAGATTGACGCCGGTGAGCCACAGTTCGCCATCGGTGGAGCGCGTGTAGGCGCGGCTGGAGGGCGCGACGTAGAGGTCGGTGACGGGATGACCTTCCGGGTCGATGAAGGCGCCGGAGGCTGGGTGGGTGGCATCGAGATGCCAGGCGCCAACCAGCGGGGATGGCGTGCGGAGGGCAACTTGAAGGTGGTGCCAGCCGATGGTCATGAAGATGGGTTGGACGACGAGGAAGAAGGCGGCGAAGAGGCTCTCGGTAACGAGGATGGCGATGCGTCCGGCGCGGCGGCTGGCGGGGGGAACCCAGGTGGCCGTGGGCGCGGCGGGTTTGTGGCTCCAGAAGAAGCGGCCTAGGGAGAGGGTATCCGGCAGGGCGAGGAAGAGGCAGCCGAGGAGCAGGTTGGCGGCGAAGAGCTTGACCGGGACGTCGTAGCAGAAGTTGTAGAGGACGACGTTGGTCATCACGAAGGCGGAAAAGATGGCTCCGGCGAGCGCGGTGCGGCGATAGAGCAGGAGGATGCCGCCCAGGACCTCCGCTGAGCCGCAGATGATCTCGTAGACCGGACTGAGGCCGATGAGGTTCCAGAGGAAGGTCATCGGAGACATGTTGCCGGCGGGCTCGGTGAGGATGGCGATGGAGGGAGCGGGCATCTGGAACGGGAAGACCTTGGCCAGGCCATAGGTCACCATAAACATGCCGCAGGTGATGCGGAGGATGAAGCGGAGCCAGGCGTGGAGGGTGCGGTACTCGGTGCGAGCATTGTTCCGGAAGATGGCGATCAGGGTCCAAAGGATGCCGCCGGCCAGGGCGAAGAGGACGAAGAAGCCGTTCTGGATCCAGTGCATCGTGGTGTCGCCGGATTCGCTGGGGTGCCAGTGGGCGGCGATGCCGCTGAGATGAAAGAGATGCTGGCCCGTGAACTCAGAGAGATGGTGGAAGGGCCAGTTGAGCTTGTCTTCGATCCAGTCGCCCACGACCGGGAAAAAACGAAAGAGGGTTCCGTTGCCGCCGAGGAAACAGAAGGTGAAGAAATAGAGGAAGGCGATGCGGAAGCCGAGACGGGTGGCGGGGCTCCAGGGAGCGGGCGGAGCGGTGGCGGAGAGGGACGTGGGGAATTCGGTGGGGACGAGAGTGTCCGGTGCGTCGACGGGGGTGGTGATGCCTGAAGGCTCCAAAACGGGACCTCTCGCGGGGGAGATGATTCTGGATGTTGGACGATTTTGCGGTGTGTGGGTGAGGGGTCAAGGAGAGAAAATTTTGTAGGGAGTTGGGAGCCCGGAACATCTCTTGCCGCGCAGCAACTTGGCATCTTGATGCTCGTACAGATTCTCCGAACCCATCTCACCTCCGGGGTGGAACGTAAGGTTGGATAGATGTTCGCGCTCTCCGATAGAAAGATCGGTGGCATTGCAGGCAATGCATCAAGCTCCCAGTCAGCGATGGACTCTAAACACCCTAGCGCAACACGCCGGGATGTCTCGAACCGGCTTCGCGGTCAGATTCAAAGAGTTGGCTGGGGTCGCACCACTGAGCTATCTCATGCAGTGGCGAATGTCTTTGGCCAAAGAGCGCATCCTCAACTCCTCCGACCCAATCGGGACTATCGCCGTCCAGGTCGGGTATGAGTCGGAGAGCGCCTTCAGCACAGCCTTCAAACGTCTCGTCGGCTGCGCGCCTCGCCGGTATGCGGCTTCTCTAACCCCGAACGCTGACCTAGACGCTGAGCTGAAAGACACTGAGATCTAAACTCCTGGGATGAGTGCCTATCGTCCGCAAACGATCCGAAAAGCTGGCCCTCGATCTTCACCGCGGCGCAGGAACAGCTTGGCCTCAAGCTCGAAGCCGTGCATGAGTCCGTGCCCAACCTCGTGATCGACCACATCACCAAGCCAACCGAAAACTGAGGGACGTGCTGAAGGACCCAGCCCCCTTTGCAAGTTGAAAAGTTTTTCTTGCGACTTTGCAATTTGCTAATTATGATGAATTCATGGCGGAGGGCTGGCGTCGATGAACGTTGTGACGCGGAAGCATTTAGTTGAAGCCCAACTCGCCTATCCAGACGCGGCCAAGGAGCTTCAGGCATGGTTCGCAATCGCAAAATCCGCTCGTTGGAAGAATTTTGTCGAACTGCGGCAGGCTTTTCCAGATGCTGATGCGGTCGATAAATATGTTGTGTTCAATATCCGACAGAATCGCTACCGGCTGATCGCCATCGTTCATTATTCGCGCCAGAAGGATGGAAGAGTGACCGAAGGTCATTTGTATATCCGTTCATTCTTGACGCATAAGGAATATGACAACCGAAAGAATTGGGATAAGGGGGTCAAATGAACATATCTCTAGCCAATCCGGCTGAAATGATTCAACGCGGTGCTCCACGGGTAATCCACTCTGATGAGGAGTTGGCGGAGTACACCAAAGCTCTTTTCAAACTGACAGCAAAGCCACAACTGACGACGCTCGACGAAGAAGCGATTGAGCTGCTTACAGTTCTGATTGAGCGTTACGAATCGACTCATTACACAATCCCCGAAGCGGAGCCGGCGGACGTGTTGAGATTTCTTCTAGAGCATAATGGTCTCTCTCAAAGAGATATCGCGGCGGACCTGGGCGGTGAGAGCGTAGTCTCTCTGATCTTGGGTGGAAAACGACAAATGAATCGTGACCATATTGCTAGGCTGAGTCAACGATTTAATGTCTCTCCAGCAGCCTTTTTCGGAGGAAGCGCCTCAAGTCGAATGGATTCGAAGCAAAAAGGTCGCCCAAGCCTTCTTGTCGAGCAACAAAGTGATGGAAGCTATGCGATCCGTAGACCGACGTCTCGAAAAACCACAGCGCGACGAACTCAGACGGAGGCCTTGAAGGCCGCAAAGCAAATTAAACCACTGGCTTCATCGTCACTAAAGCCAGGCGGCAAGTCTCGATCTAGGGATTTGCCACAAGGGCTGCGCGGGAAAGCTCTTACGAAATAGAGCGGATGTTCATAAGCTCGTAGCACGATTCGAACCGAGGAAAGCAGGAATGATGTCGTAAATGGGGGGTGTCTGTCCGAAGTGTGGAACTGAAATCAAGCTCAATGAGCAGCTTGCGACGCCCCGGACTGGGCGCGCCAACGTGCAGGCCAATGGCTCGAAGCATGGCCTCGAGTTCGTCGGATCGAATGCCCCCATGCGGGCCATCAGCGGTGCCCTGAGTTCGATGGTAGAAGCGCTTGTCGTGGACAAGACCGGTCTCATCGGCACCTACAACTACACGCTGCAGTTCGGCCGCGAATGGTCCGCAAACGATCCCGACAGCTGGCCTTCGATCTTCACCGCGGTGCAGGAACAGCTTGGCCTCAAGCTCGAAGCAGTGCACGAGTCCGTGCCCAACCTCGTGATCGACCACATCACCAAGCCAACCGAAAACTGAGTGACGCGCTGAAGGCGTGCTGTGCTCCATCGCTTGGATGGGGTGGCACGCATTAGGAACACAGACGCTGGTTAGAGGAGCTACCTATCAGTGACGACAAGCCGACTTCTCGTTACTCGTAAGTCTCGCGTGCCTTGTCTAAAGCCTCCTCGGCCTGCCGGAGATGTTCCTGTATGTAAGGCTCGAGATCCGCGATGGTCTTCGCTTTCTGGGGTGGTAGATCACGCGGGTCAAACCTCATATACTTCTGCCTGATTCGAGCGATGATGGAGTCGTCCGCGGAAAATGTTTTGTAGTATGGCTTACGCTCCGCCTCGGGTAAGGCACTATTCTGCTGCCGAGCCGCAAGATACCGTTTCAGGTCAGCCTTCATGTCTAAACCCCAGACGAACGAGCCCGTTGCGATGGTTGCCGGCCAAAGCTGCCTGTGAAGCTTATCCTGCGAAACGAACACTGAGCCGAACGGAGCGTAGAAAAGATATTGCAAATCGATGACATTTGTCGGGCGCGATGTCACAAACTTACGGCTAAGGCAGCAACACAAAATCGTACCCAACCTCCCGATCGATGCCGCGTAAGGCGCCCACGCTTTGATCTGCGGAATTAGACCCGCAGAGAAGAGCGTTTGGGACATGAAGCAAGCTTCTTTTGGGGCCTCTAGAAATTGAAAGATCGCCCACAAAAAGTTTTGTTGTTCGACGGGACTAAAGCCGTCGACAATCTGCCTATCTATCTCACTTATCACATCGTCCACGTTCTTAGCTGCAGCCAGATACTTCCCACAGAAATCCTCCCAGTACGAGCTGATACCCGGGATGTCAATATTCGCGATTTGGGCTCGCCATTCCTGAGCCTTCAGCTCATCAGTCTTCGAGAAATCTCCGTCAGCCCAGCGCTGCCACATCTGCAGATCAGGCAGAGAGTCATACACTAGTCCGCGTCCATCTGCGGTGGTGAGGACGTTGGACGCGGCACCGTCGACGAGAATCTGGCCCGTCAAAGGAACCTTCTGCTGATTCAACTCCCCCAGAGCCAACTTTCGGAAGTGAACTTGCATGATGCCCTGGCCACCTACCATTTTGCGTGCGAGCGCCTTCACGATATCAGCGGGCAGTTTCCCTTCGCGGGGGGCTGGATGCTTCAGATCCGCGATTATCTCCGAAACCAGTGTCGGCGTTACGAAGATTGAAAAGTTCAGATCAAGCTCATCCATCTCTTCGGGACGGATCATCTCAAGAAATGACTTGTCAAAGGTTAACGAAGGTCCCATCATGAGCCGCTATGCCTTTCAGACGAAGACAGTATCTCAGGTGTGGGCTAGGCCTGCCACCCACCGAATCATAGAGCCAGTTTGAGAAAACGATTGGTCCTCATAAACGTTTGTCGATATCGTCGGCGTGAAGTCTATTGCTACTCCTGAGTTGCCTGGTTCTCATCAGGTATAGCCCCGGCGGTCTCCTCGATGGAGTCTCCCGGATCGTCGATATTCTCGAAACCGATGCCGTTCTTGAAATCGCCATTGAGAAAACGCTGAAGTTTCCGTTGGGCTTGTCTCTCGTAATCCGTCAGTGGCTCGTCATGCGGGAGTTGTTCATTTAACCGGCGTATCGTTGCCACATCCAGTTTGTTTTCGACATAAGGATCGGTTGGCCCTTCAACCAACTCTTGGGGAAGGAAAATGCCTGCGAATGATTGCAGGAGCCTCAACCGGCTGTCTCCGATATAACGCCTCCAGAAGTCGTACTGTATCAGACGGTCCTCAGGGTCGGCTGTCACGTTGTATCTGGGATTAGGCTGCATTCCCCACAAATTGAACGATCCCGGATCACATGTCGTGATGTCGACATGTGCTACATCAGCGTCACGTCCATAGCGAGTCCTCATCCGCCGTATGAAACTCGGATATAGATCGGCGAAAGATACTTGCAGCTTGTAGCTGTTTTCCTCGGATGTTGACCGCGTCAGTATCCAAAAGGACATGGAGTCGTCGGTGGCATCAGCGATGCATTTGTCGAAAAATGCCACTCTGCTTGCCTTTGGCAGCTTCTCGGCTGCCCAAACGACCATTCTGAAGATGTGCCCGGCCTCACCGAAACCCATCATCCTGTCGTAGGTCAGATTTTTCGCTTCCAACATCGCTGCATCAACCCAAGCCTGTCCGACCGCGATTGAAGCCTTCGTCACGGCGTTCGAGATTTTTCTCAAGAAGTCGTCTCGCTTCAGTGAGCCTTTCTCTAGAGAAGACAGTTCGTCTGAAAAAAGCTTTCGGCGCGCTACGTCATCAGCGGCATCGGCGGAGTTTTTGATGAAGGTCTCCAGTTCAACAGCGCTGTAGATAGCAGCAGGCAGATCGTATCGGAAGTAGGCTGGAAACATGCCGGCTTCGGAGATGCGCCTTTCATCGCCCTCTTTATTTTTCCGCTTAGGCCGAAGATCCCAGCTGAAATGATCTTCGGCCGCGATCTTGGGAAACATCTCGCCTAATATGCCTTTGATCTGCTCAAGCTGCGCTTCACTCTCAGTCGCGATTTTGAGGTCTTCGAATAACCTTGCTTTTCCGCGTTTCTTCTCATCATTAGAGCGATAGTCACCTCCCCGTAGCCAATTGTCTCCGCCCGTCAATACCAATGAGTTCTTGGCGACGATGTCATAAACGGCAGGCTTGAAACGTCGCAGCATTTCTATGAGCGTCAGGTCTATGGGGTCAACTTGTCGCCGTAAAGGCGCAGCTGCCACGCCAACATCATTGGCGAGCAGCCCGACCGCACGTAAATTTCGGAGAAACGGTGCAATGCGGAGCGGCCACAATTCATCAAGCTCATTTCTAAGCTCATCCACTTCGGTTTCGTTTTCAAACCATGAGCGTCGCCGCAGCGCTGATATCACACGATCCACGCCAGCCTTCTGTAACGAATTCGCATCCTCCTTGGGAACTGCAACGGATGATGGAAAGAACTTTTCGAAATAGAGGTTGCTGTCGTCTTGGTTGTCTCCGCATACCGTTTCGGTAAGCGTTTTCCGCTCTGCTGCGCACACAAAGCTTAAATTAGGAAGTGCTGATATTCCGCGCACAACCTTCAGGAGTGGTAACAATTCGTCGCGCTCCATGCGGTCAAGCTCGTCAAGCAGAACGACGACGCGCTTGGGCAGCCGCATCAAAGCAAGCTTGAGGCTTTCAATGTCGTCCCTCTGCGTTGCTGCCGGAAACAACTCTGGAAAGCCCTTCATGAACGGAACGCTCTGTGCGAGCGCAGTTGCCAGTCTGCCGGCGCTCTTCCTGAGACCCGGCACCATGTATTGCTTTTGGCATTCGTTGGCGATGTCCGCCATTAGGTAAGACGTGAGCGTTTCCTGTGAGCCCGGTAGCCAGGTACTGAAGGACACCACGATTGCTCTGCCTTCGAGGTGTTCACGGAGAAGGTTAAGAATTGAGGTCTTTCCCGACCCAAATTCTCCGAACAACGCAATCACCGGAGCTTTGGAAATCAGTAGCTTTACGGATAGTGAATCGATCAAGGCCGCTCTGCCAAGTGAGTCTTCGGACCAAGTTTGTATTGGGTCATCCGACTCGGTGAGCTCGGTGCCTGCGACATTCTTTACGTCCGTTGATACCTGAATATCCTTCTCGTCAGGAATGTGCCTGCTCCGGACGATGGCACGGCAGTGATGCCATGCGCCTAAAGCTATGCTCACGATGATCGCGACGACGCTGACCAGAACACGGTAGCGGAAACCGTAATCCGTTGCACTCAAGACGAAAAGCGTGATGATGAAAGGCAGAAACCACAGGCCACTTGTGACGCCCAGCCACCACGATTTGACACCGCGTACGACGGTTTTGGGCAGTTGTATTGCGAAGGCCAGGATGGCCGTAACGCCTACTACCAGGCTGTAGGGGATGTATCTCGAAGGGTCGTCGAATGTCTTGGCGGGAGGGAGATATTTCGATATCAGAAGCGCATCGAACGTGTGGTCTGACAAGAACAGCCTGATCAGCCCCGCACAAATAGCGCCGAGAGATGCTGAAAGAAGGACCGCGACGTATTCTCGTTTCGTAAAACTGCGAACCCTGGCAGAAAGGGTTTCGTCGTTCTTCTGACGGATATCAGGCATGTCGTACTCTTTTCTTGGAAGCCTGTGACATTATTCCACCCGTTAGATGGCGATGATAGAGCTTTCTGGCAAGATCGACTGACACGGAAGAGGGCTCCCACGAACTGGAAAGGCAGGAGCTTTCTTCCCTGACTGAATTCTCTTGCGATAGCCTAGGGAGGCTCAAATGAGGATGATCGGTGATTGTCCGGTTCTTTCGCGAGAATCAATTGGGTGACGAAATGTATGTGGCTTCAGAAGTCTGTTCATGGAAGTAATCTGCTCAGCGCTCTGAATTGACGGGAACAAGCCGATGCACTCTTCGAGGGTGGATCAATCCTGATAAATGGGATGAGCAGGTCCTCCGAAGGAGGAGCAGACTATTCCCATGAAGAAGCCGGGTATCCCTCCAAGTGCTCCTAGCGAAAAGGACACGACGATTCTTTCGCATCGGTAAGCATGATCCTGAGCGGGACCGCTCAGGCGTGCTAGCCGTCATGGCTTAATCGGACCATCTTTTTCTGGCGTACCAAAATCCGGCGTACCATCCGAGTGCCACAGAAACCGTTGCGCACGAGTCTCTCTCCGCGCAGCATTCTCCGCGTCGGTCGTCTTCGCCGCATAGAGTAACCAGAAGCTGCCGTCCTTGGCTCTCGCGAACGTTCCACGTCCCGGCCCGTAGATCGAGTTCTCAGGAGACCACGCGAAGACCGGCTGCGGTGTCTTCTTCCAGTTCGCGCGAAGCATGGGATCACGCCCCTGCAGCTCAAGAAGACCAAGGCAATAGCGCGGCGAGGCCGTGTCGCTCGCTGAAAACACGATGAAGGTCTTGCCCTCGTGATAAAGCGCCGTTGGCCCCTCATCCACTGGATAATTCTTGCTGGAACCTGCGCCCTTCTCCCACGGCGCCTCCGGATCTGCAATCAGCGCGGCCTCGCCCTCGAATTGCATGGGCCCCTTCAGCCTGCGAATCCATATCTGGTTGGCTCCGCTGTCTACGGTCACATACATCAGGTAGCGCAATTTGCCGACAACGAGCAGCGAAGGATCGATGGACTGTCGCCCTGTCTCCAACGCTCCCTTGAAGGTATAAGTTCCCACAACGTCATCCGTGTCGGATCGCAGCACATAGATCTTATGTTTCTCGCCTGGCATCTGCGCGGTGAAGTAGATCCACCAGTGTCCATCCATCTTCCACACCGTGGGGGACCAGGTCTGAGTCATGCCGTCCTTCGGGGTAAAGACGAGGTGTGAGTTTGTGGCAGCGGTGGCTGGGGTGGGCCCACTCCATAAAGTGATGTCCCGCCCGGTCGCCGTCAGCACATACTGCCCATCGCGCGTGACGGGGTCGAACGTAATAAACGGATCGGCGTGCGGAAGAATTGGATTGGATGTCTGGGCATAAGCACCACCCATAAGGGTGATGACTCCCAAAACGCCCCCCAAAACGAACGATACGATATTCCGTGCATGAGTCATAAATTTCCTTAGGGTCGCCGCGGCTCATCTCACTCGGCAGCTTTTCTCGCCAACACTCCCGCAGCCGAAAGATTCGGAATGAACTCCTCCGGGAAGCCGTGCCTTTGTTGTAGCCACGCAGGATCATTCCACGAGAGAAGTGTCTTCCCATCGCCAGCCTCAGCGACAAGAATCTTAAGCGGCAGATCCAGCGCCGCGCTCGGCGCTGCGAGCATCACCGGCGTTCCGCCCTTCGGGTTTCCGAAGATCAGCAGCCTTGTCGCGGGCATCTCCAGACCAGCCGCCTTAGCCTCGCCAGAGTGATCGACGACGCAGAAGAGCTTGATGCCCTTCTCCGCCAACAGCGCCTCCAACCGTGCAACAACCTCGTCGACGGAGTAGCTGCTAATACAAGTTTGGATACCTTCCGGCATACGCACAGCCTTTCTAGTAGTTCGATTTCTGCTCTTTATCTTCAAGACTTTACGGGCTGGGCCAACGCAACCGCGTGCAATCATCCTGCCATATCGGCGACAATATCCCTATGGATCTTCTTGTTTATTCTGCCGATTGGTGCCGCGACTGTCGCGAGGCCAAGCGCTTTCTCGCCACGCACTCGATTCCCTACACCGAGATCAACATCGAAACGACCCCCGGCGCCGCCGACAAGGTCATCGCCCAGACCGGCAAGCGCGGCATCCCGCAGTTCGTCCTCGACGGCAAATGGATCCAGCCCTACAAGCCCGGCCAAGGCTTCCTCCACGACGAGATGTCCGAACTCTTCGGCGTGAATGCAGGATGTAAGTAATAAGTGGTAAGTGATCAGTGATTCGTGACAAGGATCTGCGCAAGCATCCAGTACCGTGACCACATTAATAGGTGTCCATGGTTCTTGCTTTTCTTGTTGTCATTCCCGAAGGGAATCTGCTTTTCGGGCCACCGTCATCTGCGGGGATTTCTGGGCATGGTTTTCGTGGCGATACCGACGAACAACAGATTCCCTCCGGGAATGACAACAAGAAAAGCAAGAACGTTATTACTCGGTCACGGTATTAGCTAGATGCTCGCGCAGGTCCTTGCCACGTATCACTTATCACTCGTCGTCACGACTTCCGCACGTCCCCCAAACGGCCACCTAAGCCTCAGCACACGCTCCCGATCGAACTCACGATGCGCCTGCTCGCTGCGCCCCTTCAGCAGGTCGTTGATCGTGATGACCCCGACCAGCTTTCCTTCGGTGTTCACCACTGGAAACGACGTCAGCTTCGTCTCGGCCATCATCACCGCACACTCGCGCAGCGTATTGCGTGGCGATACGGTTGTCGGCGTCGTCGATCCGCTCAGCACCAGCGGCTGTGACAGATCCGCTTGCTTAGCGGCGGCCATCATCTGCGAACGGGTCAGCAGGCCAGTCAACGTGCCATCCACGTCGACCAGCGGAAACACTCGCTGCCAGTGCGACCATGCTTCCGCACCGCGTTCATCCATCTTGCGCAACCAGTCCGCTGCGTCTTTACGGGTGGCATTGTCATTGAGGGCAAAGACGCTGGTGTGCATCGCCTGGCTCGCCAGCATCGTCTCCAGCGGATCGACCCCAAACTCCCGGCTCAGATGCAGCCCACGCCGGCTCAGGTTCTCTGTCAGCATCGACCGCGGCTGTACCAGCGCGCTCACCGCATAGGCCGACACACACGCGAGCAGCACCGGCAGCATCAGCCCGCCGTTGTGGGTCAGCTCCAGCGCCAGCATCGCCGAGGTCAGAGGGCATCCAATCGCCGCCGTCAGCACGGAGGTCATCCCCACCAGCACCCATGCGCCCGGCGACATCACCGGCATCAGGTGCCCTACCGCAGCTCCCAGTGCTCCGCCGATCATCAAAAGCGGAGCCAGAATGCCTCCGGCTGTGTTGGACCCGAGGGAGAACACCCAGATCAGGCTTTTGACGATCAGTACCCCGGCCAGCAGCTTCCACGCCGTATCTCCCGAGATCATCTGCTGAATCACGCTGTAGCCCACACCCAGCGCCTGCGGAAACACCAGCCCGCCCAGCCCGATACCCAGGCCACCGATCGCCGGCCACCACATCCAGTGAATGGGCAGCTTCTCGAACATGTGCTCCGAGAAGTGAACTGCCTTGCTTAGTCCCGCCGCGACAAACGCCGCAATGATCCCCAGAACCAGCGCCCCCAGCATCGCCGAGTGATACACCGGAGCCCCCGTTGGCACCATATGCAGAAGCGATTGCGGCCCCAGCAGCAGACGTCGAACAGCGCCGGCCGTCACACACGCAATCGCCACCGGAACCAGCGACCGCGGACGCCACTCGAAGAGCAGGATCTCCACCGCCAGCAGCGTCGCCGACATAGGACAGTTGAACGTTGCGGCCATACCCGCCGACGCTCCCGCCACCATCAGCACCGTGCGCTCGGAGTCGGTCATCGGCAACAGCTGCCCCAGCACAGAGCCGATTGCACCTCCTGTGATGATCACCGGGCCCTCAGCCCCGAACGGGCCGCCCGAGCCGATCGAGATCGCCGTTGCCACCGGCTTCAGGATCGCCACACGCGGCTGTACCTTGCCTCCGCCAAAGACGATCGTCTCGACCGCCTCCGGCATGCCGTGCCCACGCACCTTCGGCGATAGATAGCGTGCAATCAACCCGACGGTCAACCCGCCCAGCACGGGCATCAGCGGTGACCACCAATGCACTCCGCTCTGCCACGGATCGTGTTCGACGAAGCTCCAGCGATGGAAGTAGAACAGGTTCGTGAACAGGGCGATCATCTCCAGCAGCGCCCACGCCGCGACCGCACTCACTGCGCCCAGGCCACCGGCCAGCGCACTCACATACAGAATTCGGCTGTCTGCCGAGTAGTCCCGCAACACGCTACCGCGCCATTTACTGCCCAACTGCTGCATTAGCGCTCCCCGTCCTGAGGTACTGACTGCAGGATGCGGAGCGTCCGCGTAATCCCCTCGCCGTGCGTTCCAAGGTACTCGAGGTGCTGCGCCACCAGGCGTTGCAGAATCTCCCTCCCAGAGGGGGTAAGTTCCACCAGCGACCGCCGCAGATCCTGCTCATCGTTCCGGCGCCGCACCATCCCAGCCCGTTCCGCGCGATCCACCAGTTCCACAGCGCTGTTGTGCCGCAGAATCATCCTCTCCGCCAGGTAGCTGATCGTCGCCGACCGGCCTTCCGGCGTAGCCGCGATAACCTGCATGAGCTGGTACTGCTGCGCCGCGATCCCGCAGGTCTCCGACGCCGCTTCGCTAAAGCTGAGAAATGCCCGCAGCTGATATCGAAACTCAGCCAGTTCAACCAGATGCGGAATGCTGTTCGATTCTGTGTTTTCTTGTCTCATAAGCGTATGGATTAATTATATCGTCTCACGACATTTATAGCCAGCCCCCTCTTCGCCGACACCACTTCTGCCCCGAAATGCCACAGATCCTGATGTCCGGGCTTCTCCAACTCGTTACACTAGCTTTGAGCCAAAAAACTCCAGGAGTCCTATTGATCGCCCGATACGCCCGCCCACAGATGGCCAGCATTTGGTCCGAAGACAACAAGTACCGCAACTGGCTGCGTGTCGAATTAGCCGCAACCGACGCCCTTGTCCGCGCCGGCATGGTGCCCGCGGAAGCCGCCACAGCGATGCATGAGCGCGCCAGTTTTACCGTGGAACGCATTCATGCCATCGAAGCCGAGACCCGGCACGACGTACTCGCCTTCACCCAGGCAGTTGCGGAGTCGGTCGGCCCCGAAGCCCGTTGGCTGCACTACGGACTCACCTCCACCGACGTCGTCGACACAGCTCAGGCGCTGGCCCTCACCCAAGCCTCTGAGATCATCCGTTCCGGCATTCTGCGGCTGCGCGAGGTCCTGCGGAAACGAGCCATCGAGTTCCAGCACACTCCCACCATCGGCCGCACGCACGGCGTCCACGCCGAGCCTACAACCTTCGGCATGAAGCTTCTGCTCTGGTACTCGGAGATGGGCCGCAACCTGCGCCGCTTCGACGCAGCCGCCGAAGACCTCCGCGTAGGCAAGATCTCAGGCGCCGTGGGAGCCTTCGGCAAGCTCAAACCCGAACACGAAGAGGACATCGTCCGTTCGCTCGGCCTCAAACATGCGCTGATCTCTACGCAGGTCCTGCAGCGCGATCGCCACGCCGCCTACATCACGACTCTTGCGGTGCTCTGCTCCACCCTCGACAAGATTGCCACGGAGATTCGCCACCTGCAGCGCACCGAAGTACGCGAGGCGGAGGAGTTCTTCTCCGCAGGTCAAAAGGGTTCCAGCGCCATGCCACACAAGCGCAACCCCATCACCTGCGAGAACATCAGCGGACTTTCGCGCGTGGTTCGCGGCAATGCTCAGGTAGCCCTGGAAAACGTAGCCCTCTGGCACGAACGCGACATCTCGCACTCGTCAGCCGAACGCGTCATCCTGCCCGACACAACGATCCTCGCCGATTACCTGCTCGACAAGGCGGCGACGCTGATTGAGAAGCTGCTCGTCTACCCGGCGCGCATGCTGAGGAACCTGGAATCCACCGGAGGCCTGATCTTCAGCGGCCAGTTGCTCATCGATCTCGCCGCTGCCGGCATGACACGCGAAGACGCCTATCGTCTCGTGCAATCGCACGCCATGAACGCCTGGCAGAATGAACTGAACTACCGCGAGCTCATCGAAAACGATCCCGAGATCAAAGCTCGCCTCTCACCGGAAAAAGTGGCAGCGGCTTTCGATGTCAATCGCCAACTCAGCAACATCGACACGGTGTTTGCCCGCGTCTTGGCTGACGATTAAATTGTTGCGCTTGCTCGTGGTCATCCCGAAACCAGCAGGATGACCACGAACAAGCGGACAACAGAGTTGTCTATTCACCAGCCATTATCTTGTAGTGTCGCCTCCGTGCTTGCCCGGCTTCCGCGCTGCCTTTCCCTTAGAGGCGGTTTACGACGTACTATTCTGCGCATGAAGATTTTCCTGCGCGCCCACGTCTGTAGCTTCGTTGCCTGTAGCCTCGCCGGTCTTTCGTCTGTGGCACTCGCACAGCAGGTCGTTCTTCCTCTTTGGCCCCACGCTACGCCCGAGCCCGCTCAAACCACCGAACCGGAACGCGACGTAACGACAGACAAAGACTCCTTCATCAGCGGGCATCGCACAGCGCGCCTGACGAATGTCACCAAGCCTACGCTCAGTGTGTATCCGCCTACGGGAGGGAAGAACACCGGCGCAGCCGCGCTCGTCTTCCCGGGTGGAGGCTACGTTCGACTCGCCTGGGACGGCGAAGGCACCGACACCTGCGAGTGGCTCAACTCAGTCGGCATGACCTGCCTGCTGGTGAAATATCGCGTTCCCGAGAAAGGCCGCTATCCAGATAATCCCGCCGATCTCGAAGACGCGCAGCAGGCCATGCGTCTGGCCCGCGCGCACGCCTCCGAGTGGCACATCGATCCTGCGCACATCGGTGTGGTTGGCTTCTCGGCCGGAGCCAATCTGGCCGTCCTGCTCAGCACGCACCCCGACGATCAGCATGTCGAAAGCACACCCGCTGCTCCGGACGTGGATACCAAGGCCGACGCACGTGCTAACTTCGCCATCGTCGCCTATCCCGCCTATCTGGCCGTCGAACCCGAACAGACCACACTTGATCCGGCCTATACACCCAATAGGTTCACTCCACCTACGTTCCTGATCCAGGCCGAAAATGACCACACCCACATCAAGAACTCGCTGGTCTACTATCGGGCTCTGATGGATGCCAACGTCCCCGCAGATATGCATCTCTTCAGCGTCGGCGGCCACGGCTTCGGGATACGCCCCATTGGAATGCCCGAAGAACACTGGACGATATTAGCCACCATCTGGCTGAGGTCTATTGGAGTTCTTCCTCCACTGCCTCCGCCGCACCACGGTCCCAGCGGCCCCTCAACGGGCGTGCCGACATCCATGCCTTGCCCGAACCCGCCGCCCCCAGCCTCACAGCCTCCGCAACCGGGCAGACCCGACAACAAGACCACGAGCACACAGCCTGATCCGAACTGCTGGTAGATCGTGGACGAAACATTTGTCGTGAGATAAGGTTTGGGACTAAAGGTCGAATTCTTTCGTGAGAAACGAAAGACCTTCTATGCCTCGACGCCTTCCAGCACGACCTCGTCCGGCAATTCCGTACCAAAGACGCCTTCCCACTGCGCGACTACAACGCTGGCCAGGCAGTTGCCGACGACGTTCACCATCGTGCGCGCCATGTCCATCAGGGCGTCGATGCCAAGGATGACAAAGATCGGCTCGACGGGCAGATGGAAGGTCGATGCCGTCGCGAGCAACACCACCAGCGTCGCGCGTGGAACGCCCGCAACGCCTTTGCTTGTCAGCACCAGTGTTGCCATCATCAACAGTTGCTGGCCGAGCGACATGTGAATACCCGCTGCCTGCGCGACGAAGATACTGGCGACGGCAAGGTATAGCGTCGAGCCGTCGAGGTTGAAGCTATAGCCCGCCGGAATGACAAACGCCACAATGCGACGCGGCACTCCGAGCGCCTCCATCTGCTCCATCGCACGCGGCAGTGCGGCCTCACTGGTTGCGGTGGCAAAAGCAATCGTGGCCGGCTCCGCGACCGCCGCGATGAATCTCGCAATCGGCACCTTGAAGAGCATCGCGGCTGGAAGGAGCACGGCAACAGCGAACAGCACCAGCGCGCCATAGAGCGTTAGCAGCAGCTTCCCGAGGTTCACCAGCACGCCCAGCCCCATGTGGCCGACGGTATACGCCATCGCCGCCCCCACACCGATCGGCGCGAAGTACATCACTACGTTCGTAAACCGAAACATGACCTCGCTGAGACTTTCGCACAGCCGCAGCACAGGTCCACGTTTGGCCTCGCTCAGCGTCGCCAACGCAATCCCGAAGAACACAGCGAACACTGCAACCTGCAAGATCTGCCCCTCGGCAACGCTCTTGGCGAGGTTCTCAGGAAAGATATGCAGCAGGAAGTCATCCCAGTGAGTAGGCGGAGGTGCAGCCACCGTTTGCACTGCGTTCGCAGCCGCCGGAAGCGCCAGCCCTACACCGGCTTTCGTAATGTTGATCGCCAATAGCCCGATCCCGAGAGCCAGCGTCGTGACCACCTCGAAGTACACCAGCGTCTTGACCCCCATGCGCCCGACACCTTTGAGGTCGCCGTGCCCAGCGATGCCGACGACCAGCGTCGCGAGGATGAGCGGGGCAACGATGGTCTTGATGAGCCGCAGAAAGATGTCGGAGAACACCCGCAGCCCAACCGCAAAGTGAGGGGCGTCGAAGCCAAGCTCAGCGCCGGCAATCATCGCTACAAAGATCCAGGGCGTCAGGCTCCGACGCCGGACGGCAAAGGCTGCCAGCAGCGCCACACCGATCCAACGTGCTATGAGAGCGTGGGGCACATGCAAAAGCTGCAATACAGCTCCAAGCGCCAGAGTTGCCAATCCAGGCCCGAGCAGGACCAGATCTTTTCTTGAAAATCCATTAGCCATTCCGCGAAGGATATCAGCGGCCGCCAGAGATAGGCACGTGTTAGATTGTTTGGTCAGTTGTAAATTAATCGCAACGTTCCGCGTCTAACACCAAGCACTGGACGTATATTGATCTGTTGCTGGTTGTGAACGGTCTTCCAGTGATTGAAAGCAGTCTGCTCAACCGTGCAGCGCACTTCTTTCTCAGGAACATGACGCAAGCCCGCGCGGAGGGCTCTCATGAATATCGCTAGTCGCCTTTACCTGCCAATCCTTCTTCTCTCCAGCACACTCGCCCTTTCCGGCAACTTCATACACGCTGCCGCGCAGGATTCACCTGCTCCTCCCATTGCTTACCCGCAGATCGTGCGGCTAAGCCTTGTCCAGGGCGACGTGCGCATCTCACGCGGCAAGCAGGCGGAACGAACTACAGGAGCAACCTGGGAGAGAGCTTCAGCCAATCTCCCCCTGGAGGAAGGCTTCAGCCTCGTCACAGGTCAGGGTCGCGCCGAGATCGAGCTCGAAGACGCTTCAACCCTGTATCTCGCCGAAAACTCCGCGCTTGTTTTTAACATTCTCAGCAGCACGGATGGCGCTCCTCGTACCGCGATCACCCTTCTTACCGGTACGATCAGCCTGAACGTCAAAACCATCGTTGCCGGCGAATGGTTCTTACTCTCCACGCCCACCAATGCCGTCTCCCTTAGATATCCCCAAAAAGCCTATCTGCGCGTCAATAGCTATCTAGACGCCACCGCTCTTACTCCGCAAGACTCTTCTGCAAGCCTTAACCTGACAAACGGCGGAGCGGTGCAAGCCCAGAAAGGGCAGACCTTCACCTCCCACAACGGCATGGCTCTTGTTCTGGATACATCCGCACCCTCCAACTTCGCTGAGTGGGATAAATGGGTGGCCGATCGCATCAGTGTGCGGTCTGATTCTCTCTCCGCAGTCATGAAGGATGCAGGGCTCTCTTCTCCCCTCCCCGGACTGGCAGACATGAACGCCCAGGGAACTTTCTTCGCCTGCGCTCCCTACGGCACGTGCTGGGAGCCATCCCATGGCTGGACGCACCAAGCGAAGATGAACGGACAGCCTGAATATCAGCAGTCTGCAACCGCACCTTCGGCACCCCAACAGCCGGCGCCTCAAGCTCCACCGCAAGCCCAACAAGTAGGCTACGGAGCCAGTTCCCCACCGTACTGGGAGGACGAAGACCCCTTTCCCTGCTCTCCCGACAGACTTCGCTACCTGCTTCAAGACGATCCCACAACAGGCTTCAGTCAAGTGATCGGGAGCGAGATTGTGGACGACGACTATTATCCCTACGATTGGGCCGTCTGTAACGCTGGTAGCTGGCTCTACCGGCAGCATCGCTATGTCTGGGTTGTGGGCAAAAGACACCATCATCCTCCGCTGCATTGGGTCAAATCCGGGCGCACCACCGGCTATGTTCCCCGCCATCCGCACGATGTTGAAGGCAAGCCCCCTCTGAATCTGAAGCACGGAATCTTCGTGCCGAATAACAAGGGCAAGTCTGTCGAACAGGTCGCATTCGACCCCAAGTCGTCCCTCAAAATTCTTCAAGAGCCGCCAAAGGATTTTCGCAGCCCGTACTTCCCTCCCCTCGCCCGAACGGAGGCTCCGCACCTCGAAGCACACCTGGCCAAAGACACCTTCTCCGGCAATAAACAGCCGCATGGAATGAGTCCGGGAGCCATCATCACCTTCGACCACAAGTCCCAGGCCTTCATGCTGGCCAGACAGGTTACACAGGGAGGCCGAAGCACCACCATTAGCGAACCCTTTGGAGGTCGCACGAACGGAGCTCGATCGGACGGCGATTCGGGACGAGGAGGAAGCAGCTTCGGCGGCAGCCGAGGATCCGGTGCCACAGGCTCCTCTGCACGATCGGGCGGCAGTAGCGGTAGTTCCTCCAGAGGCTCGTCCTCTGGGTCATCCAGCGGTGGTGGAGGCGGTGGTGGGGGTTCTCACGGGAGTTCGGGCGGTGGCGGCGGTGGGGGTGGAGCATCATCGGGTAGTAGTGGTGGAGGCGGGGGCGGCGGACATAAATAGCTCGAGTCCACAGGTGTTGTGATTCCGCAAGTACAATTTCTCCATGAATCGCGTCACGATCTCGCGTCTTGTTCTAGCTGCAACGCTCCTTGTGCCCGCAGGCCTGTTCGCTCAGAACACTCCCACGGCAACCGCGCCTGCTCCGGGCGACCCGCTCAGTTCTCCGTTCAAACTCAATCCGGTGACGATGCCAACGCTCTCACCGGAGGTGATCGAGTTGATCAAACTGGAAGGCCAGTTCTCCGACTCAGTGTCCAAAGGAGGCGGCAAAGCGTTCGCCTCGTGGTTTGCCGACGACGCCGTCACCCTGAACAACGGCAAGCCCGCCGTACTCGGCCGGACGGCTATCGCAGCCGCCGCCAACTGGGACCCCAAGACCTACCAGCTCTCCTGGTACGCCGAAGGGGCTCAGATGGGCCCCTCCGGCGACACAGGCTTCACCTGGGGCCACTATGACGCGCATGCGCACGATGCCAAGGGCCAACCGGTAACACTCTCAGGCCGTTACATCACCTTCTGGAAGAAGGTCTCAGGCGCGTGGAAGGTGGCGCTCGATGCCAGCGCCGAAGACGCTCCCGCAGTCGGCGATTGCTGCAAGTTGCCAACCCCTTAAACAACGAAAGCAAAGAGGCGGATATTCGCCTCTTTGCTTTCTATAACCAACTGAAGTGGAACGCAGGTTTGGGGAATAACTGACTACTCGTCGTTCTCCCTTAGCTTAGCCAGCACGCCGAAGTCCTCCAGCGTGGTCGTGTCGCCCTTGACCTCACCGGTCGTCGCTAGTTCGCGCAGTAGACGTCGCATGATCTTGCCCGAACGCGTCTTGGGCAGCATCTGCGTAAAGCGCATGTCGTCCGGACGGGCGAGGCCGCCGATCTCCTTCGCGACCCACTGCCGCAGCTCCTGCCGGAGTTCTTCGGTTGGCTCATGCCCCTCTTCGAGGGTCACGAACGCGGCAATCGCCTGCCCTTTCATCTCGCACGGACGCCCCACCACGGCGGCCTCCGCCACCTTCGGGTGCGCCACCAGAGCAGACTCGATCTCCATCGTGCCCAACCGGTGGCCGCTGACGTTAATCACATCGTCCACGCGGCCCATCAGCCAGTAGTAGCCATCGGCATCGCGACGGGCGCCATCGCCCGTAAAGTAAATTCCGGGAATCTCCGAGAAGTACGCCTTCTCATACCGCTCAGGATCACCCCAGATCGTCCTTGCAATCGACGGCCACGGCTTCTTGATGACCAGCAGCCCCCCCTGCCCAGCGGGAACCGGATCGCCTTCCTTCGTCACAACCTCCGGCACCACGCCGAAGAACGGCCTCGTCGCCGAACCAGGCTTCGTCGCGACAGCGCCAGGAATCGGCGCAATCAGGATCGCTCCCGTCTCGGTCTGCCACCAGGTATCGACAATCGGGCAACGTTCCTTGCCGATCTCGCGGTGATACCACATCCACGCCTCGGGATTGATCGGCTCGCCGACTGTTCCGAGCAGCCGCAGGCTCGCCAGCGAATACTTATGCACCCACTCGTTGCCCCACTTGATAAACGCGCGGATCGCCGTCGGCGCCGTGTAGAACACTGTCACCTTGTGGTCGTCGACGATCTTCCAGAAACGATCGTTCTCCGGCCAGTTGGGAGCGCCTTCATACATCATCACGGTGACGCCGTTCTGCAGCGGCCCATAGACCACATAGCTATGCCCGGTTACCCAGCCGATGTCGGCCGTGCACCAGTACACATCATGATCCTGCAGATCGAAGATGTACTTACTCGTCAGGTACGTCTGTACCGAGTAACCGCCCGTCGTGTGAACAAGACCCTTGGGTTTGCCTGTAGTTCCACTGGTGTACAGGATATACAGGGGATCTTCGGCATCCATCGGTTCCGCAGCACATTCCGCAGCCGCAGCAGCCATCGCCTCGTGCCACCAGAGATCACGCCCCTCTTTCATCGCAACCGTCACGGAAGGAGCACGCTGATACACGACAACCTGCCGCACTCCCGGGCATTTCTCCAAGGCTTCGTCCACGATCTTCTTCAGCTTCACCTCAGAGCCGCGGCGGTAGCTGATGTCCTGCGTCACCACCACCTGACAATCGGAGTCGTTCACGCGATCCGAGATCGCCTGCGCTGCAAATCCACCGAAGATCACCGAATGCACAGCTCCGATGCGCGCACAGGCCAGCAACGCAATCGCCAGCTCCGGGCTCATACCCATGTACACCGCGACGCGGTCACCCTTCTTCACGCCGATCGACTTGAGCACATTGGCGAACTTCTGCACCTCGATGTGCAGTTCGGCATAGGTCAGCTTGCGGACTTCGCCCGGCTCGCCTTCCCACAGGAGAGCAATCTTGTCCTTGCATGCACCCTTTGCGTGGCGATCGACGCAGTTATGCGAGAGGTTCAGTTTGCCGCCGGTAAACCACTTCGCATGTGGCCCGCTACCGTCAAGCACCTTCGTCCACGGCGTGAACCACTCCAGTTCAGCGGCGGCCTCGGCCCAGAAACCTTCCGGGTCTTCGACGCTGCGCTTGTACATTCGCTCATACTCGGCCTCACTGCCGATACGCGCCTTGGCGGCAAACTCCGCAGGCGGCGGAAAAACACGATCCTCTCGCATGAGCGATTCAAAGTTTTCGTTAGGTTTGCTTTCAACAGACATGCTTTCAACAGACATAAACTGCTCTCGGCTCCGGGGCCGACATTCTCGTCAAGCAAGAACAGGCCCAAGGCAAAAGTACGTCATCGTCTCATCTGAGGCAAACACACACGGTCATAAATGGCGTGACATGATCAAACTGTGAACTTTCTTGTCAGTTCGACTATTGGATTCTTCCTCGGTTTCGTCTTCGGCGTGGGCTGCGCTCTTGCGGTGATGTACTCCATCTTTCTCGGAGGCTACCGTGCCGCAGTCCGGGATGCCGACCTGCCCACACCAACGCCTCGTCTGCTCAAAGAGCGCGCCAGACTGCGCGCTGCGGCATCGCGTCAGGCTGAATAGTTTCTTACCTGCGGGTCCCCAACTCAGCGCGCATTGCCGTAACCTGTGCCGTAAGCTGCTCAATGGCCCGCATAAGCTCCCTGCTATGTACTGTTTCCGTGGTCGGAGTCTTGCCCTTCACGAAAAACGTGCCATTCGGCTCCAGCACGCATTGGTCAACGTCGGCAGGGTCGTTGAATCCGTTCTTATTGAGCACAGAGACCAGCTCCTCATACGTCAGGGTCTCTTTTTTCAGCGCTTCCTCTGAGACGACGCCGTTCTCGATCAACATCGTCTGCGAACCCTCCAGTGTCTGGTTCAACCTGGGGGATCGATACAAAAACCACGTCAGCAGCCAGTTGATGGCTAACAGCGAAAAGGCACCGATGATGCCACCACTCACCGAGTTATCATCACCGATAATCGCATTCTGCACCGTATTCGAGAGACTGAGCAGCACCACCAGGTCAAAGGGGTTCAACTGCGCCAGTTCACGCTTGCCAAAAAGCCGAAGAAATACGATGAGACAGAGATAAACGATGATGGGGCGAAGAATCTTCTCCATCACCGGCAACGGCAGATGGAACATGCTGTGCATAATGCTGTCCATGATTTGAGACTCCCTGACCCTTAGGTTTTATGCGCCTGCCGCTGGAACGGCTTCACCTTTGCTACGGTCTTGTAAAGATCGTGCCGTACGATTTTGGTGAAAGAAAATCTCGTAAACGCCTTTCGCTCCTATATACACCTGCCGTGAACCGCTCTATTGGGAAAGCTCCGGGGTAACCGCACCCGTTCTCCCTCCACCACCGTCAAATACCACGTACTGGAGGCTTGCAGCCCGCGTAGAAAGTTGTTCTTGGGGCATAGAAACAACACTTGCCCTCGTAACGGTATCAAAACCATAAGAGTTGTACACAAGGCAGCACCTGCACACGTAGGGGAAAGACTACCGATTCTGGTATCTTTCTCATAACTTCATCCGTTCATTCATTGAATCGGTTCGTATCCCAAAGGCATCAGGAATCTAGCAAAACATGGCTCAGCCGCTCCGCAGCAACGACCCGAAACCGAAGGACATCAGCTTCAGCCACTTCGGCGTTCTCGACGATGGCAAGCGCAGCAAGAGTGCGGCTATTACCTCGATCACGATCAATGTCGTGGCCGCAGGCATCATCATAGCGCTCGGCTTCGTGGTGAAGAATAACCCCACGGTCGCCAAAGAGGTTGCTGTGCTTACGCTTCCACCAAAGCCGCCTGAGGTCCAACCGGTACCCAAGCCCCCTCCGCCTCCCCCTCCCAAGCCGTTACCCACACCCAAGGAAGTACTGCACCCACCCAAGATCGTCCCACCCCCTACGCCGGAGAAACCACCCGACGTAAAGCCGATTCCGGTCCCTATACCGAAGCCTGTCGTGAGCGAACCGGCACCGCCAAAGATCATTAAGCCGCCAGCTGCGGTCAAGGTGAATCTCGCCACCGCCTCTGCTGCCCATGTGCCCAATAACGATGCGCACCCCACGGCTGTGCGCCTGGGACAGGCCGACAACCCACTGAAGCCACTGACCGGGCCTGCGGTATCTCGCGTCAACCTGGGGGGACAGGGCATCCCCGGAATGAACGCCTCCAATACCGGCAGCGGTCCGCATGCGACCTCAGTCAGCCTCGGCTCCGGCTGCCCGAACTGCACCAGCATCAATGGCCACGACAATGCGTCGCGTGAGGTCAAGGGTGTAAAGCTAGGCACCCCAGGCAGCAACGGGCCCCTGAACTCGTCGAACTATGCAAACGCGCCGAGGCAGGTCCAGCTGCAAACGGCTGCGGCCCCACCGGCTGCAAATACCCCACAGATCCGCTCCTCCGCTGCCGCCACGCCACCGCGGGTTACCTACAAGCCCACTCCGGTCTACACTGCGGAAGCTAAGTCTCTGCACCTGGAGGGAAATGTCTCTGTGCGGATCCGTGTCATGGCGTCCGGGGCTGTTGAGGTTCTGGGTGTGACCAGTGGTCTCGGCCACGGCCTTGATGAATCCGCCAGACAAGCCGTTATGGGTACCCGATTTCAACCTGCAAAAGACGCCTCAGGAAACCCGGTCGACTGGGAAGGTGTCGTAAAAGTTAACTTCCAGATGAGCTAATCTACAGATAGACAAGCTCTTATCAGAAAACTCGACGCACAAGACTTTATTGAAGTCCTGCACACAGTGCCGAAACGTTTGAACGGGACGCCCGATTGCGGCATCCGATGAACCAAAAGGAGTCTTTAGACATATTATGAATCTCCGGACAAAACTCACTGCCGCCGTGACCCTTTCACTTCTGGCTGCCTCGGCCCTGCCAGCTGCTGCTGCTGGCCCCTTCGGGAAGAAAAAGACGACCGATCAAACGGTCTCTCGCAAACCAAGCCCAGCCCAGAACGCCTTGATCGACAAGGCCATCACCCGTGAAGCGGCAGTGATCAAAGCCCTCAAGGAGCGCCAGCCTCTCGTCGAGACCTACATCCAGAACATGCGTCCCGACCCGGCCATGATCCAGGTCCCCGAGGCAGATGCGCACTACCTGACCCGCATCAACTTCGGCAAGGAGATCAATCAAACCAGCTACGCCGAAGGCAAACACGATTCAAGCGACGGTAAAACTGGAAAGCTCGACGGGCTCAAGCACGCTTTTAGCGGCTTGTCCGGCCTGACCAAGACCCTGCACCTCAGCTATGACGAGGGCGGTTTCGTCCGCATGGTCGTCATCGATTCCAACGGGCCAAATGGCGACGGCTTCGATCGCCAGCACTACAACTTCTACTTCGTCCGCAATGATTTTCTCGGAACGGTTCCGACTGTCGTCTTTGATGTCGAGCCAGTCAAGAAAAGTGCTGGCCGCTTCTTCGGCCGCGTCTGGGTCGAGCGCAACGGCGGCAACATCGTCCGCTACAACGGCGACCTGGCCGGTGAAGATAAGGACCGCGCCGAGTACTATCACTTCGACTCGTGGCGCACCAACGTCGGTGAGGATCTCTGGTTGCCTACCGCCTCCTACATCGAAGAGACAGACCCCAAGAGCCCCGCGCACGTGCTGAAATTCAAGGCCGTCAACCACATCTGGGGTTACTCCCTGAAGGTTCCCAATAAAGACGCTGACCAGACCAGCCTGGAAGTAGAAGGCGCAATCGACACCAGCCAGCAGGCTCCGGACGTCAGCCCGCTGCAGGCGCAGCGAGAGTGGGTCCAGCAGGCCGAGGACAACGTCATCGACCGCCTCTACACTGCCGGCCTGATCGATGCCCCCAGCGACTTCGACAAGACTCTCTCGGATCTCGCAAACAACATCCTCGCTTACAACCAGATTCCAACATCGCGCCCCCTCAAGGTCCGCATCCTGCTGACGACCCCCCTGGAGTCGCTGGCCATCGGCAACACGATCCTGATCTCCAAGAGCCTGATCGACACCACAGCCATCCCCTCGGCCGACGGCGCGCAGCAGGCAGGCAACCTGAACGCATTGCTGGCCTTCCAGGTAGCGCACATCATCCTCGGCCACCGTATTGACACCAAGTACGCCTTCAGCGACCGTCTGCTCTTCCCCAGCCAGGCCGCCTTCCAGAAGCTGCCGATGCACCATACCGATGCCGACAATATGGAAGCTGCCAAGAAGGCCATCGAACTGTTGAGCGTCAAGGATCTTGCTGACGGCCAGCAGTACTTCGCACTCTACCTGCAGCAGCTTCAGGCTCGGGAGAGAGGACTGCAGCAACTCACCAAGCCCCAGATCGGCGACAGCCTATTGAAGCCCGATGGCTCCTTCTGGATGCAGGCCATCATCTCCAAGGGCCCCAAGCTCGACAACAACGACCTGAAGCAACAGGGAGCAACGCCTCTGGGCCAGTACCTCCGCTACGATCCCTGGACCGACCAGGTCATCCAGCTGCACACCACCTACGAGCCATTGTTGAGTTCGCGCGACAAGATCCCGTTTGAGATCACACCGGTTTACCTGCGGCTTGCCTACTGGCAGCCTGCCGCAGCGCCGGCGGCTGCTCCTGCACCCGGAGCCTCCGTAGTACCGGTCCCGGCTGATCCAAATGCGGCTCCGACAGCAGCCCCTGCCGATACGACGAACCCGCCGACGGCAGCTCCTGCTCAGCCTGCAACGGCTCCAACAACCGGCACGGCTAACCCGCCGCAGAACTAACCGTGCTTCTCGACGGTATTGATGGAGACTCCTCGTTGAAGAATCTTATCTTGGCTCTCTCATTCACGGTGGCCTGCAGCTCGATGGCTCTGGCGCAGTCCACTCCAGCCGCCAGCCGGCTCGGCGACCTGCAGGTGGGCGCAACCTTCACCAATGCCGATTCCGACTATGTGGTCAATCGGATCAACGGTTTTGGGTTCTACAGTGACTTCGATTTCCGCAGGCACATCGGAGCGGAGGTCGACTTTCACCAGCTGAACGATTACCAGGGTGGTACCAATGCACGGATTTATGAGCGGAGCTATGAAGCTGGCGGCCGGTACTTCTGGAACTTTGGCCGATTCAAGCCGTATGTTAAAGGTCTGTACGGTCGTGGGGTCTTCAATTTCCCTCTTGAGGATGCTAGTGTTCCGCGTGCCAACCTTGCCTTTAACACGCTCAACCTGGGTGCAGGCGTAGACATCGCAGTCCTAAAGCATCTCAACGTCCGTGCCGAGTATGAGTATCAGCACTGGTTCGGATTTCCTCAGAGTAGCGCGACCCCACAGGTTAAGAGCAGCCTGACACCACAGCTTCTTACCTTTGGCGTTGCGTATCACTTCCCTCCCGGCAAGCCTCGTCGTCGTTAGCTCAACATTAATGGCATCAACTCAGACAAAGCAAAGCCCCGGACCTTCCGGGGCTTTGTTATTGCATCTGGGTATGGGGTGCAAAAGACATAAACTCGCCGATGGCCCTCCAAGATTGACCCCGCCCCCCGCAGCAGAACACCCCTCCGACTATCGCTAAGCGGCTCAGGAGTGGAGGACAGCACACCGTTATCTTGTTCAAGAATAAAGAGATCCCAACGAAAGAGGCCCGGCGATCGCCGGGCCTCTTTACTGCACTTGAATCAAACTTTTCTAGAAGTGGTACGCAATACCGACTGCCGGCATGGACAACACTTCATAGCGGTTGGTCTTGAAGTTGGCGTAGCCAAAGTCAGGCGCCTTGAGCAGAAAGGCACGATACTCCACCCGGATGTCGAAGCTGGGACTGATCTCGTAAGCCATGCCGCCACCGAAGAGAGCTCCGATGTTGGTATTTTGCTTGAGACTGAGCACCTGAGTACCAAAATCCCGAATCGGCGAGAAGATCATGCCGCCAACGCCAACCTCGAGGAACGGATTGTAGCGCTTATAGTTGCGGGAGTAGACGTATGCTCCGGATATCTCCTGCTGCCGGGCGTGGACATACAGCTTATTGACACCAAAACTGGGGTTGCTGTACCTGTCCGAGTTCTGCAGGAACGAGTAGTTGACCTCCAGACCACTGCGCGGCGTCACCGAGTAACGGTAGCTTCCGAGAAAACCCAGAGCACCCGTGGTGTTCTCCGTCACTCCAGCAGCACCATGCACTTCTGGACCAAACAACCCGTAAGCGCTCGCACTCACATCTTGCCGGCTTTCCTGGGCGTAACCCACGGCGGCGGTGCATACCAGCAGAGCGCCGAGCAACATCATCTTCTTCATGCTTGCAGAAATCCCTTCGCAATCGCTCCCCGTGCTCATTGCCCTGCAATAACTTTCACAGAGCACGACCGAACCCGCGGCGCGCTAATGACTAATTGTACCCGCTCGCCGCACTACTGCGCGGACTGACCGCTGCGTTTCTCGAATGTATCGGCTCCGGCACCACCGCTACTGCAAAAACGAAGGGCCTCCGCAGAGGCCCTTCGTGTGTTATGTGCATACTGCACCGAGCATGATTCCTACTCTGAAGGAGGTGGTGCCGGTGCATTACCGTTACCGTTGTGCTGGTGCATCTGCTCCTGCAGTGCGGCGTATTTTGTCTTCTGGTCTGCAGTCAGGACGCCTTGCACCTTGGTGTCTTCATCCTGACGCAGTGCTTCCATCTGGGTATGGCGGTCTTCTCTCGAGAGCGATGTGTTGCTCCGCAGCGCCTCAAACTTGGCCTGCTCATCGGTGAAGATCGCCTTCACCTGTGTAGTCTGGTCGTCCGAAAGGCCTAACGCCTTCTGCAGGTGCGCGGCGTGCTGTTCGGGATTCATCATGCCGCCACGGCCATGAGGTCCGCCCGGAGGAGGTCCCTCTGTCTGTCCCTGCGGCGGAGGCGGCGGTGCATCCTGCTGCGCCATGGCTGGCAGCACGGCCAGCATCGCTCCGCACAGCAGCACGGCTGCCGTGCGCATTCTCTTCGTTTCCATTGCATTCGGCATCATGAGTCAACTCGCTTTCATCTCGCAACAATAGGCTGTTCCGCGTGACCGGATTGGCCACATTCACAGCTACTGATTAAAGACGTGGGCTTCTCAGAAAGGTTCCCCGGTTTGGGACTATTTCGGTTGTGCTGGTCGTTGTTGTTGCTTTTGAGATAGGTTCGCGTTTGGCTTTTTATTCCCTGGCAGCCGAGATATATTGCCCCGTTGGGGCTTGTACCTGTGGCCGTTTGAGTGTCTACGCTCCATTGAGAGCATTTCCACGAGTAGTGTGAGCTACGAATGAATCACCTCAACATTGTCATCTCGACCGGAGCATGATGGTTTTATCGTCATGCGGAGCGGAGAGACCTGTAGTTTGTCCGCGCAGGCGATAGTGCCGGTACAAACAACCTGCAGGTCTCTCCACTACGGCGGCAAAAGGCGCCGCCTCCGGTCGAGATGACACGGTATGGGTTGGATCGAAAAGAGCCACATCACACTATTTGTGAAAATGCTCTAACGCCCGGGCCTACCTCAGGAACAAAAGCAAAACATGCTTTCATGCACATCTGTACCTCTCACAGCGCAGCTAAGCCCGTTCCGCGATAAAGCAGAATGGATCACCGTGCGCCTCTGCGTGTCTTTCGACCACCTGGAGGAATGCGCGTGCGGCGTGGCTCAAGGCTGCCTGTCGCCGGTAGACCAGCCGCAGTTTGCGTTCGACCTGCAACTCCGGTACCGCGACCGCAACCAGCTCGCCCGATTCCAATTCGACCTCGACGGTCAGCCTCGGAACCAGGGCCACGCCATTGCCGCGCTGGACGAAGCGTTTGATCGCCTCTAGCGACGGCAGTTCGACTTCCATCTGCAAGGGCGTCTTGTGCCGCTTGAAGGCACCGATCACCTTTTGGCGCAGCGGCGACGCTACATTGTGGGCCACAAATATCTCGCGCCCCAGCCGCTGGATAGAGGCCTTGCCCTCCTTCGCCAGCGCGTGGCCGGGACTCACGATGCACACCAGTTCGTCGCGGTACACCAGCATCGACCGCACCTGGGGATCGTCCGGACGGAAGCTGACCACGCCCAGCTCCACCGAGTGCTGGAGCACCTCGTCCGCGATGCGGCTGGCCAGCGCTCGCTGTACCGCGACCTTTACCCGCGGGTGCTCGCGCCGGAAGGCATCCAGCACCGGCAGCAGGTAGAGGCAGGTGTACTCGTTGGCGGCCAGGTTCAGCCGGCCGGTGTGCAGCGAACGCAGGTCCACCAGCGCCGAAGCAGCATCGGACCTGAGGTTCAACATCTTCTCGGCATATTCACGAAGCACGCCGCCCGCGTCAGTCAGGGTGCCGTCGCGGGAAGAGCGGTCCAGCAGGGTCTCGCCGAGTTCCGCCTCGAGCTTGGCGATCACCTGGCTGACCGCGGGCTGGGTCCGGTGCAACCGAGCGGCGGCGCGGGAAAAGCTGCGTTCCTCGGCTACCGCCAGAAACGTCTCTAACTGGAACAGATCCACGAGCCCCCGCCTTTCTTTCTTTGCGAAATCCAACTTCTTTCGTACCCTATGCGTAACGACCATTGCCATTGCTTTTCAGCCGCAGAAAAGAGTACCGTTTTCACAGGCTAGCGTGGCCTATACCGGCATTAGAAATTCGCATACATCCCGCTTAGAGCATAAGTGTACGTTATGCTTAGGTCGAGACGGAAAGGTTCTATCCATGGCAAGCTCCAATCAGATCGTCTTCTTCGACACCACCCTGCGCGACGGAGAGCAGTCGCCCGGCTGCACCATGCACCCGGTCGAAAAACTGCGCTTCGCGCATCAGCTTGCGGCCCTTGGCGTGGATATCATCGAGGCCGGCTTTCCGATCGCGTCCACAGGCGACTTCGACTCGGTGCGAGCCATCGCCAAAGAGGTCAAGGGTGTGCGCATCGCCGCGTTGGCCAGAGCCAAGCAGGCGGACATCGAGTCAGCCGCCCGCGCTGTAGAACCCGCTCAAAGCAATCGCATCCATACCTTTCTCTCCTCCTCCGACATCCATCTCGAACACCAGATGAGGATGTCCCGGGCCCAGGCGCTCGATCTGGCTGCGGAGTCGGTACGCAGGGCTCGCTCCTTCGTGGACAACGTCGAGTTCTCGCCCATGGACGCGACTCGCACCGAGGCCGCTTTCCTCTGTGAGATGGTCAAGGTTGCCGTGCAGGCCGGAGCCACCACCATCAATATTCCGGACACCGTCGGCTATGTGACGCCGTCTGAATACGCTGCCATCTTTCGCATGTTGAGAGAGCTTCCGGGCATGGAAGGCGTCATCTTCTCCACGCACTGCCACGACGATCTCGGCCTTGCCGTTGCCAATACGCTGGCCGGCATCGAGGGTGGAGCGCGCCAGGTTGAAGTCGCCGTCAACGGCATCGGCGAACGCGCCGGGAACGCCGCGCTGGAAGAAGTAGCTGCGGCGCTGCTGGTACGCCGCGATGTTCTGCCCTACACCTCGAACATTGTGAATACGCAGCTCTACCCGACCAGCGCGCTGCTGGCCGAGATTGTGGATCATCCCGTCGCCCCCAACAAGGCTGTCGTCGGCAAGAATGCCTTTGCGCACGAAAGCGGTATTCACCAGCATGGTGTCCTGGCCAACCCTCTCACCTACGAGATCATGACGCCTGGCTCCGTCGGCGTGACGGCCACAACGATCGTGTTGGGCAAACACTCCGGACGTCGGGCGTTGGAACACAGGTTGACCGAACTTGGGCATACGCTCACGCGCGAAGAACTCGACACCGTCTATCACCGCTTCACCGAACTGGCGGACCGCAAGAAATCCATCTACGACCAGGACATCGTCGCCCTGCTCAGCACGCACAATGTCGAGCCGCTAGCGACTCCCGTCCCGTAGAGCAGTTGTCAGTTCTCAGTTCGGGTTTTCGAGTTTCGACAACTGACAACAAACAGTGGCACCAACGCAGAAGGATAGGTAATGAAGCTGAAGATCGCAGTTCTCGCCGGCGACGGCATCGGCCCCGAAGTCACCCACGAGGCTACCCAGATTCTCCAGGCCGCTGCCGAGTTCGGTGGCCATGAGTTCACATTCACCGAAGCTCTCATCGGCGGCGTCGCCATTACAGCCAATGGCACCCCCCTGCCCCAGAGCACGATCGATATGTGCCTCGAAAGCGATGCTGTTCTGCTGGGTGCGGTCGGCGATAACAAATTCAACCATCTGACCCCGGACAAGCGTCCCGAGGCCGGCCTGCTGCAGATTCGTCAGGAACTCGGCGGCTTCGCCAACCTGCGTCCCTCGGTCGCCTACCCTGCACTGTCCGAGAACTCTCCGCTGCGTCCCGAAGTAACAAAGGGAGCGGACATCCTCTTCGTGCGCGAACTGCTTGGTGGCCTGTACTTCGGCCAGCCGCGCTGGTGGAACAAAGAAGGTAACGGCGGCGGCGAAGCCATCAACACCATGCGCTACACCCGCGACGAAGTTGTCCGCGTGGCGCGCGTTGCGTTCGAGCTGGCGCAGAAGCGCCGCAAGAAGCTCACCTCCGTTGACAAGGCGAACGTGCTCGAGTGTTCGCAGCTGTGGCGCGCCACGGTCGACTCCCTCAAGGGCGACTACCCCGATGTCACCGTCGAACACCAGCTCGTCGACTCGATGGCGATGCACCTGATGAACATTCCCCGCAACTTCGACGTGGTGCTCACCGAGAATCTCTTCGGCGACATCCTCTCCGACGAGTCGGGCGTCATCACGGGTTCGCTCGGCATGTTGCCTTCGGCGACCATCGGCGGCAAGGTCAACCTCTATGAGCCCGTACACGGATCCGCGCCGGACATCGCCGGCACCGGCAAGGCCAATCCTCTCGGAGCGATCCTGACCGCCGCGATGGTGCTGCGCCACTCTGGTGGACTCGAGCAGGAGGCGGTGGCCATCGAAGCCGCTGTAGCCAAGGTGCTCGAAGCGGGCCACCGCACGGCAGACATCGCGCGTGGCAACACCGCAGCCAACGTCACGACACAACAGATGGGCAAGCTCGTGCATCAGGCGCTGGCGGAGTCGATCGATCGCCATCAGTCGATGCACGCTGTTTAGGGTTTTGTATTACCTAATGAGTCGTCATCCTGAGCGGAGTGTCCGCGGTTTTTTGCGGACACGCAGTCGAAGGATGACGATTTTGGGGTGATACGAAAAGCAACAGCAACGACAGAAGCAGATTCCCTGCGGGAATGACAACAAGAAAAGCAAAGGCAAGAGCAAAAGCAACGACAATCATGCGCACGACTCTCCAACTCGCCGCCATCCTCCTCCTCACCGGAGCAGCGGCGACACGTGCGCAGATTACCAATCCCGATAGCCTCGTCGCACCTCCGCCAAAGCCACCCCAGATCCGTCATCAGCAACCGGCTGACGACGATCTCCAGTGGCTATGGCAGTACGCGAAACCTGCTCCCAATGGCACGAAGTCCGGCCTCATCACCGACCTGCACTTTAAGCTTCTGCTGCAAGCAAACCTCAACGCTCCGCAATCGATGTGGGGCCTGGGCATTCCGCTTAACGAAGCGGCACAAACTTTTCTTGGCGGCGATGGCAAAGTCGCCAGTGCCGACAATCGCCATCTCACCATCACCGGCTGCGTCGTCGAACACTGCGCGCAGCGTGGTTTGCTCTTCACCGATCTGGCCACCAATAGGCGAGAGCGCACTCCGCTTGTCGTCTTTGCGGCATTGCGCTGGAATGAGCAGGACCGCACACCCGATGACCCACACGCACCCTTCACGCTCTGGATCTTTCCGTCGCGCGAACTCAACGCGCAGCAGCTCCCGCAATCGTTGAAAGATTCCCTCTCCGCCTTCGTCGGCGGAGGATGCAATGCCCCCAATATCACCAATGCCATCGTTGTCGATCCCGACGGCGTTCCACACATCATCGGCGCACTCGATGCCGGTATCCAACCAGCCTACTGCCCTCCGGGTATCGATCCGAATCAGGCATCTCGTCAAGGAACACACTCATGAGCACACAGAACAGCGTTCAAGCCATCGCCCCCCGCACCATGTTCGAAAAGGTCTGGCAGCAGCACGTCGTCGCCGAGCCCGCAGGCGAGCCGACGATCCTCTACATCGATCTCCAACTCGTGCATGAGGTCACCTCGCCACAAGCGTTTGACGGCCTGCGCCTGACCGGCCGCAAGCTGCGCCGCCCCGATCGCCACATCGCGACCGTGGACCACAACGTGCCCACGACCAGCGTGCAGGACCGCCTCGTGATCGCCGACCAGATCTCCAATGCTCAGGTGAATGCGTTGCGCAAGAACTGCGCGGAGTTCGGCATCGAGTTCTTCGACGTGCAGGACGCCGCACAAGGCATCGTGCACATGATCGGCCCCGAACTTGGTGCCACCAAGCCAGGCATGACCATCGTCTGCGGCGACTCGCATACGTCCACGCATGGAGCCTTCGGGGCGCTGGCCTTCGGCATCGGCACCAGCGAGGTCGAGCATGTGATGGCCACGCAGACGCTGCCGCAATCGAAGCCCAAGACCTTCCGCATCAATGTAGAAGGAGAGCTTCCCTACGGCGTCACGGCGAAGGACATCATCCTCGACATCATCGGCCGCATCGGCACGGACGGTGCTACAGGCTACGTCGTCGAGTACGCCGGCTCGGCTATTCGCGCGCTCTCGATGGAAGGCCGCATGACGATCTGCAACATGAGCATCGAAGCCGGCGCGCGTGCAGGCATGATCGCTCCCGACGAGACTACCTTCAACTATCTCAAGGGCCGCCGCTTCTCGCCCGGCACTCACACGAATCTGGTTTCGCCAAGCATTGCTAAAGATCCAGCAGTCGGTACCACCACCAGCGTACACGAAGCCGAATGGAACCTTGCCGTCGAGCAATGGGCCGCACTCGTTACGGATGAAGGCGCAGTCTTCGACCGCGAACTCAACATCGATGCCACCAAACTCGCGCCCAGTGTTACCTGGGGTACGTCGCCCGGCATGGTCACGACCATCGACAGCACGGTGCCCTCTATCGACGATGCTCCCAGCGAAGCCGACAAGAAGTCGTTCTCGCGCGCCCTGGAGTACATGGACCTGAAGCCCGGCACGAAGATCGAAGACATCAACGTAGACGCGGTCTTCCTCGGCTCCTGCACGAACGCACGCATCGAAGACCTCCGCGCTGCCGCCAAGGTCGTCGACGGCTACCACGTGGCGACAACCGTCCGCGCAATGGTCGTCCCCGGCTCGCAGTCGGTGAAGCATCAAGCCGAAGAAGAGGGCCTCGATCGGGTCTTCAAGACTGCAGGCTTCGAGTGGCGCGAGCCCGGCTGCTCGATGTGCCTCGGGATGAACCCGGATATCCTTCAGCCCGGCGAGCGTTGCGCCTCCACCAGCAACCGCAACTTTGAAGGCCGCCAGGGCCGCGGTGGGCGCACGCATCTGCTCTCGCCTGCGATGGCTGCCGCCGCAGCTATCACTGGCCATCTCACCGATGTCCGCAACTGGAAGTTCAACAGCAGCAAAGGAGGTTCGCGCTAATGACGCCCATCAATATCATCACCGGCACTGCTGCTCCCCTGCCGCTGCCGAACATCGACACGGACCAGATTATTCCGAAGCAGTTCCTCAAGCGCATCGAGCGCACCGGCTACGGGGACTTTCTGTTCTTCGACTGGCGCTACAACCTCGACACGCCGGACCACGTCTCGGAGCGCAAGGACTTCGTGCTGAACAAGCCCGAGTACAAAGGCGCGGAGATCCTCATCGCCGAAAAGAACTTCGGCTGCGGCAGCTCACGCGAGCACGCTGCCTGGGCGATCAACCAGTACGGCTTCCGCGCGGTCATCGCGCCAAGCTTCGCCGACATCTTCTTCTCCAACGCGGGCAAGAACGGCATTATCCTCTGCCGCCTCACCGAAGAGGAAGTGGCGACGCTGCTCGAGCGCTGCACGAAAGACCCAAAGCATACGCTCACCATCAATCTGGAAGCCCAGACCGTCACCGACGAGCAAGGCTTCAAGGCCCACTTCGACATCGATCCGTTCCGCAAGCACTGCCTGTTGAACGGGCTAGACGACATCGGCCTCACCCTGCTGCACGAGGCCGAGCTCGACAGCTACGAAGCGAAGCATAGTGAAGAGTTCTGGCTCGCACCGAAGGCGGCCGTGTAGTTTTTCTGTTTGTCATTCCGAGCGCAGCGAGGAACCTGCTGTCTCCCGTTCTTCGCTCGCACTACCACTTGCACTACACGGAGAGAAAATGAGCAGCACCGGCAAGAAGAACTCCATCGTCCTCACCGAAGGCCCATCCCGCGCCGCTGCCCGCGCCATGCTCCGCGGCGTCGGATTCAGTAAGGAAGATCTGCACAAGCCGATCATCGGCATCGCCAATACCTGGACCGAGATCGGTCCCTGCAACTACCACCTCCGCGACATCGCCGAAGCCGTCAAGCAGGGCGTTCGCGAAGCCGGTGGCACGCCGATGGAGTTCAACACCGTCACTATCTCCGACGGCATCACGATGGGCACCGAAGGCATGAAGGCCTCGCTCATCTCGCGCGACATGATCGCCGACTCCATCGAGCTGGTGGCTCGTGGAAACAGCTTCGACGGGCTGGTTTGTATTGCCGGCTGCGACAAGAACATGCCTGGCGCGGTGATGGCGCTGGCTCGTCTCGATATCCCCGGCCTCATGCTCTACGGCGGCTCCATCGCGCCCGGCCACCTGCATGTCGGTGCGGACGGCAAAACGCCTGATGCTGCGGGCAAGACCGAGATCGACATCACCATCCAGCAGGTCTTCGAAGCCATCGGCTCCCATGCTGCCGGCAAGATCACTGATGAGCAGCTCGAAGCCGTTGAAGCTTCCGCCTGCCCGGGCCCCGGAGCCTGCGGCGGTCAGTTCACCGCCAACACCATGGCGATGGCCGGCGAGTTCCTCGGCATCTCCCCCATCCAGATCACTGGCGTCCCGGCGATGTCGAAGGAGAAGCACGCGGCCTCGCGCGAAGCCGGCAAGATTGTGATGGACCTGGCACGCGCCGGCCTCAAGCCCTCGCAGATCATCACACGCGAATCGCTGGAAGACGCGATCGCCGCCGTCTGCGCGTCGGGCGGCAGCACCAATGCCGTGCTGCATCTCATCGCCATCGCCAAGGAGCTCGACATTCCACTCACGGTCGATGACTTCGACACCATCAGCGAGAAGACGCCGTTCATCTGCGATCTCCAGCCCGGCGGCAAGTACGTGGCAAAAGATTATCAAGACGCGGGTGGGTCGAGAGTCCTCGCCCAGCGCCTGATCGACAAAAAGCTGCTGCACGGTAAGACTACTACCGTCACCGGCAAGACGCTTCGCGAAGAAGCCACCGCCGCAGACGAGACACCCAACCAGCCCGTCATCCGCGCGTGGGACAAAGCGCTCAAAACCACTGGTGGCCTCGTCATCCTCAAGGGCAATCTCGCTCCCGAAGGCTGCGTGGTCAAAGTCGCCGGCCACGAGCGCATTCACCACACCGGCCCGGCCCGTGTCTTCGACAGCGAAGACCTCTGCTTCGCCGCGGTCAACGAGGGCAAGATCAAACCGAACGACGTGTTGGTCATCCGCTACGAAGGCCCTCGCGGCGGTCCCGGTATGCGCGAGATGCTCGCCGTTACTGCTGCTGTCAAAGGCATCCCTGAGCTTTCCGAGACCGTTGCCCTGCTCACCGATGGCCGCTTCTCCGGCGCAACCCGCGGCCTTATGGCGGGCCACGTCGCTCCGGAGGCTCAGCTTGGCGGCCCCATCGGCGCGGTGCGCGAAGGCGACACGATCACCTTCGACATTCCCGCCCGCAAGCTAACGCTCAACGTGTCGGACGAAGAGATCGCCGCGCGGCTCAAAGATTTCAAAGCACCCGCACCTCGCTACAAACGCGGTGTGTTTGCGAAGTATGCAAACTCCGTAAGCAGCGCGAGTGAAGGTGCTGTCACCACGTAGTAGTTGCAGTTGTTTGTTTTTGTAGTGGCAGTTGCAGTTGCAGTTGTTTGTTTTTCGTCGTCATCCTGAGCCGTAGGCGAAGGACCCCCGAATTTTGCACGATGCGCATGGAGCGAATACCGTTATGGCCAAACAGGGTTATGTTTATATCCTCGCAAGCAGCTTCAAGCGTCTGTATATCGGGGTTACTACCGATCTCGCAACACGTATATGGCAGCACAAGAACCACCACTTCCCAGATAGCTTCACGGCCCGCTATAAGATCGACAGTCTTGTTTGTTACGAAAGCTACAGTTTGGTTGTACGGGCCATTGCCCGCGAGAAAGAGTTGAAGGGATGGTTACGCTCTCGCAAGATTGCTTTGATTGTGGAGAGCAATCCGGATTGGAAAGATCTAAGCGCGGATTGGGGTAAGCCCATTACGTTGTTCGATGGAAGTAAAGCGTTCTGAGGGTGTCCCAGAGCGGACGTGGCGACACCAGATTCGGGGGTCCTTCGCCTACGGCTCAGGATGACGGCGAAAAACAAACAACGGCAACAACAGCAGCAATCGCAACATCAGCAACAAGATTTCACCTCTGAGGTACGCATGGGATTCTTCGACAAGATCTTCGGCAAGCAGCAAGCACCCGCGACCCCGCAGCAGGAGCACGCCATCGTTATTCATCTCAATAGTGAAATCCTGGATGAATCGGTCTACAGAAACTGTGACACGGTCACACTCGACGGCCTTCTCACCAAGGCGCTCGGCGCTCATGGAGTCGTCAGCAGTACAGAGTCGCGCACCACCGAAACAGTCCTCTTTTTGTACGGCCCGGACTCCGAAAAGATGTTCTCGCTGATTAGCCCGGTCCTCAACTCGTACCCGCTTTGTAAGAGCGCGAAAATCATTCTTCGAGCCGGATCGTCCGGGTCGCCGGAACGCGAGATAACAGTTTAGTGATACGACCACAAGGTCAAGAATTCGACACACAACCCGCAGCAAAGGAGTAAACGATGGCCAACAAATCACAGCAGCATCCCACCCTCACCGGAGCCGAGATCCTTTGGGCCGCACTCGCGGGCGAAGGCACGACGACTGTCTTCGGTTATCCCGGCGGCGCCATTCTGCCTATCTACGACGCGCTGCGCAAGTTTCCGACGATTCACCACATCCTCGTGCGCCACGAGCAGGGCGCGGCGCACATGGCCGATGGCTATGCCCGCGCCAGCGGCGCTGTCGGTGTCTGCATGGCAACCTCTGGCCCCGGCGCGACCAATCTCGTGACCGGCCTCGCCACAGCCATGCTCGATAGCATCCCCATCGTTGCCATCACCGGCCAGGTGTCCAGCAAAGTCCTGGGCAGCGATGCCTTCCAGGAAGTCGACATCACCGGCATCACGCTGCCGATCACAAAGCATAACTTCCTGGTCACGCGCGCGGAAGACATCGCCCCCACCGTCCGCTTGGCGTTTCAGATCGCCCGCTCGGGACGCCCCGGCCCTGTGCTCGTCGACATCACCAAGGATGCCCAGCAGGGCACAGCGACCTTCTCGTTCGAGGCGGCCAAACCGCATCCCTACCGTCCGCATCCGATGCTCAGGGCCGAGTCCTCGTCGATCCGCGAAGCCATCGAGCTCATTCAGCAAGCGAAGAAGCCCATCATCCTCGCCGGCCACGGCATCGTCGAGTCCGGCGCGGAGAAGGAAGTCATCGCCTTCGCCGAAGCGCAGCAGATTCCCATCGCCAGCACGCTGCTCGGCCTCGGTGCTGTCCCAGCAGCGCACCCCTTGCAGCTTGGCATGATGGGCATGCATGGCGAGTCGTGGGTGAACAACGCCATCCAGCAGGCTGACCTGCTGCTCGCCTTCGGCATGCGCTTCGACGACCGCGTTACCGGCAATCTCGCCAGCTACGCGCCGAATGCCAAGAAGATCCATATCGAGATCGACCCGTCGGAGATCAACAAGAACGTTCGCGCGGATGTAGCGCTTATCGGCGATCTCAAAGAGGTGTTGCAACTGCTGTTGCCGCTGCTTCCCAAGAACTCGGACACTAGCTGGCTGAAGGAGATCAACGCCAGCAAGGGCACTGCCGCGGTGCGCGACATCATCAACCTCCCGGACAACGGCCACCTCTACGCCGCGCATGTCATCCACGACATCTGGCGCGAGGCGCAGGCTGCAGGCCGCCTCGAGAACACCATCATCGTCACCGACGTAGGCCAGCACCAGATGTGGGAGGCTCAATACTTCAAGCACGAGGCACCGCGTTCGCTGGTCACCTCCGGCGGCCTCGGCACGATGGGCTTCGCGCTGCCTGCGGCGATCGGCGCAAAGGTCGCATGCCCCGAGAAAGACGTCTGGGTCATCGCTGGTGACGGCGGCTTCCAGATGACAGCCTCCGAGCTCTCCACCATCGTGCAGGAGAACCTCGCGATCAATGTCGCCGTCATCAACAATGGCTTCCTCGGCATGGTGCGCCAGTGGCAGGAGACTTTCTATGAGAAGAACTATTCGGCCTCGCCGATCCTCTCGCCGGACTTCGTGATGCTCGCTGCTGCTCACGGCATCGCCGGGGCGAATGTCGGCAAGCGCGCCGACGTAATACCCACCGTTACGAAAGCCCGCACCAGCGGCAAGTGCTTTCTCATCAACTTCCAGGTTGAGAAGGAAGACGGCGTCTACCCGATGATTGCCCCCGGCGCCGCCTTGCATGAGATGGTGCGCCGGCCGCAGCATGATCCGTTGCTCGAAACCGCGGAGGATGAGTAACTGTCCTCTCCGTTCCAACTCGAAACCTCACGCCTCCTCCTTCGCCTCTGGCAGGAGCGTGACCGCGAACCCTTCGCGGCGATGAACGCAGACCCCGGTGTCATGCGTTTCTTCGCCGCGACCAGAACTCGCGCCGAGAGCGATGAGGACATCGACCGTTACCTCGGGCAATTCGAGCGCGATGGCTTCACCATGTTCGCGGCCGAACTCCGCGAGGACAGCAGCTTCGCCGGCGTTATAGGCATACAAGTGATGCGCGATCTCATTCCGAATCTGTCGCAGCCCGCTGTCGAGATTGGCTGGCGACTTACGCAGGACTGCCAGGGCAAAGGACTCGCCACGGAGGGAGCACGCGCCCTCGTGGATCTCGCCTTCAATCAGCTCCATCTGACAGAGCTCGTTGCGATCACCGTTCCTGCCAATACGGGGTCCCGCCGCGTGATGGAAAAACTCGGTATGACCCACCGGCCCGAACTCACCTTCGACCATCCTCGCGTGCCCGCCGGGCACCCGAACAAGCAACACGTTCTCTATAGCCTCCCGAACCCGGCATCGGTGTTGTGCCAGCCTTCGGACTCGAAAGGATACTCATGCGCTCCCCTTTCGTAGCCACTCGTTACTCCACCTCGCGCCGTCGCGTGACTCTGGCCTCGTCAGCTTTTGCGGCGCTGGCTGTCATGATTCCTGTGCTCGGCTGCAAATCCACGCCTCCTCCAGCCCCCGCCCCCACGGCGCAGCAGGTGCTGACACCTCCACGCCCCAATGTCCCACCGCCTGCGTTCAAAGTCTTCCATCACGATGACAGCAACTTCACCCTCGTCACCAAAGACAACGCCACCGACGAGGAGATTGAAAGCCTGGTATGGGAGCTTCGCGATGCGGCGCATGCTCGAACGCTCGACAAGCTGAAGATCAGCCAGAAGCTGGTCGACGACCGCAAACCCATCGTCTGGTTTCATATCTACCGGGGCACAAAATGTGCCAGCGAAAAGTACGCGGACGGGCCACCACCATGCGGCGGCAGTTATCACGGGGCCGGCGACTACACCTACGGCAGCTTCGCCAATCGCGAACGAGACGATGGAGCTCTTCTCCACGACGAAGACCACGAGGTACAGCTTTGGAATCCCGATACTCCTTATAGAGCGCCTTCTAATCCCTAATCCCTGTTCCCTAATCCCTGAGGTCTTATGCTTCACACCTTCGTAGCCCTAGTAGAAGACAAACCCGGCGTCCTCACCCGCGTCGCCTCGCTCTTCCGCCGTCTCAGCATCAACATCGTCTCGCTGACGGTCGGCGAGTCCGAGCGTCCCGACACCTCGCGCATGACCATCGTGTGCGAGGCTCCCGAGAATGCTGCCCACAGAATCAGGGCCTCGCTCTACAAGCTGGAGACCACCGTCCACGTCGATGAGGTCAACCGTGCTCAGGCTGTCGTACGCGAGCTCTGCCTGATCAAGGTGGCCGCCGGCCCCGACTCGCCGCACGGCCAGAACTCGCGCTCGCAGGTCTTCGAGCTGGCACAGGTCTTCCGCGCCCGCGTCGTCGACCTCGCACCCGAGTCCATCATGCTGGAGATGACCGGCTCGGCCTCCAAGATCGAAGGCCTGCTGCAGGTCCTGCGCGAGAGCGGCTACGAGGTTCTTGAGGTCTCGCGCACCGGCCGCATGGCCATGCGGCGCGGCCATCACACCTCCCGCGTGCTGAAGGCTCTCGGCACGAAGACTGCCTCCGCTGACAACATCGACATCCTCGACCCCGACGCTCTGCCGGAGGATGAAGTTCTACCCACTGAGTTTGAGGACAACGCATGAAGCGTTAACTGCAAACGCAGAGTACGCGGAGTACGCTAAGTTGACGCCAAGTAACTCTGCGCAAACTTGGCGTACTCGGCGAACTCAGCGTTTGCAGTTCCAGAGTCCACACAACACATTCGCAATTTCACCATCAACCAACTGACAGAAAGAAGACATCATGGCAAAGACTTACCACGACGCAGACGCAGACCTCTCCCTTATCCAGGCGAAAAAAGTCGCCATCATCGGCTACGGCTCGCAGGGCCATGCCCACGCGCTCAACCTGAAGGACTCCGGCGTTGAAGTCAAGATCGGCCTCCGCGCCGGTTCGCCGAGCGCCAAGAAGGCCGAACTTGCCGGGCTTGAAGTCGGCACCGTCGCCGAGGTCTCCGCCTGGGCCGATGTCATCATGAACCTCACTCCGGACCAGACCGCTGCCAAGGTGTACCACGCGGAGATTGAGCCCAACATGAAGCCGAACGTCACCCTGATGTTCGCGCACGGCTTCAACATCCGCTTCCGTACCATCACGCCGCCCCCCACCGCCGACGTCTCGCTCGTCGCGCCCAAGTCGCCCGGCCATCGCGTCCGCGAGGTCTTCACCGAAGGCGGCGGCGTGCCCGCGCTCGTAGCCGTGGAGCAGGATGCCAGCGGCCACGCTCTCGCACTGGCACTCAGCTACGCCAAGGGCATCGGATCCACCCGCGCCGGCGTGCTTGAGACCACCTTTACCGAAGAGACCGAAACCGACCTCTTCGGCGAACAGGCCGTTCTATGCGGCGGAACAGCGGCGCTCGTAAAGTGCGGCTTTGAGGTTCTGACCGAGGCCGGCTACCAGCCCGAGCTCGCCTACTTCGAGGTGCTGCACGAGCTCAAGCTCATCGTCGACCTGCTCTACCGCGGCGGCCTGGAGTACATGCGCCACAGCATCTCCGACACCGCTGAATGGGGCGACTACGTTGCCGGCCCGCGCATCGTCACCGCCGACACCAAGAAGGCGATGGAAGGCCTGCTCGCGGACATCCGTTCGGGTGAGTTCGCGAAGAAGTTCATCGCGGAGAACGAGACCGGCCGCCACGAGTTCGCCCGCATCCGCAAGGAAGAGGCCGCGCACCCGATCGAAAAGGTCGGCGCCGAACTCCGCAAGGCAATGCCCTTCCTCGATCCGGTCAAGGTCGAAAACGGCAACGTCGTCAAGGCATAAGCACCCGCAAGACCCCTGACCCAAGGGGGGGCAAAAACTAAAGAGCACCAGATTTCACCGCACGACAGCATGAAACCTGGTGCTCTTTTTTCACGTCAAAGGCTCTTCGATACCCTCCGCAAAGATCAAACGTCACATACAAGAACACTTGATCCCTTTTCGAGGTCCTACGTGAAAACTCTCCTATTGTTTCTGAGCCTTGGCCTCGTTTCTACAGCACAGGCACAAGCTACCTGGAAGGGCCTGTCCTTCGGTCAAACCCGCGACAGCGTTCGCGCTGCGCTCGCGGGGCAAAACTTCGACGTCGAGACCAGTCAGGAGGGCTCGCTGCAATCGGTCAGTGACTACCAACTGCTGTTGCCAGGTATGCGCAATGCGCTGCCTCTGCGCGCGGAGTTCCGCTTCACCGACGCCGGCGGCCTGATGGACATAACCCTCTCGCTCGACTTCGCGATCATGAAGCAAAACTTCCCCAGCATCGGCGGCGATGAAGCCTTGCTGGACTTCGCCTCCCAGAAGCTCACACGCGCCCTTACTGACAGATATGCCACGCCCATCAGCCGGCAGAGCGATTGCGACGCCGACGCCGCCAAGCGACCGGCCGCCTGTGCCATCAACTGGCACGACCCCGGCCAGTCCGTCGAACTCGACTGGTTCACGCACGGGCCGCGGCTCTTCATCCGCTACCAGATGCTCGCACCTGACCTCTAGAGCTACCTATCCGCAGGGACCTCGGAACCTTTGCGGGGTACACAGCGTACACACAGGCATGCCTCAGCCGCTGTTTGCCCTTGCCTTTGCGCTCGTGCTCCCCTTCTCGTCTGCGGCATCCCAACAACCGGCAGCTCCAGCCGAGCCCGCATCCACCGCCGAATCCATCATGGCGCGCGTAGCCCTCAACCAGGACCAGTCCGAGGCTCAGCGCGCCCGCTACGTCTACGTGCAACACGCCCGCACCCTCTCCCGCAAAGGCAAAACCATCCTGTGCGAGGAGATCACAGATTCCCGTGTCACCCCCTCCGGCGCGGACTCGCATCAGGAGCTTCTCAAGCTCGATGGACGGCTGCTGGTAAAGCACAAATACATTACCTACAACCACCTGCTTCCTGGGAAAAAGGACGACAAGGCACCCGTGGATGCCGATCACGACAGCCTTTCTATCAGTGTTGGCGATGATGACGATACGGACCGCGACCTTGTCGAAGGCATTCGCGAGCACCTGATCAATGACCAATCCAAAGACGGCATCGGCAAGGGTCTTTTCCCGCTGACCTCGAAGAACCAGCAGGACTATCAGTTCAAGCTGTTGGGACACGAGCCGCGCAACGGCCACGACTGCTTTCACATCGAATTCCGCCCCAAAGAGAAGGACGACTTCAGCTGGAAGGGCGACGCCTACATCGATGCCGCCACCTACCAGCCGGTGTCCGTCCGCACCGTCATGGCGCGCAATATTCCATTCCCGGTACGCACCTTGATGGGGACCAACGTGCCCGGCCTGGGCTTCACCATCCTCTACGCCCCGCAACCGGACGGAGTCTGGTTCCCGGTCAGCTTCGGGACCGAATTCAAGATTCACGTGCTGTTCTTCTTCAACCGTGAGATCGTCATCGACGCCCAGAACCGGGACTTTGAAAAGACCCACGTCAGCTCAAAGATCGTCGGAGGTGGAGACCTCGTACAGCCTCCGCAGAAGCCCTGACTCTATCCTGCATGCCAAAGAAAATCGCTCCCCGAAGGGAGCGATTTTCACAACTTGACCACAGGAAACCCACATCGTTAGGTGGTGACGATCTCCACACCGCGCCAAAAGGCGACATGGTGCTTCACGGTCTTAGCCGCAGGCTTTGGATCGGGGTAATACCAGGCTGCATCGGGGTTCTCCTGGCCGTCTACGAGGACTGTATAGTAGCGCGCGCGACCCTTCGACGGGCAGTTCGAACTCGTCGAGCTAGGCTTGAGAAAGGCGCGATTTACAGTCTCTTCAGGAAAGTAGATACTGCCTTCAACCGTTTCGATATTCTCGCTCTCTGCGAGAGTTTGTCCGTTCCAAATTGCCTTCGCCATATCCGCCTTCCAATCATTTCAATTAGATGCAGCAGGCAGGCCCCGGTTTGCATCCCTGCAATCTGGGAACTCCTGTGCCGCGGCTCAGCCGCGTACCCTTTACGGTTATACCATAAATATATTGTAAATGGAAGTATTGATCCAAGCTCCTACAGAAGCGCATAGAGGCGGAATTCCTGGCAAGACACAAGATCTCTCATGCAGAGAGCTTCGCAGAGGTCGCCACGGATGCGCGATGGAGAAGTCTTATTAACCAATGTTAGCCAAGTAATTAACCAACAGCTAAACAACCGATGAGGCCTTCGGGGTGTCTGATAGCTCAGGGGGGACATAAGACATCTGGATGACAGCTTCAAGAAAGTGCCCACGCTGTGGCTCAGAGGAGACAGCGCGATCTCACCGGAAGCTCTTGGAGCGTCTCCTTCCGAAGATTAAGCCCTACCGTTGTTCTGAGTGCCAGCACAGGTTCTTTTCACCTACGCTTTTCAAAGAAAAACAAAAGTAAGGGCTTACGGCCCGACTCATCGATGACTCAACCGATGGGTCGGGCTTTCAGCCCTTTGCATGTCATGGACTCGTAGCCTGGGGCGCTGCCCCAGGCCGGTACAAGCAGGCCCTCCACAGTCGATTACGCCATGGCTTCGACCAGCGTCCTCGTCTTCTCCGGATCCGGCTTCTTCAACTCCGCTGGCTCTTCCTTAACCTTTGGCGGCCCAATCTTCTTCTCGAAGCTGCACTCCGGCGTCGTGGGAGCCTCTTCTTCCTTGGCTCCCTTACGCGGCCGGCGCTTGGGCAGGGCCTCGCGATTGTTCGGGCAGATCAGGTACGTGCCCTCGCTGTTCGCATACTCCACCAAGTAGGCCGAGTCGCACTTCGGGCAGGTTTCGTTCACCAACTTCTGGTTACTGGTGAAGTCGCACTTGGGATACCGCGTGCAGCCGTAGAACGTGTCGCCGCGCTTGTTCTTGCGCACAGCAACCTCGCCGCCGCACTTGGGGCACGGCACCTCGAGCAGCTCCTGCTTCACGTACTTGCACTTCGGATAGCCCGAGCAGGCGATGAACTCGCCATACTGGCCATCGCGCTGCAGCAGCGGCTTGCCACACTTGGGGCAGGGCTCTTCCAGCACGACCGGCGGCTTCGTCTGCACCTTCTGGGTGAGCTTGCGGATCGTCTTGCACGGTGGGTCTTCGTTGTAGCCGGGGCAAGCCATGAACGGTCCCCACGGGCCATTGCGCAGCACCATGGTGCGCCCGCAGTTGTCGCAGAACTCCTCTTCCTGCTCGCCATCCTGCGCCTCAGGCGAGTTCAGGTCAGGCTTTGCGGCGAAGTTCTCCTTCGTAAAGTCGCAGCTCTCCGGCTCCACAACGAGCTTTATGCCCGTCTTCTTGCCCTGCCCGCCAGCACGCTGCAGAGCGTCGATCAAGGCCGCCTTGTCCGCGACCTCTTCGTTGAATTCGGCGACATCGTCGTTCATCGCCTTGACATGCATCGGGAAGTTGAAGGTGTCGAGCACCTTCTTGACGGCGGCCTTGGGGTCTTTCTTGAACGGGCCCTGCGCCACCGTAATGGGCTTGGTCTTCGTGAAGTTCGAGCACGAGTAGAAGCTGCCGAACTTGCCCCACTTGAGCACCAGCGGACTGCCGCACTTGTCGCAGATCTCCTCTGTCTTCTGCTCCATCCGCTTGATGTCTTCCATCTCGGTCTCGGCGACCTTCAGCTCCTTCTCAAAGTGGCCGTAGAAGCCCTTGAGCAGGTCGGTCCACTTCTCTGAACCCTCTTCCACCGCGTCCAGTTCACCCTCAAGCTGTGCCGTGTAACCGGTCTCGAAGATGTAGGGGAAGTTCTTCACCAACAGCTCGGTAACGACCATGCCGATCTCGGTAGGAACGAGCTTCTGCGCGAGCTTCTTGACGTAGTCGCGCTCCTGGATCGTGTTGATGATCGACGCATACGTCGAAGGGCGTCCAATGCCCTTCTCTTCCAGCGTCTTCACCAGGCTCGCTTCGTTGAAGCGCGGCGGAGGCTGGGTGAACTTCTGCTGCGGATCGAGCTTGATCTTCTCCAGCGACTGCCCATCCTTTAACTCAGGCAGGCGCCGCTCCGAAGAACTCTCCTCCGAGGTCGCATCCTTCGACGCCTCGGCAGCGCTATCGCCATCGGCGCTGGCTGCAGCGGTCTTCTTCTCCTCGGCAGCGGCAGCAGCGGACGCCTTCGTATCACGGGCGGCTTTGGCCTTCTTGGCCTCTTCGTCGAAGCGCAGGAAACCGTCGAACTTCAGAATGCTTCCCGTGGTGCGGAAGTCATAGCTCACGTCCGCCTTGGCTTCGATATCGACCGTCGTCTGGTCAAAGATCGCAGGCGTCATCTGGCTGGTAACAGCGCGCTCCCAGATCAGCTTGTACAGCCGGTACTGCTCGTCCGAGAGATATTTGCGCACCTCATCGGGAACGAAGCTGATGCTCGTGGGGCGAATCGCCTCGTGCGCATCCTGCGCGTCTTTCTTGCTCTTGTAGACATTTTCCTTGGCAGGCAGATAGTTCGCGCCAAACTTCTTCTGCACCCAGTCGCGAATGTCTTTCACGGCATCCGGGCTGATGCGCGTAGAGTCTGTTCGCATGTAGGTGATGAGGCCCACCGTGCCCTCAGCACCGAGTTCGATGCCCTCATACAAACGCTGCGCCACACCCATCGTCCGACGCACGTTGAAACCCAATCGGCCGGCAGCCTGCTGCTGCAACTGGCTGGTCGTAAACGGAGCGCGCGGGTTCTGCCTGCGTTCCTTCTTCTCGATCGACCGCACGCGCCACGTGGCTTTTTCAAGCTGCGACATCACCTCATCGACGGCTCCCTTATCGGGCAGCGCGTTGGAAAGAAACTGTTCCTTGCCCTCGGCATCCGTGCCGTTCGACACCCGAATCGGCAGGCCCTTCACACCGACCATGCGCGCCGTAAACTCCTGCCCATTCTTCTGGGGAGCGAGCACAGCATCGATATTCCAGTACTCCACCGGGTTGAACGCATTGATCTCGCGCTCACGCTCCACGATGAGCCGCAACGCGACCGTCTGCACACGGCCTGCACTCAGGCCGCGGCGGACCTTGTCCCACAGCAGCGGAGAGATCTGATAGCCCACCAGACGGTCGAGCACGCGCCGTGTCTGCTGCGCATCGACGAGGTTCTCGTCCACTTCGCGGGTGTGCTCAAACGCCGCCTTCACGGCCTTCTTCGTAATCTCGTTGAAGGTCACGCGCCGCATCTTGCTCTTGTCTTTGATCGACGGCAGCAGCTGAAACTTCAGATGCGCGGCGATAGCCTCGCCTTCGCGGTCAGGATCAGGCGCCAGAAACACAGCATCGCTCTTGGCCGCCAGCTTCTTCAGGCGGTCGACGATCTTCTCCTTGCCGGGCGAAACGATGAGCGTCGGCTCAAACGTCCGATGCTTCAGCTCCACGCCGATATCGTTCTTCGGAAGGTCCATGATGTGGCCAATGGAGGCCTCCACCGTATAGTCGCTGCCGAGATATTTCCCGATCGTCTTCGCCTTCGCCGGCGACTCCACGATCACTAGATTCTTTGCCATACTGCACACCTATTCAGAGACGACCGGCCGAAACCGCGTCCCTGTTTCTAATTCCATTGCAAACTAACACGGATTGCCGAGGTCAAGTCAAACCGGACTGACGGCACTGCGCTCGGTCACTCATACGCAACCCTACACGCAGATGTTCTGTTGGACGTGCCAACATCTCTGCCGGAGTGACAAATAATACACATGTTTCCTTACAGCTTCTAAACAACTTCTAAAAGGAACGCACGTAATTTTTGCCCGGCATCTGCTTCACTCGCCCCGCGAGTTCAAGCTCGAATAGTGCGGTAAACACTTCACCCGAAACCATCTTCGGCTCCAAACGCTCGATCAGTTCGTCGAGCTGCAGCGCCTCATCCTGGCGGAGATGCTGCATCACCAGCCGCTCCTGTTCGCTCATCGGAGGCAGAATGGCGGGTTCGGTGAATAAAGATGCGCTCCCCCCATCGGAGGATTCATTCCCCCCGTTTTTGACTCCAGACTGCTCCTCCAGCCGGCTCTCCAGCTCCAGGCGCACCTGCGAGGGCAGGTCTTCCCAGACATCCTCCCACGTGGCCGTCAGCTTCGCGCCCTGCTTGATGAGCGTATTCGGCCCCCAGGCGTTCTTGTTGGTCGCATTGCCAGGCACCGCGTAGACGTCGCGGCTCTGCTCGATGGCGCAACGCGCGGTAATCCGCGTGCCGGAGTACTCTGCCGCCTCGACGACAAGCACCCCCACGCTCATGCCGCTCAGGGTGCGATTGCGAATGGGAAAATTCTGCGGCGCAGGAAACGTGCCCATCGGGAACTCGCTGACCAGGGCTCCGCCCTGCTGCACAATCTGCTCGGCCAGCTTCTTATTCTCCTTGGGATAGATGACGTCGATGCCGGTGCCCCACACCGCAATCGTCGTTCCGCCCGCCTCGAGCGCCCCCTTGTGCGCGCAGGTATCCACACCGCACGCCATGCCGCTGAGAATCACAACACCCCGCCGCGCGAGATCGCGGCTCAACATCTCCGCCATGCCCGCACCATACGGCGTCGGATGCCGTGTGCCCACCACCGCAATCCCCGCCCGGTTCAGCAGGCTCGCATTGCCGCGCACCCAAAGCACCGGCGGAGGATCATAGATCTCCAGCAGCCGTTGCGGGTAGTCGTCGTCTTCCGGCGTTACAAAGCTCGCTCCAGCCTCGGAGAGGCGTTGCGCTTCATCCAGTGCCGCCGCCCGCGCACGGCCGTCATAGCAGAACTGCGCAGCCTCCGCGGGCATGCCGGTACTCTCCAACTCGGTAAGCGACGCCGAAAACATACGCTCCGCCGCACCCAGCCGCTGCACCGCTCGCCCGCACCGCGTTGGCCCCATGCGCGGCGTCAGCACCAGTGCCAGCCACGCCAGACGCGCCTCTTCCTTCACCCCTTGCGACATCACTTTCCCTCTTCGCTACATTGTGCTCGCATGGTATCGCATTCGCTGTCACAGGGGTTGTCAGTTCTCCGTTCTCAGTTCTCAGTTCTCAGTTCTCAGTTGAAAATAACTGAGAACGGAGAACTGACAACCCCTATCGGAACACTAGAATCGTCTTATGCCTCTTCAACCGGAGCGGGATTGCCACGTATGACCGATTTCGTATCCGAGCCAGACCGCTCCTCCCTCCTGCGCCCCTTCTACCCTGCCCTGGATGGCCTGCGTGCGATCGCGATACTTCTGATCTTCTCGTTCCATTACTGCAGATCGACCTGGGACATTGAAGTCTGGAGGTGGGGATGGGTTGGCGTTGATCTTTTCTTCTGTCTTTCAGGATTCCTGATTACGGGTATTCTCTACGACTCGCTCCATCGAGACGACTACTTCCGCAACTTTTACATCCGTCGCGCGCTCCGCATATTCCCTCTCTATTACAGCTTCTGGCTGGTGCTTCTCCTGCTGACTCCACTTCTTCACGTCTCATGGAGTCACGCCGTCCTCGCCATGGCCTTTTACGTCGGGAACTTCTTCATTGCAGGCGCGGCGCTTCACCACCATGCTGATCCCAGCCTTGTATTCTTTCACTCTCCCTTTCATGGCGGGAAGACGCATACGCTGTTGATCAACCACTTCTGGTCGCTCTGCGTAGAGGAGCAGTTTTATCTCGTCTGGCCGGCCGTTCTTTGGTTCGTCCGTTCACGGCGTGGTCTCTTGCGCCTCTGCCTGGTTCTCTTCACCATCCTCCCCATCGCCCGGTTGCTCTACGTTCACTTTCAGCCGCAGATGTTCTCGCAAGGAATGCTCTACTTCAACACCTTCTCGAGAGCTGACGGCCTTCTTGCCGGCGCGGGAATTGCCTTGTGGCTCCGTGGGCCCGGCGGCTCGAAGATAACGCTGCGACGTGTCGCCCTTGGACTGACGATCGGAGCTCCCTTACTTCTCGCGTCGTCTCTGACACTGGAGAAGACGCGCTCCGGAATGCCGATGAACGATCCCGTCATATCGACCATTGGATATACCCTGGTCGCCCTTGCCGCAGCCGGAATCCTCCTTCTGGCCATTGAATCGTCCTCGCTATTTACCTCTTTTCTGCAGATGCGGCCTCTCGTCGCCATAGGGAGGATCAGCTACGGAATCTACTTTTACCAGTTGATGCTTCTGGAGGTGGTGTACTCCAGGGCTCACTTCCTCTTCCTGAAGTCTCATCACTTGCTCGTGATGATCCCTGTGTCCATGTTTCTCGCTGCCTTTGTGATGGCAAAGCTGAGCTTCCGTTTTCTCGAATCGCCTTTCCTGCGTCTGAAACCACTCCTGGCGCCCCGGCCCGGTGCGATTAACGATCCGTCACCAGATCCAGCGCCTGTTCTGCTTACCCCTGAGGCTCGCTAGTACTTCAGTTGCACTTACAAACTCCCCCTAAAATCTGTCATTTCGACCGACCAACGGGAGCGGAGAAACCCCTGTATTTCGTGGATGCTCGTACTACCGAAGAAGCAAAAGGGACACACTGTACTACTGCCTGAGATGGCTATCGTAAACCGCAAGATGCGTTCTTGTTGCAAGCAGCTGTGTCCTTGCAGGCATCGCAAAATGCAGGGGTTTCTCCGCTCCCGTTGGTCGGTCGAAATGACAGGCTTTGGCGGGAGCTCATAGATACAGGATCAGAGCCTTCCGCACCGTGCCAAGTTCCCTTTAGCAGATATCACCTCAACTAAAATAAGCATGTGCCTCTTCGCGTCGCTGCCATCTCCTTTCTGAATCCCGCTCCGCTGCTCTACAACTTCGAGCACGAGCCCACCGCAACCCAGCTTCGCAAGGACTACGAGCTGCACTACACCTCGCCCGCCGCATGCGCGCAAGAATTGCTGACGGACGAAGCCGACCTCGGCCTGATCCCCATCGCCTCACTCACACCAGAGTTGGCCATCGTGCCCGGCTGCACCATCGCCTCGCAGCATGAGGTTCGCAGCATCCTGCTGCTGGTCAAGAATCCCTCTCACCTGCCGACTCGCGATGCCTTGCAGCAGGTTCGCACCATCGCTGCCGATGCCGCTTCGCGCAGCTCGCAGGCCTATACGCACATCCTCTTCGAGCGCTTTCACAACGCGCAGCCCACCTTCGTCGAACAACCCGCCGACCCGCTCGCCATGCTCGCCGAGGCAGACGCGGCGCTGCTCATCGGCGATCCCGCGCTGCTGGCTCGCGAACATCGGACCCAGATCGACGCGGCCTTCCACGAGCCTCTGCTCTGGCTCGATCTTGCGGCACTCTGGCGCGAGCACACCGGTCTCCCCTGGGTTGCAGCGGTCTGGGCACTGCGGCCCGAATCGCTGGCACGCTCTGGTGTAGAGGCGCAGCGGTTAATTGCCGACCTCACCGCCGGTCGCGACAATGGCATGGCACACATCGACGAGCTGGTTCGCGAATGGACGCCTCGCCTGCCTGTCTCCCCGGAAACGATCCGCACCTACCTCACGAGCAATATTCACTACACCCTCGACCCCGACTGCCTGCGCGCCATTGAGCTCTTTCGCGCACTGGCTGCTGAGATCGGGGCATTGCCACCGATGCCGAATCTGCATCTTTTGAAATAGCCGAACGGCTGTAACCAAAACCTGTTGCACGGCGCGTCTACCCCGCAGTGAACGCCAGCATGATTGGCGTCGACGAACGAAGTTCGTGAAGGGGAACCCATGACCGACAGGGAAGCTGCACCACGTAGGTCCGCAATATCGATACAGGCACGCTCACTCCCTATCTTGATATTCAGCCTGTGGACCTTCTGCATCACGGCGTTCACACTGGGCTGCGGCAGCGGAGGAAAGGTCACCAGCACCTCAACCGGAACCACCGCTACAACCACCACGCTCACGAGTTCGGCAACCACAGCGACTGTCGGCACCAGCATCACACTGACTGCCACGGTCTCGCCCTCTGCGGCTACCGGTACCGTCACCTTCTACGACAGCTCCACCTCCATCGGCACCGGGACTCTCAGCTCCGGCACCGCGACGCTCACCACGACCGGTCTCGCCACCGGAACACACACCGTCACCGCGACCTACGGCGGTTCAACCACGTACGCCTCCAGCACCTCCAGTTCGGTCACCATTACCATCACCGCGGTCACCACCACCTCTTCCTCCAGTTGCGGTCTGGGTACAGCAGTCGACGCCTACTCCAGCGGTTCAAACACCCTCAGCAGCCAGACAATCGCCGCCAGCGGCACGGATGAGTCGGCGGTCTGTGCCCAGGACTCCGGCACCTCAGTCACCCTTACCACTCCCACGATCACGTCATCCTCCGCTACCGACTCCACCGACAACTCCAGCTTCTACGGCCTCAACGCCGCCGTGCTCGCCTACGGCTCCTCCGCCAGCTCCGCCACCGGAGGCGCCATCACCGTTACCAACGGCACCATCACCACCACAGGCGCAGGGGGCAACGGGGTCTTCGCCTCCGGAGACGGCGCTACCGTCACCATCACCGGGACAACCATCAACGCATCCGGCGGCAATGCTCATGGGCTCGACGCCGCTGAAGCCGGAATCCTCAACATCACCAACGTCACGGCCACCACCTCCGGTACCTCTGGCTCCGTCATTGCAACCGATCGCGGCGGCGGTACCGTCACCGTCAACGGTGGAACCTATACCGCCAGCGGCTATCGTTCGGCGGGGTTGTACTCCACCGGTGCCATTACCGTCACAGACGGAACCTTCACGGCCAGCGACGCCGAAGCGGCTGTCGTCGAAGGCAGCAACTCCATCACCCTGACTGGATCAACGTTGTCCAGCACCAGCGGTGACGATCGCGGCATCTTCCTCTACAACAGCACCTCGGGGGACGCCAGTTCAGGCACCAGTACCTTCACCATGACCAACGGCTCCATCACCTACACCTGCTCGATCTCGGCCTGCTCTACCGGCTCGACCTCCAGCGGTCAAAACAATCCGTCGACGATGTTCTCCGCCGCCAACACCACGGCCGTCGTCTCGCTTACCGGCGTGACCCTCACCAACAACGTAAGCACTCTGCTAACCGCGGAGGCACTGAACAGCGGCACCTGGGGTACCGCAGGTTCCAATGGCGGCCAGGTCACCTTCACTGCCAGCGCTACGGCCTTGACAGGCAACGTCATCGTCGACGACATCAGCTCTGTCGCCATGTCGCTCAAGAGCGGCTCCACGCTCTCCGGAGCTATCAACACAGCCGATACCGGCGAGACCGTTGGTCTCACGCTGGACTCGACCTCCACCTGGACCGTCACCGGCACGTCTTACCTCACGACGCTCTCCGACACAGCCGGAATCTCCGGAACCACGATCACCAACATCGTCGGCAACGGTTATACCGTCTACTACCTCTCCGCCTCCAACTCCGCGCTGGGCGGCTTGACCTACACCCTCGCAGGAAGCGCAGGTGGATACCTTAAACCGATGTAAACAGAGAGCACGCAATGCCAAACGCGAAGGACGCACGGAGCGCAAAAAGCTCTTTGGCGTCCTTCGCGTTTGGCTTTTGGGGAGAGATACCTGACGCAGTCTTGCACGGCGAGCAAAACAATCGCGTTATTCTTCGCGACTTCACCCTACTGCTTCGCGTCTTATTCAGCAGGATGAGTTTGCCACTCCCCACTCTCGCGGCATGGCTGGCCCTTTTCGCGGGCCATCGCTTCGTGCATTTCTTCATCCACCTGGGGCTGCTGGGGCTCTTCCTCGTCTCATCCGTCGACAGCTCTTTCGTCCCGCTGCCCATCCCTGGCGTCACCGACATCATGATCGTGCTCTTCGCCGCCGAGCATACCAACGTGTTCCTGCTCGTGCTCGTCGCGACGTTGGGTTCGGCTGCGGGAGGGTTCTTCTCTCACTCGGTCGGCCAGGCCGGCGGCATGAAGTTCCTCGAAAAACATGTCCCAGCCGCAATGCTGAAACGCGCCACCGGATGGATGGAGTCGCACGCCCTCATCGCGGTCTCACTGCCCGCGCTGCTTCCTCCGCCGATGCCGCTCTCGCCCTTCGTGCTGGCCGCCGGCGCAGTTCACATGTCGCGCAAGAAGTTCATGACCGCTTTCACCCTGAGCCGTCTGGTTCGGCACTCGATCGCCGCGTGGCTCGGCGTCCATTATGGCCGCGCGGTGCTGCATCTGTGGACGCACTTCTCCACCCGCTGGGGAACGACCATCCTCATCTCGCTCTGGACGTTCATCCTGATATCCACAGCCTTCGCCATCTGGAAGCTCTATAAAACCTCACGCGAGGTACAACCTGCCCTGCTGATGCACGAACCGGCCGCCCATCCGGGCCAGGCGAGCGACCCTGCATAATCTGGTAAACTACCTCATGTGCCGGGTCCTACGCGACGTATTCCCGCCAACCCCGCCAGGTCCGGAAGGAAGCAACGGTAACGGGTCGATATGGGCGCAGTAGGGAAACCCGGTACACTTCCTCTCTCTCGGCACACAGCCCGCAAACCCCTCATTCCATGCTGTTTTCCTGCTATAGCAAGCGTTCGCTTTTCAGCCCCGTTTCATCTTTCTATGCCTGGAGCACGATAAGATGCTCTTTTGCTGTCTATCTCCTCGGAGGATCTTAGTTTGAGCCTGACGTTGAAGCCCCGGAACAGTGTGCGCGCCAAAATATCTGCCGTAGGAACCTACGTTCCGCCCCGTTTGCTGACCAACGCCGACCTGGAGAGAATGGTCGCCACCAACGACCAGTGGATCACCGAACGCACCGGAATCCGTGAGCGCCACATCGTCGAGAAAGGCGTCGCCACCAGCGATCTCGCCGTGGAAGCCGCCCGTCGCTGCCTGGCCAAGCGCGGTATCGAGGCCAGCGATCTCGACACCATCATCGTCGCGACCGTCACACCGGATATGCTCTTCCCCTCCTCCGCCTGCCTGGTGCAGGACAAGCTCGGGGCCAAGGGCGCCTGGGGCTTCGATCTCTCCGCTGCCTGCTCCGGCTTCCCGTACGCCCTGCAGGTCGGCGCGAAGCTCGTCGAAAGCGGCGCGCATAAGAAAGTCATGGTCATCGGCGCCGATGTCATGAGCTCCATCATCGACTACACCGACCGCACCACCTGCGTCATCTTCGGCGACGGCGCGGGCGCCGTGCTGATCGAACCCTGCGAGGAAGGCGAAGTCGGCCTCATCGACTTCTGGCATGAGATCGACGGCTCCGGCGCAGTAAGCCTCAACATGCCCGCCGGCGGAAGCCTTCTGCCGGCCAGCCACGAGACCGTCGACAAGAAGCAGCACTTCGTCCACCAGGACGGCCAGGCAGTCTATAAGTTCGCCGTGCGCAAGATGGCCGAAGCCGCCGAAACCGTCCTCAGCCGCAACGGCATCGAAGGCTCCGACCTCAACTGCTTCATCCCGCACCAGGCCAACAAACGCATCATCCTCTCCACGGCCGAGCGCCTCAAGTTACCGTTGGAGCGCGTCGTCATCAACATCGATCGCTTCGGCAATACGACGGCCGGAACCATTCCCCTGGCGATGAACACGGCACTCGAAGAAGGCCGCCTGAAGAAAGGCGACCTCGTGCTGTTGGCAAGCGTGGGCGCAGGCTTTACCGTCGGCGCAACACTCCTCCGCTGGGAGTTTTAGCCCAGGCAACGATCCGGGTGCCCCATCCTCGACGCGTGGCTTTATCACGCGGCAGGGTGGGGTATTGCCGCAGAGCGAGGCACAAACATTCGCATCGCGCTCTGCGTCAGGGGTATCGTTTGCGGTAGCAAACGACCGCCTTCGTCGGTACCGCCACAAATTGCCGTTCTTTCCTCGCCCCGCATACTCTTTCCTTTATGCGCACGTTCGTCCTTCCGCTCGTCCTCCTATCAGCGACAACTCTCGCTCAGGACGTCTACGTTAAAGTGGACCCGAGCGGCCACGGCGGCATCACCAGCACCACCGACTACACGACCCTCCAGCAGGCGCTCGACCACGCCCCTGAAGCGCCGCATGGCCGCACCGTCATCGAGATCGTGCCCGGCACCTACCATGAGCGCATCAACGTTACGCGGAACCATCCGCGCATCACGCTGCTCGGACTGGGCAAAGACCCCAGCGAGGTCGTCATCACCGCCTCGCAGAACGCCAAATCCGCGGGTGGCACATTCTTCACGGCAACCGCCGAGATCGATGGGGACAGCTTCGAAGCCGATAACGTCACCTTCGAGAACACCGCAGGCCCCACCGGCCAGGCCGTAGCGGCTGCTGTGCGCTCGGATCGCGCTATCTTCAAACGCTGCCGCTTTCTGGGCGACCAGGACACGCTCTTCGCCGACTTCGGCCGCCAGTACTACGTCGACAGCTACATCGCCGGCGGAACCGACTTTATCTTCGGCAACGCCACTGCGGTCTTCGACCGCTCGGAGCTGCACGAGATCCGCAATGGCTTCCTGACCGCGCAGTCGCGCACCTCGCCCGAGCAGCCTACGGGCTATGTCATCGACCACTCACGTGTCACAAACGATTCCGTTCCACTCTCAGCGGACGACAAGCGCACCCGCTTCTCTCTGGGCCGCCCCTGGCGCGCCTACTCGCGTGTCGTCGTGATGAACACCGAACTCCCCGCCGACCTTAATCCCGAAGGCTGGTCGATCTGGAACAAGAACGACCCCACCCCCAAGGCCTTCTACGCCGAATACAACAACTTCGACCCCGGTTGGCTTCCGAAGCAACGTGTCGCGTGGTCGCATCAGCTCACGTCCAAAGAAGCCGAAGCCTTCTCCACGCAGAACTTTCTTCGCGGCGAGGACCATTGGGACCCCATCGCCGAGGCCGCGAAGCTGCCGTAGTGTGAACCCTGTAAAATCCTCCCCATGAAATCTGTACTGCTCCTCGGTTGCTCCGCCCTCTTGTTTTCACCCATCGCGCTCACCCTCTCCGCACAGGACGTCCACGGCGTCCACCCTGCCAACATGGACAAGACCGCGCAGCCCGGCGACAACTTCTATCGCTACGCCAACGGCGCGTGGATCGCGAAGACCGAGATTCCCGCCGACCGCACCAGCCTCTCCGGCTTCTCCCTGCTCGCCGACGTCGTCAACAAGCGCGTCGCCGGCATCGTCGACGAGGCCGCCAAGTCCAACGCAACAGCGGGCACCGAGAAGCGCAAGATCGCCGACCTTTATGCCTCCTACATGGACGAGCAGGCCATCGACCAGCGGGGCACCGCCGCACTCAAGCCGCACCTTGCCGAGCTCTCCGCCATCAGCAACGAGCACGAACTCGCCACCGCCCTCGGCCGCACCCTCCGCGCCGACACCGACGCTCTCAACAACACTAACTTCCATACCCCCAACCTCTTCGGCCTGTGGATCGCCCCCGGCTTCAACGACCCCGACCACTACACGCCCTACCTGATGCAGGGCGGTCTGCAACTTCCCGACCGGGCCTACTACGTCACCGAGTCCGAGCGCATGAAGACCATCCGCGAGAAGTACGTGCAGCACATCTCGGAGATGCTCAAGCTTGCCGGCCTGAGCAACACCGACAAACGCGCCGACGCGATCCTCGCCCTCGAAACAAGAATCGCGCAGAAACACCTCTCGCTCGCCGAAGACGAGAACATCGCGAAGGCCAACAACGTCTGGCAGATGTCCGACTTCGCAAAGAACGCACCCGGCCTCGACTGGTCCGCCTACTTCGCGGCAGCCGGCCTCGCGCAGCAGCCCAGCTTCATCGTCTGGCAACCCACTGCCATCACCGCCGAGGCCTACCTCGTCTCCGCCACCCCCATCGACACCTGGAAGGATCTCCTCGCCTTCCATCTCATCGAGCAATACGCCGCCGCCATCTCCACCCCGTTAGCCGACGAGCGCTTCAACTTCGTCGGTAAGACTCTCACCGGAGCCCAGCAGCAGCGTCCCCGCGAACAGCGCGCCATCGCGCTCGTCAACGGCATCCTCGGCGACGCCGTCGGCCAGCTCTACGCCGCGCGCTACTTCACCCCCGCCGACAAAGCGAAGGTCGAAGTTATGGTGCAGAACCTCCTCACCGCCTTCCACGCGCGCCTGGAGAACCTCACCTGGATGACTCCCGCCACCAAGGCCGAAGCCCTGCGCAAGCTCGGCACCCTGCAGGTCAGCATCGGCTATACCGACCATTGGCGCTCCTACCAGGGCCTCAACATCGAGGCCGACGATCTCTTCGGCAACCTGTGGCGCGCTTCGCTCTTCGACTACCACTACGCGCTCGCACGCATCGGGAAGCCCACCGACCGCAAGGAGTGGACGATGACCCCGCAGACCGTCAACGCCGTTAACCTCCCGCTCGACAACGGCCTCAACTTCCCTGCCGCCATCTTCGGGCCGCCGTTCTTCGACCCCAAAGCACCCGACGCCGTGAACTACGGAGCCATCGGCACCATCATCGGCCACGAGATCTCGCACACCTTCGACAGCGAAGGCGCGGCCTTCGACTCGCAGGGCAAGGTTCGCAACTGGTGGACCGACGCCGACCGCGCCCACTTCGACGCCTCCATCGAAGCCCTCGCCAAGCAGTACGACACCTACGCCCCCTTCCCTGACCTCCACCTAAACGGCCACCAGACCCTCGGCGAAAATATCGCCGACCTGGCAGGAATCACCGCCTCCCACGATGCATGGCTAGCCTCGCTGCACGGCAAACCCGCGCCGGTGGTGGAGGGCCTCACCGGCGAGCAGCAGTTCTTCCTGGGCTACGCGCAGAGTGAGTCCGGCAAGGCTCGCGAGGCCGCGCTGCGCCAGCAGGTCCTCACCGACCCGCACTCCCCCGGCGAGTTCCGCGCCGACACCGTCCGCAACCTCGACGCCTGGTATACCGCCTTCGACGTAAAACCCGGCCAGACCCTCTACCTAACACCCGATGAGCGCGTTCATATTTGGTAGACGCGGTTGCTTTTGTCTCTGAGATAGGCCCGGACTTTAGTCCGGGCATCTTCAGTCACCCTAAAATGAGGCTTTAGCCTCTGGGAGACAGAACCATCTTGAGTCTGATCATCGCCGCAATTCGTTCCGGAACCGACCCGGTGGCACCGCTGCCACCGGCATCGTTCCATCGCACGCTCGAAGACCCCATCTACTGCCCCAAGTGCGAAGCCACCTACGTCCTCGTCGTCGATTACGACCACGCGATCAGCAGGCACTTCGCCGAAGACTCCCGCCGCCACCTTGCGATACTTCGCAAAGCTGTCACCCTGGGCCACGCCACCGACCACCGCATCACCCACTTTGAAACCAATGGCGTAGTCGTAACCAGCCACACCACCCCCAAATCTGAGCCAACGCCTTCTCTTCTCGATTTTGAGATTGCTCCATCGCAAAGGCCTAACTAAGAGCCGCCATTTTTACAACATGAAATTCTCTGCTTATAATCAGAGATGAGTAGGAGTCGACATTGATTGACCTGGATGAGATTCGATCTGTAACTGACTTCCAACGCAACGCTAAGGTTCACGTAGCGCACCTCAAACGTTCCAAATCGCCAATGGTGCTCACTGTGAACGGTCGCGCGGAAGTTATCGTTCAAGATGCCTCCAGCTACCAGCAGCTTCTTCGCCGCGTAGACCAACTCGAGTCAGAGCTCGCAACCATCTCCGCCATTCGCATCGGTCTAGAAGACAGGCAGCAAGGCCGCGTCCAGCCTGCTCGTTCCGCGCTCAAGTCTCTCGGCCGTAAGCTTGCTCTATAGCGTCAACATCACGGACGTCGCTCTCGCGGACGCCGAGGAGTATGTTCGTCTCGTACGGAAACAAAGTAATGATGAACAGGCTGCAGTCAACTGGTGGAATGGACTGCTCGATGCCATCAACTCGCTCGAATCCTTACCCAACCGCTGTCCTCGGATTCCCGAACAAAAACACTTTGCCTCCGAACTCCACCACCTTCTTTACGCCTCGCACCGCATTATCTTCCAGATAGAGCCTGGCCTTGTCACCGTCCTGCGCATCTACCACGGAGCTCGTAAATCGCTGAGACCCATCCAGCCACGTAAAAGCCGCACGCGGTCGAAAGGGTCTCCCAAACCCTCATAATTCCTGATAAATCCTCATAAAACCTGCTAAAATCAAGAGTTGTGAGCCTCTCCCCCACCCTCGAAAATCCAGTCGCAGAAACCGAGACCCACCGCCCCAAGGTCGGCTTCGTCTCGCTCGGCTGCCCCAAGAACCTCGTCGACTCCGAGGTCATGATGGGACTGCTGCATCGCGGCGGTGCGGAACTCACCCCCAGGGCCGAAGACGCCGAGATCCTCGTCGTCAACACCTGCAGTTTCATCGACTCCGCCAAGCAGGAGTCGGTCGACACCATCCTCGAGATGGTGCAGCACAAGATCGCCAACGGCGGCCGCGCCCAGAAGCTCATCGTCGCCGGCTGCCTCGTCGAGCGCTACCGCGACGAGATCCGTAAGAACATCCCCGAGGTCGACGCCGTCGTCGGCACCGGCGAGCTCGAAGCCATCCTGGAAGCCGCCGGCCTCTCCCGCCCCACGCCCGCCGAAAACAACGCTCCATTCGCCATTTTGACGACGGCACAGATCGAGCGGCACGCCTCGTCAGTCAACCAGCACTCCCGCCCGGAATCTGATAGCCCGCAAATTGCTCACGAAGCCACGCGAAGCGTCTCGCCCGACGCGCAGTCGCGCCCCGAAGGCGATGCCCGCGAGGCCGCCGGTCGCTTCTCCCGCGAAGCCTGGGACGGCGCGACCGCCGCCCTGCCCAGCTACCTCTACTCCGACGAGACCCCACGCATCCTCACCACCCCGCGAGCCTCGGCCTACATCAAGATCGCCGAAGGCTGCGACCACCCCTGCAGCTTCTGCATCATCCCGCAGCTGCGCGGCAAGTTCCGCTCGCGGCCGCTGTCCAGCATCGTCGCCGAAGCCAAGTCGCTCATCGCCCAGGGCGTCCGCGAGATCACCCTCATCGGCCAGGACACCACCTGCTACGGCGAAGATCTCCCCAAGGACCCCACGACCGGCAAACGCCCTGAGCTAGCCGACCTGCTCGACGCCCTTGCGCCGCTGCCGGGCCTCAAGTGGCTACGCTTCCTCTACGCGTATCCCAACAAGATCACCACACGGCTCCTGGAATCGATCGCGAAGCACGACACCGTCGCCAAGTACCTCGACGTGCCCCTGCAGCACGCCAGCGCCAACGTACTGCGCCGCATGAAGCGCGGAGGCACCGCTGACCGCTTCCTGCAGATCATCGACCAGGCCCGCTCCATCGTCCCCGGCCTCGTACTGCGCACCAGCTTCATCGTCGGCTTCCCCGGTGAGACCGAAGCCGACTTCGACGAACTTCTGGCCTTTGTACAAGCCGCGCAAATCGACTGGCTCGGCGTCTTCAGCTACTCCGACGAAGAGGGCGCAGGCGCGTTCGAACTCGACGAAAAGGTCCCGAAGCGCACCATCGAAGCCCGCCGCCGCAAGCTGATGAAGCTGCAGAACAAGATCAGCACCAAAGCTCGCCGTGCCTGGGTAGGCCGCGAGATCGACCTGCTCGTCGAGGGCGAGAGCGAAGAGACCGAACTCCTCTGGCAAGGCCGCTCACTGGATCAGGCCCCGGAGATCGACGGCAAGGTCCTGATCAACGACTTCGGCCCCCACGAAGTCCTGGTTCCCGGCACCTTCTACCGCGCCGAGATCACCGAGTCGCATGACTACGACGTGGTTGCTCGCATCATCGAGTAATATCTCGAAGGCGTTTGTAGTTCTCGCACCCCCACAAATCCCCGCGTGAATCTCCCGCCCCTCAACCAACATCCATACAAGTACCTGCCAGCACCACCGGCATAAGGAGACCCAATGGATCTGCAACTCACCGGCAAGACCGCTATCGTCACTGGAGGTTCTGCCGGCATCGGCCTGGCCATCGTCAAAGCACTGGCTGCCGAAGGCGTCACGGTCACAGTCCCGGGCCGCACCCAGGCCAAGCTCACGCAGGCTCTGGCCGGCATCCCCGGAGTCGTCTCTGTGGTGGCTGACGTGGCCACTGCGGAAGGCGCTGCCAAGCTTCTCCAGCAAGTCCCCGATACCGACATCCTCATCAACAACCTGGGCATCTACGAGCCCAAAGAGTTCGTCGACATCACCGACGCCGACTGGCTGCATCTCTTCGAGACCAACGTGCTCAGCGGTGTCCGGCTCTCGCGCCACTACTTCCCGTGCATGATCCAGCGCAACTCCGGCCGCATCATCTTCATCTCCAGCGAGTCCGGCGTGATGACCCCGCCGGAGATGGTCCACTACGGCGTCACCAAGTCGGCACAGCTTGCGATCTCCCGCGGCCTTGCCGAACGCACCAAAGGCACCGCCGTCACGGTCAATACGGTCATGCCCGGGCCCACACGCTCCGAGGGCATCGTCGAGTTCCTCGAGAAGATGTCGTCGATCCCCAATGCCACTCCCGAGCAGGCTGAAAAAGAGTTCTTCGAGAAGCACCGCCAGAGTTCGCTGCTGCAGCGGCTCATCGAAGACTCCGAGATCGCCAACCTCGTCGCCTTTCTCGCCAGCCCGCTCTCCGCAGCCACCAACGGAGCCGCTCTGCGCGCCGAAGGCGGCCTCCTCCGTTCCATCATCTAAACTTAAACTCGCTATGTCCGAGACCAAAACACTCCGCTGCCCCATCTGCCGTAAGGTCGTCCCCACCGACTCCGCCGAAGTCCCCTTCTGCTCGGAGCGCTGCCGCACCATCGACCTTGGCAAATGGGCCTCGGGAGACTACAAGATCACCTCTCCCATCCTCGATCCCGATCTCCTCGAAGACCTCGAACACGCCCAGCAGCAACAGCATCCGACCGACGAATCAAAGTGGAAGAATTAATGGCGCATCAACCACGCGTCTCCCTCTCTGAACTTCGCAAAACCCAAACCGGATCCAAAACAAAGTGGGCCTGGGCACTCGGCACCTTCTTCGGCGCAGGCCTGCTCAAGCCCGGGCCGGGAACCTACGGCTCCGTTGCCGCCGCGCTGCTCTGGTACGCCGCCGCACACGCCTTCCACCCCACCTTCGTAACCCTGGCCATCGGCACCACGGTCGCGGCCATCATCGTCACGCTGATCGGCATTCCAGCCTCGACGCTGGTGGCGCGCGAGTCCGGACGCGAAGACCCCGGCTTCATCGTCGTCGACGAGGTCGCAGGCCAACTCATCGCACTCATCGCCATTCGCCCCGACTGGAAGCACGCCGTGCTTTCGCTGCTCCTCTTCCGGCTCTTCGACATCTTCAAACCCTGGCCCATCCGTAAGTTCGAAGCCCTGCCCGAAGGCACCGGCATCATGCTCGACGACGTCGCCGCCGGCGTGCTCGCACTCATCGTGGCACTGATTGCAGGCCGCTTCTTCTAGGCAGGGTCATCAAATTCTCGCTGGCAGCGTGCAACCACTTTGCTGTGGCAAGGACCGGAAGGGCCTGGCTTCAGCCAGGCCAATAACAGCCGGGCAAAGGCCCCACCGCGCTGCCGCAGGCCGGAGTGAAGCCCGCAGGGCGTAACGACTGAATTGCCTTCTTTCATGCTCGAGAAGATTCATGGGGACAAACTGTTTGCGACCCCTCGTACTCCAGCAGCGTGCAGTCAGATCCTGGCGCGATATCGCTTCATCTTATTGCGGCTGCCGCACGTCTGCATCGAGCACCATGTCTTCACCGCAGCCTTGGAAGCATCGTAATAGGAGGCACGGCATGTGGGCTCATGGCAAAGCTTGAAGCGCCGCCAGAAGCCTGATTGGAGAGCCTCCAACACCATGAGCATGAGGCCCGCAACCGGATCCGCTGGCTTGCCTGTAGCCAGAGAGATCTGTCCATCCTCGCCGAGGCGTGGCTCAATCCGATAGCCAGCGATGAGCCGGTTCAGCACTTCGTGGCTGGCGGCAAGCTCTTTGCCGATTCGCATTCCGCTATTTGCGGCCTGCAACGATCGGAGCGCCGCATGGAGCTGCATCGCGCGCTGAAAGGTAGCCGCCGCCGCGGAGGAAGAATGACCTGGCAGCTTGCGATGCAGCCAGACCTTCCAGTCGCTGCGACCGGCTTCAAAGTCATGCCACAGAAATGATTCCAAATCGCGGTATTTGGCAGGTGTCTCCGGACGATGTTCAGGCATGATAAGCTCTCACTTGCAAATTTGATAGTTACCACTGAAACTATTTACATGGTAACACCGCAAAACGAAGAGGTGAGCCGTCGAACATTTGCGCTTGCGCTTCCTGCAGTGCTCGGCGCATTTCGCGGGATCGCAATGAGTGAGGGAGTAGATCAGAAGATGCCAGGAAAACCGTTCAGAGTCCATTTTGACCACGCTCTCAGGGCTGATCTCCAACGACGCCTCGCTCAGACACGATGGAGCGATGCCGTCACGACGGATTGGGCCTACGGGATGAACAGATCCTTCCTTAGAAGGCTGCTGGAGTATTGGCAGACCAACTACAACTTCGACGCTGCGGAAGAGCGCCTGAACGCAATGCCCCAGTTTCGAACGAACCTTGGAGGATTTGGCACCCACTACCTTCACATAAGGGGTCGGGGCCCGCATCCCAAGCCGCTGCTTTTGATGAACGGCTGGCCCTCAAGCTTCGCTGAATATCGCAGGCTGGCTCCGATGCTTGCCGATCCTGCCGCCTTTGGCGGTTCAGCGGACGACGCCTTCGATGTCGTCATCCCTACGCTCCCAGGGTTTGGCTTCTCTGACCGCCCGACACATCCCCACCAGGTCAATGCCGAGGACTTGTTCCACACCTTAATGACCGAACATCTGGGCTATCCGGCGTATATCGCCTCCGGAACCGACATTGGCGCCGGCGTAGCGACTCGCCTCGCCTTGAAATATCCCGGCACCGTACAAGGCATTCATATTGCTTCCGTGGTGGACCCGCCTCTGACGGCTGCGTCCCCGCCCTTAACCGCGGCTGAGGAGGCCTACAAAGCCCGCGCGGCCCAGTGGGAGGCAGAGGAAGGCGCCTATGAACACGTGCACTACACCAGGCCTCAGACGCTGGCCTTCGCGCTGGCGGACTCGCCTGTGGGGTTGGCTAGCTGGATCGTGGAGAAGTTCTACTTCTGGAGCGATCATGGGGATGATCTGCTGACGACATTTCCACCCGAGGTGCTCATCGACAACCTGATGATCTATTGGGCTACAGAGACGATTGGGTCGTCGATGCGCACGTACTACGACCATCGTCACTTTCGGGCACCCTTCAAGACGAGCGACCACGTCAGTGTCCCTACCGCCATCTGCATCTGGCCCAAAGATCTGGTGCTTGCTCCCAGGGAATGGGCGGAGCGCTTTTATAACGTTCAGCGGTACTCGACGCAAACGCACGGCGGCCACTTTCCGGCCTGGGAAGCGCCTGATACGTATGCGAATGATCTCCGGCTATTCTCAAGATCTCTCCAGAGAAGTTGATTCCTCCGTGGCGGAAGGTCAACAAGACTACCTGGCCCCGTTTGCCTTCACCTCCCACCCCGTCTACGCTAACCAAAGATGACCTTGCTGCACCCAACTCGCCCCGACGCTCCCCACCTCGACCGCCTGACACCTAAAGCCGCAATCCCCGGCGGCAACTTCGAGGTCTTCGGCAGCCGGCTGCTGCGCACAGGTACCACCGAACCGCAGACCCCGCAGGCCTTCTTCGGCGAGGCCGCCGCTGAGCTCGAGCTCAGCCGTGAGGCCCGCGCGCTCATCCGTGTGCCCGATGGCGCCATCTCCAGCGATCTCGTCCTTCATCGCGATGGACTTGTCAGCAACATCCTGCACGCCAACATCGCCATCCCCATGGCCGAAAACCTCCACCTGGTCTCGAACCCCGCCGTCGACGCCGACGGCAACCTCTTCGCCATGGTCTCCGGCCCACGCGGCGAACGCGTGCCGGTATCGATCTTCCGCATCGACCGCGATCTCCAGGTCCGGCCCTTTGTACGTGACCTGCTCAACGTCTCCGCGCTGGCCTTCGACCGCGAGGGCTATCTCTACGCCAGCTCGCGCTCCGAAGGAGCCGTCTATCGCATCTCTCCGCACGGCGCCATCTCCACCTTCGCCGAAGGCATGGGCATCGCCACCGGCATCGCGTTCGACAACGAGGGCAACCTCTTCGTTGGCGACCGCTCAGGCACCATCTTCAAGATCGGCGCCAGCGGTTCCAAGAACGCCGGCGAGATCTTCGTCTTCGCCACACTGGAGCCCTCGGTCGCCGCCTATCACCTGGCCTTCCGCGAGGACGGCGTGCTGCTCGTCACCGCTCCTACAACCTCGTCGAACCAGTCCATCTACGCCATCGACCCGTCTGGCAGTGCGACTGTCTTCTATCGCGGCCTGGGTCGTCCGCAGGGCATGGCTTTCGATGTAGATGGCAACCTTTATGTCGCGGCCTCGCTGCATGGGCGGCGTGGCATCGTAAAGATAACCCAAGAAGTGAGCGAAAAAACAGACGCTGAACACCATGCCGAACTCATCGTCTCCGGCAATGACCTCGTAGGTCTCGCCTTCCTCGAAGACGGCTGCGCCGCACTCGCGACCAACACGACCATCTTCCATGTCGATCTCGGCATTCAGGGCCGGACGCTGGCATGAGCCCTTGGAAGCGCATCGGTCTGTTCACGTTGATCGCCTTAGCCACTGGAGTCGTAGTCGCTCTCTTCGTAGACGACGGTCACATAGATAGAGATCTCGTCCTGCTCACGCTCGGCTCTCTTCTGGTGATACTGCCGTGCTGGCTTCTATTGCTGCCCTTTGTAGCAGCCTCTGACAACCTTCGTGCTTGGCGTCCTGCCACCTTTGTCATCGCTGGAGGACTGATTGCCTCGATCGTTGCTCTAAGCGAAGCCCATCATTTCTACCTGCATTCGCCCCCGAACAAAGCCCCCACAGCAGCGTGGTTCTACCGTACCGCGTGGGAGAGTGCGCTTCTCGGAGCCTCAGCCTGCGCAGCCTATCTCGGTATTCTCAAAGCCGTCTCACGCGCGTCCCACGGCAATCACATTTGAAACTTTTCGTACCAACGCTTTGCACTCTTTCCCTTCCACAAAATTGTCATCCTGAGCGAAGCGTCTCGCGTACTTTGCGAGACGCGGAGTCGAAGGACCCCGAGAGATCTGTCTGACCCCGAGTGTCGGAATCTTTTCAACCCCAAAAGCTGTGGCACGGGCGTTCGGGGTAGAGAAGGTCTGGAAGGCATCGGTAACGTACAGGTTTTCGGGGTTCTTCGACTCCGCGCCATGGAATACTGCGTCACCCCATAAATCCACCAGACGCTTCGCTCAGAATGACGCTCTTGAGGTGAGATAAATTGGACGTTTCAAACCTTCAACGTCTTGCATCTTCCACACTAGCGATTGCTCACACGATCTCGAGCGTTGCAACGCCTTCGAACTTCCTGGCAATAGCAAACGCTTCCTCTCTCGGCAGATATTCCTTCAAACGGCTGGGTACGCGATCGGCCAGGTCCTTGGCTTCTTTTAAACCAAGGCCGGTGACCTCTCGTATAACTTTGATCGTGTTAATTTTGTTTTTGCCGGAATCCTTCAGAACCACGGTGAACTTGGTCTTTTGCTCCGCTCCGGAGATGCTACCGCTCTGGCCACGCACGGGAGAGCCCAGCAGGAAGCCGATACGGGCATCTATCTTGGCCTCGAGGATGGAGTTCATGCGGGCATCGATGCGGGCGTCGATCTGGTCAGTGCTGGGTTGGTTGAAAGAGCCGGAACCGTTGAACCGATCCTGGCGCTGCCTTGTCGCAGAACTACCGCGAAATAGGCTACGAAAGATGCTCTTGAGAATCTCGTACACCAGAAGGACACCAGCCATTGGCAGCAAAGACTGTCTGATCCATTGATCCCAATTGTTCATGCTTCTCTCCCCGCCCCTATGACTTAGCGATCACGGGATGCTTTGAAGACAATTGTCACCTTTTCTTCTCGCTTTGGTATAGCAACTCCCCGATACCCGCTCGGGCTTTTTATGGGGGCATACGCGTCATGGACTGGGGCCAATCCAAGCCCGAGGGGCGGCATATCCCAGCCCAGGGGGAGCCCCATAGGTCTCTGGTTGGGTTAACTACACCAAAGATCACATACGCTAGTGCGCCAGGACCCTGGCCTGGAATTAGGCTGCAATCTTTTGGACGAAAAAACCCGCGCTGCCGGGAGAGAAGCGCAGGTAGGGTTACAACTTCCCAATCCTTAGGGCTTGGAGGCCGGGGTGGTGTAGGGGGAGAGAAGGCTTGCGGCGAGGGGGGTGACGACGGGCGTTCCCAGTTCAACGATCTTGGAGACCGTGTCGTTCCCGGTGTTGGCGATCCAGACGTCCTCTGAGCATCCTTTCAGCACAAGGAAAATAGCTAGGCACGCGAGACTGGCCACGAAAGAGAGCGATAGAGACTTTGTCTTTGTATTCAAAGAGTTTTCCCTTCGGCCAGAAGGTGCAGATCCGGCGCGCACTTATTTTCTGTTGCGTTCCAAAACACTTGCGATTTCTAGTGATCGGTATACAGCCAGGGTCCCAGTGTGCCAATTCAAATGAATCTAAGCTCATGTAAGCAACGGTGGTTATTTCCGCACGCTCGTCGGGATTCCCGGCAGCCTGTTATGGGTCAGCCGCCCGCGATGATGCATTTCTCGAAAACGTTTACTTGAAAGTACCGATCCAAATACAAGACGAAGACATGCTTTGCTGAGAAGAAGTTGACAGATTCTTTTCAAATTTGCAAATGTTTTTTTGTTGATCAATAGAGAACGTGCCCTAAACAACCGCTTGTGGGCCGGCGAGATATAACTGCAATCCAGCCATGAGACTCTCATCTTGTGTCTGGACAGTACGACCATGATGGCCGTGCGGAGGCTCATCGCATCTGCCAAACATTCCTGGCGCGTCTGCTATCGTGTCCTTATGCTCGGCCCCTTGCTTGCCTTGGCGATGACCTGTTCGTTTCAACAAACCGCCCAAACGCCCGCCAGACCTGTTGCCAGAGTGATCAGCGATGCCCACATGCAGACCGCAATCAGGATTCTCGATAGCGTTCCGCAGCCCGTCAAAGTGCGTCTCGTGCATGTAGGACCACTTGATGATCCTGGTACCTCCTATGGCTATTTCTTCAACCAGTTTGTTTCCCTTTTCATATCGACCGAGGGGCGGTGGCACTGGGAGGATATAGAAGAGGTGTCCCGGAAAGATGCGGGAACTAGCCTTGGACAAGGTATCGGGTGTTCGGCAATCGATGCAGATGGCGCGGGCGGCAAAATCATAACCAGCGCGATGGCTGCTGCTGGCTATCCGTGCTCACACGAAGCTGCTGGCTATGTTCCTCCGCAAGAGCCAGCACAACCTCCAGGCCGGAGACCACTGGTACCGCACCCACCTGTACAAGAGGTCGTGATCTCCATAGGCAGGTGAAAGCGACAACCAACTTATCGATGAGCCGAGTATCTTAACGCACTCGTAGATAATTGAATCTACGGAGTTGTATCTCAAGATGTCCACCGCAATCTACCGCGAGCCCACGCCTGAGGAGGTAGAACTCGCCCACCGGCGCCGCATCCTCGCCTCCATCCGCGCGGTGCTGGCTGAACGCGAGTTGGAGTTGGAGCATCTCCGCGACCAGATCCTCAGCTTTGAAACCCGCTACATCCGCCAGGTCGGCGTCCTCTACCGGCAACTGGATGAGTGGGAAGAGCGCATCGCTGAGTTGAAGGTCTCCCAGGAAACTCCAGAAGAGCGCGAGCGTTACGCCCGCGAAGCCGCGCAGAAGCCCGAGGCTGCCCCTTCCGAAGAACGGGCCCCCGAACCCTCGCTCGACCTCAGGAATCTCTTTCGCGAGGTCGCCAAACTCATTCATCCTGACTTCGCCATCGACGACCACGACGAGCGCCACCGCACTCGCCTGATGGCCCAGGCCAATGAAGCCTACCGCCGCGACGACGCAGCGGTCCTGCAGCGCATGCTCAACGGCTACGACCCCTCCACGGACTCCTTCGTCGGTTTCCGGCACATTGATGACGTGGCCTCCGCCCTCGCCCGCACCCTCACCCACATAGACCGCGCCAACGAGGACATCGAGATACTAGCCTCCGAGATCGAAGCTCTCGGCCAATCCGAGATGGCCCAGCTCAAAGAGCGCACCGTGCAGGAAGCGCTCAAAGGCCGCGACCTGCTCGCCGAACTCGCCGCAATGGTCAAGGGAAACATCGGCATGGCGATGCGGCGTTATGAGCTCGACCTGGGAAGAGCCCGCCGCAAAGAGAAGGCCTTCAATCCCAATCCCCTTCTCTCCGCCGAAGCCCCACTCCCCAACCGCCGCTAGGACCTCTGCACGAAACCGCATTTGGATCTACTTCAGCTCCGCTATCTTGTTGACCCACCCCAAAACTGTCATCTCGACCGGAGCGCGGGGTCCCCTGCGAACGTTCTTTGTTCGCTGGGGTGCAAGCGTCATGGCTTCATCGTGACGCGCAGTGGAGAGACCTGCAGTTCGGTTTGCGATGCGGCCCGCTAGTGTCAGGACCGTCATGGGCGCGAGTGACCCAGCCGCCGACTACATCAACACCAATGGAGCGCAGAATGCTCAAACAGCCACGGGTACAAGCCCCAAAGGGGCGAGATATACCAGCCCGGGGCGGTATATCTCGGCTGCGGGATGCACTGCGCTCAATCTCCTTTGCCACTTGACCCAGGAGCGAGAGAGAACTCGCTACAATTCCGCGCCGCTTTACGACGAACTGAAACACACGAGGAACGCCGGGCGTACGTGAAGTGCACGCATTAACAGGAACATTAAAGACGTTTGCGTCCACCGCTCACGCGGTTCCCGCCAGCAACTGAGACTGAACGATAAGACCGTCGTGAATGGGACGCAGCCATCGATGCCGCTGGATGTCTCACGCTCCGAATTCACGGCACGGCCAGCGTGATCCGCCCATGCGGGTAATCCAGCGTCACTACAAAATCCTTCAGAAATGCACTTCCAATTCGCATGTCCCAGGGCTCTTTATCCATACCCATGCCCTTGCCGTAGAACACCACTTTGGGATCATTCACCGAAATCGTGCCCACCGTCACGTTGTGCACCGTGCCTTCCCGGCTTTTCAATGCACCATTGAATCCGATCGAGCCGCTCGCGCTCGCGTGGGCAACGTCCTCCCCCAGACCCAGCTTGTCTACGGCGGCAGGGGGAAACTGAAAGTTTCCATTCGAGCCAGTATCTAAATTGGCTATCACTCGCCTGCCGTTGACCTTAATTCCCGTCGCCAAAATATCGTCTTTGTATCGGAACGAAAGTGTCGTGCACTTTGGAAGATGGGAGTGGGCGGCTCCGGCGCAAGCGGGCGCTGACGAATAAAAACGCACCTTGCGGTTCGGATAATCGATCTGCACGATTCGTGCCTTGAGAAGACTGTAGCCTAGAACACCGCCGATGGGCCGCCCCAATGCAGCACTGAGTTTTGACAGGTCCATCGCAAGCGCATCGACATGGGTTGCCGTCAAACTGCCAAGCTGTACCAGGGGTAACGAGGTTTCGTAGCTAAGATTTATGTCCGTTCCTCCAGCTGTCCCCTGCTGCCCGCTCGCGGCAATCTTCAGCCCAGCGCTCTTCGCCGTTCCGAGTTCCACGATGGAAGGATCGGCTCCCGTATCGAGCATCATCCAAAACGGGCCGAGTCCGTTCACCCTTGTCTGGATCAGGATGGATCCATGAACAAATTCAAATGGAACCTCAATAACCGTTTGTGCTGGGACCTGCGCAAAGGCGTCCACACAGAGCAGGATGACTAGCAGGAGCGGCCCGGCGAACCACGTAGAAAATCGCTTCATATCACCTTTACTGTTTGCTATGACGAAATTTTACTTGCCGCGGGATCGCAGTGCCACCGGATGCTCCATGCATGACAGCTTCTTGTCATGAATGGGGTCGCGAGGAAGTTAGACGCACCACTGATTCGACCTCCGCGACCGCACACTCATGCTCAAAAAACGAGCAGGATGGGGCACCCGGCAACCCCCGCTGATAGTTTCAACAATTTCGCGTCGGACTGATCGCCACTAGAGTTCCCGCTCTGAGCCATCTGTCTCCTCCGCTAGATGGATCATACGCAGCGGAAAGTCACATGTGCGTACCTTAGAGCAACGGGGCGAAAATGTTCACGATGTTATCCACCAAGCCGAACAATTGCTGAATCGTATCAACAATAGATTCACCTTGGACGATCCCAGGTTCGTTGAACGCTATGCCCAGTCGGAATGTGAAATCGTTCTCCATCTCAGATTGGGGCAGCGAGAAGAATTTCTTGCCCACTTCTAAAGGGAAAGTCGCAGTGGCCGGCTTGATGAAGAGGTTTGTCAGATCCGGAGGAGAAGTGGCCGTGGGGTTGCTGCCAAAGAACATCTGAGTGATCTCCCGTTTTTGACTGGGCAGCAGATGATGAAGAGCCATTACAGATGCTGCCGACAAGATGAGCCGATGCTTGTCGATATTGTTCATACAATGGAGACGCCACAACGGGTCATTTCCTCCCTTGTATGGCTTGAGTGCATCAATAGCGGACTCAGCCGTACGGCTGAGTCCGTTTATTTTTCTACGAATTTTGGCGGTGGTGTACTCCTGCGCAGTCTCGGTGATAGGAAATCCTGTTATACCGGGCTTAGGCGCTTGGTTGTTGACGATTATCAATTGCCAAACCAAATGGTCGAGTGTACTCCTCATGTTCTGGAGGGCATCACCGGCTACAAGCGAAATGTCAGCGGGAATATCGGCAGCTTCGGTGAGAAACCACTCGTGCTCCCCCGTTTGATTGTTGTGGTTGGCCTGAACCTTATAGGGGCTGCTGTCGAGAAATTTCTTGGACAGGACCTTGAGATAATTGACGTGCTCTTTGGCCCTATCGACCTTAGCGCGAACTAGCTCCAACGGCGTCATCCAGCCATGCTATCAGTTACTTGAAGCCACCACCTTAGTGCCTGTGGCTTTCATTGACGACTCGTTTCGTGTACAGGCAAAAGGTGAACGTACTGCAATTTTATAGGTTTATCGTCCTTCGAGTGAAAGTCGATCGTCACCTGTTTCCCTATGTTTAGTATGGCTGGCATGGCGAACCGTATTTTATACAAACGGTCATTGCCAGCTATTGCCGTCACGGTCGCGAGCGCCGATGAATCCACACCCGAATAAGAGGCAAAATTGCAGGACCGATCACATGCCGCCTCAAGGTAAATCACTTGCACAATTGTTCGGGCCGTTACGATGGCCTCCACACCAGGATTCCTAACAATATCGGGTTTCCCCATACCAACATTCGGATCGAGGGGTATCTGCTCGAAACTTATGGAGGGTTTGTCTGTCCCATCAAGTTTCTTTTTGAGATTGGCGATCTGGGAATCCTTACTTGATGGATCGACCAGCCCAGACATCCGATTTCTCAATTTCAGGTTGTCGTATGCCAGCATCTTGTGGTCGATGTAAGCGGCCTTTACAATCTCCCACACGAACTGCGTCCCATATATGACTACGGTGACAGTTGCGAAGGCAAAGAGAGCAATAATTGCCGTTTCTATTAGGTGTTTCTTGAATTCTTTCCATCCGAGTAGGTATCCAGTCATAGCAGCCACCGCCGCGATGCCAAAAATGGCTTCCAAACTGCCACTAATGAATCCTCTACTCGTAGAGCCAACATCTTGGGCAACAAAAACACTCCACGCACGAACCATGAGCCGAAGTAAGTGCTCATGCCATTCTGGATTGCGGAGTATCTTGACAAAGAGAAGGACAGCGGAGAGAAATACAGCGCCTGTGGAGAACAGTAAGAGCCGCCAAAGTTTGGGCAATATGGCCTTGTCGTTAGCTGGGCTAATGAGCATGCATCATTGTCCGCCTCTCCGCTGGGCGGGTAAACTCCTGATTGCGCACGTCGTTTCATATGACCAACTGCGCTTCTAAATTGCACCCTTGACGTGCGGGAATAATTACCTTCTCGAAAAGTCCGGCTATTGGCAGCAGCTCGGGTGCTTGCTCCGTAACGCCAGGATTGCATTCTCCGCCGCTTCAGAGGTTGCGGGAGAACAGACATGCGGCTTGCGACTTAAGTCCAGAACCCTTGTGGGTACGAGTGAGCCACCAGCCCTGAAGAGAAGTTCAAGACCAACCAGGGGCGCGCCGAGACGACGAACTGAAAACGTGCGACGTACGCCGGACGAACGTGAAGCGCACGCATTAACAGGAACAGGAACATTAACAGGAACAAGAAGATTAAAGACATTTGCGTCCACCGCTCACGCGGTTCCCGCCGCAACTGAGTCTGAGCAATCGCAAAAGCCTTGACGCAACAGGCGCGACGGTTCGCTAAGGAACGTGACGGCTGATGTGCGTAAGAAGATGCTCGTCCCATTCACTGCGATCGTCGCGTGCCGTTGCGAACCGTCGCGCCCGTTGCGTCAAGGCTTTTCAGCTGCTTCGATCTGCGAACTAAGATTTCTAACGCGATTGTGCTGAATTTCTCAGCCCCGCACCTCGTCCATCGGCTCCCTCCGCGATAGCATCAAACAAGTCACAACATGCTAGCCGAGATCATCGCCGTAGGTTCCGAGATGCTGACGCCTCACCGTCAGGATACGAACTCCCTCTACCTTACCCAGGGTCTCAACGATCTCGGGGTCTCCGTCGCCTTCAAGACCATCGTCGGGGATAACCGCCAGCATCTCGTCGATGCCGCGCGCATCGCGCTGGGCCGCGCAGACATCGTGATCTTTTCCGGCGGCCTGGGACCGACCGAAGACGACTTGACGCGCGAATGCGCCGCCGAAGCGCTCGGCCTTGAGATGCATCGCGAACCCACCGTGCTGGTCGAACTGCAGCGGCGCTTTATCGCGCGCCGCATGGCCATGCCGCTCAACAACCAGCGCCAGGCCGACGTGCTCGACGGTGCGGTGCTGCTGTCCAACAAGAACGGCAGCGCCCCAGGTCAATGGCTCGACACGACCTTTCCCGACTCTACGGGACAGGCTCATCGCAAGATCGTCATCCTCCTGCCCGGACCGCCGAAAGAGCTCATGCCGCTCTTCGACGACGAGTGTGTTCCCCGCCTCGCCGCCTCGATTCCTCCACGGTTCATCGCCAAACGGCTCCTGCGCATGGCACTCATCCCCGAAAGCCAGGTCGATGCACGCACCGCGCCGATCTATCAAAGGTTCGAGGATGTCGAAACCACCATCCTCGCAGGCTCCGGCGAGATTCAACTGCACTTCCTCTGCGCCAAAGACACCCTTGAAGCCGCGCAGGAGCGAGTCGACGCCGTTGCCGAACTGGTCGAGCACGAGATGGCCGACGACATCTTCTCCTCGCACGGCGAATCGCTGGAAGAGGTTGTGCTGCTGATGCTGGGGCTGCGCGACCTCACGCTCAGCGTCGCGGAGAGCTGCACCGGAGGTCTGCTGTCCGAGCGCCTCACTACCATCCCCAACAGCTCGCGTAACTTTGCGGGTGGCGCGATAGTTTATACGAACGAACTGAAGACAGTCTTCGCCGGCGTTCCCCCGGAGCTGCTGGCAATCCACGGCGCAGTCAGCGAAGAGGTCGCGCGAGCGCTCGCAGAAGGTATCCGCCAGCGTACGGGAAGCTCGCTCGGCCTGAGCATCACAGGCATCGCTGGCCCACCTGTTACCACGGGCCCCGATGCAGGGAAACCGGCAGGGCTCATCTACATAGGCCTCGCCGACGCGGACGACACCCAGGTCAAACGTCTAGAAATCCCCGGAGACCGCGACCGCGTGCGCCTCTGGGCGACCGAGCACGCCCTGGAGATGCTGCGCCGCCGCCTGCAGTAACGACAATTCTAGATAAGCTACCGCATCCGATAATCGCCCAACCGGCATAACCTCGCCCCCCAAAAAGGCGATTCTACTGCATAGCCCAACACAAACCACGGCTCAACCATACCGTCAAAAACCGTCAAGACCTGCCCTATTCCTGACGCTTCCAGAGCCCTGCTTGCTACACTCGACAAGCCGCCTGAAAAGGCTTGAATTTTATGAAGTCCTGGCTCCTCATCCTCGCGATCTCCTATCTGCTCGGGTCCATCCCCTTCGGCTACATCCTCGTACGCGTCTTCCGCAAAGACGACATTCGCACCACAGGTAGCGGCAACATCGGGGCGACCAACGTCGCGCGCTCCGGCGCAAAGGGTCTCGGCATTCTCACGCTGCTACTCGACTGCGCCAAAGGCTTTGCCGCCGTCATGCTGGCGAAGCACTTCGCGCCCGGCAATCTCGATCTCCCGATCCTTGCCGCAGTCGCCGCTGTCCTCGGCCATGTCTTTCCCGTGTGGCTCGGCTTTCGCGGCGGCAAAGGAGTCGCCAGCGCACTCGGAGTGTACCTCGCACTTTCGTGGCCCTCGGCATTAGCAGCGCTCGTGATCTTCCTCGTTGTCGTCCTACTCACGCGCTACGTCTCCCTGGCCTCCATCATCGGTGCGCTCGTGTTGCCAGTGGTCTTCCTGAAGTTAACTACCGACCACTCGGCCATCGCAATCGGCAGCATCGTCTTCCTTTCGCTCCTGGTCATCGTCAAACACCACGCCAACATATCGAGGCTGCTCCAGGGCAAGGAAAGCAAGTTCGGCAGCAAGAAAAACAGCAAGACTGAAGGGGTACAGGCATGAGCCGGATAGCAGTTATCGGTGCGGGGTCGTGGGGAACAGCGCTGGCGGTCTCATTGGCCCGGCGCGGCGGACACCACCTCAGTCTCTGGGCACATGCGCCCGCGCACGCAGCAGAGCTCACTGAAACCGGTGAAAACCTGCGCTATCTACCCGGGTTCATCCTGCCGTTGGGTATTCAGATCACCTCCAAACTCACCCAGGCCATCGAAGGCGCCGATATCATCCTCTGTGTCACGCCGTCGCAGCATCTGCGCGCTGTCATGACCGAGATCGCTCCCGCTCTGCAGCCGCACCAGGTCCTGCTCTCGGCCAGCAAAGGCATCGAGGAAAAAACCTTCCTCCGCATGTCGCAGGTCATGGCTGCCCACGGACACAACCCCATCGGCACACTCGGAGGCCCCTCGTTCGCACAAGAGGTTGCCGCCGGCATGCCGACCGCGATCACCATCGCAACCGAAGATCCGGAACTCGGCAAGTATTTGCAGGACGACTTTACCTCGCCTTCCCTTCGTGTCTATCGCAATCAAGATGTGATCGGAACCGAGCTCGGCGGGGCCTTAAAGAACGTCATCGCACTGGCTGCGGGCATCGTGACCGGCTTGGAGCTGGGCTCGAACTCCGCCGCTGCCCTCATCACACGCGGCATTGCCGAGATCACTAGACTCGCCGTAGCCTGCGGTGGCCGGCGCGATACGATGGCTGGACTCTCCGGCGTCGGCGACCTCGTACTGACCTGTACCGGCAGCCTCTCAAGAAACCGCACCGTTGGCGTCGAGCTGGGCAAAGGCCGTAAGCTTCCCGAGATCATCGCCGGGCTGAACGGCAAGGTCGCAGAAGGCGTACGCAGCACCACCGCGGCACTCGGTCTGGCCGCCCGCTACGGCGTTGAGATGCCTATCACCGAGCAGATGGCCGCAATCCTGCATCAGGATAAGAGTCCGAAGGATGCGATTCGCGAGCTGATGGCCAGACCGGGGCGGACGGAGTAGTTTCCCGATAAACTAAATAACGATGGCCTTCTCTTTCTTCGGTAAGCGCGACAAAGAAACTCCGGAACCCGAGCCAACCGCGCCCGAATTCTCACAACCAGAATCTTCCAAACCTCGTGGCTTCTTCGACCGTATGAAGCAGGCGGTCTCGCGTACCCGCGAGGCCCTCAGCGACTCCATCGGAAGCGTCGTCGCGCTCACTCGCGAGATCGACGAGAACAACCTCGACGACCTGGAACTGGTGTTGCTCGCTTCCGATATCGGTTCGGTTACGACCAACGAGATCATTACGCATCTCCGCGAGCGCGCTCTACGGCAGGGCATCAACGACGGCGCCGAGCTCAAATCACTGCTCAAGGCCGAGCTGCGCCGCATCCTCGACAGCGTCGCTCACCCCCTCGCGCATCCCTCCATGCCGCCCGAGGTCATCATGATGGTCGGCGTAAACGGCACCGGTAAAACAACGACTACCGGCAAGCTCGCCGCGTTCTACCGCGGCCAGGGCCGCAGCGTCCTGCTGTGCGCCGCAGACACCTTCCGCGCCGCGGCGATCGAACAACTTGAGGTGTGGTCCGAACGCTCTGGAGTTCAACTCATCAAGACACGCCAGGGCGGAGACCCCTCGGCCGCGCTCTTCGATGCGCTGACTGCCGCGAAGGCTCGCGCTACGGACATCCTCATCGTCGACACGGCAGGCCGTCTGCACACCAAGGTCGATCTGATGAAGGAGCTCGACAAGATGCGCCGCACCGCCGAAAGGCTCTTGCCTGGCGCGCCCCATCAAACGCTACTCGTTATGGATGCTACGACCGGCCAGAATGGCTTGCAGCAAGCACGACTTTTTACCGAAGCCGCTCACGTCACCGGCATTGTGCTGACCAAGCTCGACGGCACCGCCAAGGGCGGCATCGTCATCGCGATCGCCCGTGAACTGGGGCTGCCCGTGCTCTACGCCGGCGTGGGTGAAAAGATGGAAGACCTCTTGCCCTTCGATCCCGGCACATTCGTCGATTCCCTGCTCGATTGAGATTGCATGTCCCTACTTCCACAAGATGAACGTCACCTCCAGCGCGCGTTAGAACTCGCTCAAGAGGCCGTTGGCCTCGCCTCACCCAACCCTACCGTCGGCTGTGTGTTGGTTCGCGATCGTGAAGTTCTCGGGGAAGGCGCGCATCACTACGACGAGCGCGATCATGCGGAGATCGCAGCGTTGAAACAAGCCGCTGCCCGCGGTCATAGCCCGCAGAACGCCACAGCCTACGTCACCCTCGAACCCTGCTCCCACCACGGACGCACCGGCCCCTGCTCCGACGCCCTTATCGCCGCTGGAATTGCACGCTGCGTGGTTGCCACGGTTGACCCCAATCCACTGGTTAGCGGGCGCGGCCTCACCAAACTTCGCGCTGCAGGGGTCGAAGTCGTAGTCGCTGATCCTGCCTCAGCGCTAGCGCACCAAGCCCGGCAGCTCAATGATGCGTTTGCTCACTGGATTCAGCACCACCGTCCGTTCGTTACTCTAAAAGCCGCCGTTTCAGTCGACGGCAAACTCGCCCCACCACCGAGTCTCCGCACGGCCAGCCAGCCCCACTGGCTCACGGGTGAAGCGGCCCGCGCCGACGTGCAACAGCTTCGCCACGCAGCCGATGCCATACTCACGGGCATCGGTACGGTGCTGGCCGACGACCCTTCGCTCACAGATCGCAGCGGACTTCCTCGCCGTCGACCGCTCTTGCGCGTGGTGCTCGATAGCGATCTGCGCACGCCAGTGGACTCGCAGCTCGTACGCTCCGCCGACGACGATCTGCTTCTGCTCTGCTCTGCAGCAGCCTCGTCAGATCGCGAATCCGAACTGCGCAATCGCGGCGTCGAAGTCCTCCGCCTTTACGGGAACGAAGGCAAGCTCGATCTGCGCTCGGCACTTGAGGCTCTGGCACAACGCAACCTCATCGGCGTTCTCGTCGAAGGCGGCTCGTCTTTGAATGGCAGCCTGCTGCTCGAAGACTTGGTCGACAAACTAGTTCTCTATTATGCCGAGAGCGAGTTAGGGCTGGACTCCATTCCCTTCGCTGAAGGCATCGCCTCCCCCTATGTCGTGCAACAGCAGTTGCAACGAATGGAACGTACCAGCCTCCCCCATGGCACAGCCGAGGATATCCGGATCACCGGCTTTCTGCACGATCCCTGGACAGGCATCTGAGCCTGTTTCCTGTTAACTTGTACATATGTTCACTGGCCTCATCGAAACCACAGGAACCGTCCTCTCGCTCCAACCGACAGAGGGAGCCACACGCCTCACCATCGCCGCACCGCAACTAGCTGGGCGCTGGAAGGTCGGCGACAGCATCGCGGTCAATGGCGTCTGCCTCACAGCCCTCGTCGCAGGTGACGAAGCACGCTTTGCCGCCGATCTCGCCGACGAAACCATCCGCCGCACGACTCTTACGAGTCTGCAACCCGGAGCTCCGATCAACCTCGAACTGCCTACACCAGCCGGTTCACCTCTCGGAGGGCACGTCGTTCAGGGCCACGTCGACGCTACGGGCAAACTCGTCTCGCTGGTCCCGCTGCATCCCGACCACGAACACACTGATTGGCGCATGACCATCGAGATTCCCGTAGCAATCTCACCCTACATTGTTCCGCAGGGCTCCATCACTATCGATGGCATCAGCCTTACTGTCGCCAAGGTCGACGGGCTGCAGATCGAGATCGCCGTCATTCCCCACACCTACAAGGCGACGAATCTGCACAGCCTGGTGGCGGGCGCTCCCGTCAATCTTGAAACCGACGTGCTCTCGAAGTACGCGGCACAGCAGGCCTCGCATCCTGCAAAGGATTGGCTGACTGTGGACTACCTCATTGCCAATGGTTACTAAGGCCTACTGGAATAAAAACAAGAGGCGCGGCCAATGGCCGCGCCTCTTTGCATCACAGAGCACCGTTACAGCGAGCTCATGTTGTGCAGGAACTCCTGGTTGTTTCTGGTTTTACCGAGCTTATCGCTCAGCAGTTCCATAGCCTCGACCGGCGAAAGTGGGTTGAGCACCTTGCGCAGAATCCAGGTGCGCTGCAGGTCTTCCTTCGGAATCAGCAGCTCTTCCTTACGGGTGCCCGAACGCTGGATGTCGATGGCCGGGAATACACGCTTGTCGACCAGCTTGCGATCCAGGATCACTTCCATGTTGCCTGTGCCCTTGAACTCTTCGAAGATGACTTCGTCCATGCGCGAGCCGGTATCGATGAGCGCCGAAGCGATAATCGTCAAGCTTCCGCCTTCTTCAATGTTACGAGCCGCACCGAAGAACCGCTTCGGGCGTTGCAGCGCGTTGGAGTCGACACCACCAGAGAGCACCTTGCCGCTCGGTGGAACGATCGTGTTGTAGGCACGCGCGAGACGTGTAATCGAGTCGAGCAGGATAACAACGTCGCGCTTGTGTTCGACAAGGCGCTTGGCCTTCTCGATGACCATCTCGGCCACCTGTACGTGGCGCGCCGCGGGCTCGTCAAAGGTTGAGCTGATGACTTCGCCCTTCACCGACCGCTGCATGTCCGTGACTTCTTCCGGACGCTCGTCGATGAGCAGAACTATCAGCACCACCTCGGGGTGGTTGGCCGTAATCGAGTTCGCGATCGACTGCATCAGCACGGTCTTGCCGGTACGCGGCGGAGCGACGATCAGGCCACGCTGCCCCTTGCCGATGGGGCAGAGCAGGTCCATCACGCGGCCAGAGATAGCCTCACGCACAGTCTCCATCTTGATGCGCTCCTCAGGATAGAGAGGCGTCAGATTGTCGAACAGAATCTTATTGCGGGTCTCTTCGGGCGACTCGAAGTTGATCGCCTCAATCTTGACCAGCGCGAAGTACTTCTCACCCTCGTGAGGGCTGCGGACGTTGCCGCTGATCGTATCGCCGGTCTTGAGGTCGAACTTGCGAATCTGGCTAGGCGAGACGTAGATGTCGTCCGGCCCGGGCAGGTAGTTGTAATCGGGCGAGCGGAGGAAGCCGTAGCCGTCAGGCAGAATCTCCAGCACGCCTTCGGCGAAGATGTGGCCTTCTTTTTCGCTCTGTGCCTGAAGAATCTTGAAGATGAGGTCCTGCTTGCGCAGACCGCTGGTGCCTGGAATCTCCAGGCCGCGGGCGAGTTTGCCCAGTTCGGCAATGCTCTTTTCTTTTAGTTCGGAGATAGTCATGAATTCCTGAGTTCGTTCGTATTTTGGGGGGATTGGGGGTGTTGCGGAAGGGAGGTTGAAGGTTCTGCCTTGCAGGGAAACTCGCTGAAAGCTAGCACCGCGAGAGGGGTGTCGAGCAATATTGCAGGGGTATTAACGATCAGCTTACTGGATACGGCTTCAAAACTCAATCTTGAGGGGTCTTAGGAAGAGAGCTTATCAGAAACGCCAAGATGAAAGGTACTGCAACCGCGCAGCTTAAGCTGCGCGGCCCAGAACCGCATTGTCCGCTTCGGTCTCAGCAACGACATTCATTGGAATGGTGTCCTTGAAGCGGTCCAGAACTTCGTTCGTCGTGTCCTGCAGGCGTGTATTGGGCTTATGCAGCTTGCGGGTCGCCTTCGAGGCCAGCTGACACAGTTTGTAGCGGTTGTTCACGTGAGTGAGTGCTCCAAAAATAAGGTCTGAGCGCATAGTCTGTTATCTCCTTCGTTCTGCAAGGCATGGGCGTCTTCAAGCTATCTTGCGCCTTGATCGAAATGCCTGTGTTGGGTATCTGCTGGCGGAAAGCTCGGCTGGCAGACCGTTACTGATTAGACGCAGCCAGAACTCTGGCGTCGCATTTCTATTTCATCGAACAGCAATGTGAATCGCTGTAAACTTGTTCATTCCAGTAGCTTTCAAACAGATTTGCTATTGGAAACACCGCTGGAAGCGGCGAGATTCTCTCGCTACGGCGAGAACGGCATAAAGCTGGTTTGCTGATGGATAGCGGTCTAACCGCCCTGCAAGATGCTTGAACCGTCCCGGATTACAACTCATGGCCGGAAATTACGGTACCTCTGCACCTTATCGCGTGCAAAGCCCAAGGTCAATACTTTTTTTAGTAGCCGCCAGCCCTGCACCTCCATAAAAAGGGATGCATATCGGGTGCAAATGACATAAAGGAGCTGGCGGATGGTTGGCATCCAGAGAAATCTAGAGATGTATTCTTATGATTTCTAGAATTGTTGGAGTGTAGGCAGTTGATTCCAGGGGAGTTTCCTCGCTCAGCATGGAATCCGCAGAATGTCTTCCGCGAGTTGATCGACACGCTCCAGGGAGGAATCCCAGGAAAACATGAAGCGGGCTCCGCTCCCGATGAAGGTGTAGAACTGCCAGCCGAGGGCGCGTAGTGCCTCCAGACTGCTGGGCGGGGCCTGGACAAAAACGGCGTTCGATTCCACCGGAAAGAGGATGTGAATTCCCTCTTTGTGCTGGATTCGCTGGACAAGCCGCTGGGCGCAAGCGTTGGCGTGGGCGGCATTCCGCAGCCAGGCGCTGCTTTCGAACATGGCGATCCATGGCGCGGCCAGGAAACGCATCTTCGAGGCGAGTTGCCCCGCCTGCTTACAGCGATAGTCGAAGTCGGTCGCAAGCTTCTTATCGAAGAAGACGATTGCCTCGCCCATGGCCATGCCGTTCTTGGTGCCGCCAAAACAGAGCACGTCCACTCCGGCCTTCCATGTGATCTCGGCTGGGGAGCAGTTCAAACCGGCACAGGCATTGGCAAATCTCGCGCCATCCATGTGAAAGTTCATCTTCAGACCACGGGCTGCAGTGGACAGCGCCTGCAGCTCAGCAACGGTATAGACTCGGCCGGTCTCTGTGCTCTGAGAGAGAGTGACGACCTTTGGCTTGGGAAAGTGAATGTCGCTGCGCCGATGCGCAAGCTCCAGGAGAGCGGCAGGCTCTATCTTGCCGTCTTCGCTGGGAAGGGTCAGGAGCTTCGAACCATTGGAGAAGAACTCGGGGGCTCCGCACTCGTCGGTCTCCACATGGGAGCTCACAGCGCAGACAACGCTGTGGTATGACTGGCAGAGCGAACTCAGGGCGAGGGAGTTGGCGGCTGTGCCGTTGAAGGCGAAGAAGACTTCGCAGTCTGTCTCGAAGAGTTCGCGGAACAGCTCGGTCGCACGGGCCGTCCAGGGATCGTCTCCATAGGACTGGGCAGAACCGCGATTGGCCTCCTGCATAGCCGCCATGGCTTCCGGGCAAATCCCTGAATAGTTATCGCTTGCGAATTGCTGCTCCATCTGCTTGATCGTCGTCTTCATCATTCCCACCGCTACAAGAGCGAACCTTTATGTTTCTTTTTATTACCATTATCAAGAATACCAGCGTCTCCCTCTGGCTTGTCATTCATCGGCTCTGAAGGGTTGGAGAGAAGGCGTAGCCGGAGTCTTTCTCTATGCAACCAAAGCTGTACAGGAGTTGGCAGGGATATATCTGTGGATGGGGCAGATTGTTTGACCGCAACAAAGGAAGGCACGCCCTTCGGGCTTCGCTCCGGCCTGCGGCAGCGCGGTATGGGGTTTTGGATGGATGTTTGCGGCCCGGTTGAAACCGGGCCCTTCCGGACTTGCCTCAGCACACTCTTTGCGCAGCTCGATCTGACTTCAAGAGCGGTTTGATGACAGGCTCTAGTTCGTACCTGCCTCAGAAGCAGATTCCCTACGGGAATGACAGAAAGAAAAGCAAGAAATGCTCTCAGCCTTCAACGAGGATGAGTTCAATGCCCAGTGCGCGGAGGGCTTCAGCATCCGCAGTCTCGATGTTCGTATCGGTAATGACGGTATGGATGGCTGTAGGTGGAGCGATATGAGCCAGGCTGCGGTGTCTGAACTTGCTGGAGTCGCATACCGCAACAATCTTGCGGCTGGCGTGCATCATGGCACGGTTCACCCGCGCTTCGAGAAGGTTGGGGGTCGTGATTCCAACCGTCGAATCGAAGCCATCAACGCCTAGAAAAAGAATGTCGGCGTGCATCTCACGCAGCGTATCTTCGGCCAATGGCCCCACGAGAGACGATGAGTTCTTGCGCAAAGTTCCGCCGATAAGGATGACATCGAAATCGGTCCCGGCAAGTTCTGAGGCGATGTTCAGGGCATTGGTGATCACGGTCAACCCCTTCAGGTCACGCAGCGCGCGCGCGACAGCGGTGGTCGTCGTTCCCGAATCAAGAAGAACGCACTGACCATCCTGTACCAATCTAGCGGCTGCAGCACCGATTCTCTGCTTCTCGGCGAGGTGGACCTGCTGCTTCTCCTGGATCGAACGATCCTGCGAGGTGCCGCTCTGAGAGATCAGCGCGCCGCCATGCGTTCTCTGAATGAGCCCGCGCGCTTCGAGGTGGTCGAGATCTTTCCGTATGGTGATGCGTGAGATCTGTAATGAATCGGAGAGCTCGGAGACCAGCGCACGGCCTTCTCGCTGGATCGTCGCAAGGACATGCTGACGTCGCTCTTCGATCAACATTGGACTTACTTGTTTTTCTTTTTCCTGCGCTTTGGTCGGCATAGTTTTCGGTTCATCATACTGGAAGCGATGGTCTAGAGCGGAGTTTAAGCCTTGGGCTTCTTGCCCACATCAGCAAACGGCCCGGGGCTAAAGCCCGATTTTTGCGTAGCCCTTATTCCGTAGCCTAAAGGCGATTGCCTCCCTTACCCTCCGCCTCCCTGACGGTGAAGCGTCAAGGAACGCGCTTCGCGCTGTGGTTGCGCTCACCCATGACTGCTCTCACAAACATTTGTATCGCGCCCTGCACTCCATTTTGTGTTGTTGCAGTCGCCCGACAGAAGGCGGACTGAATAGTCACGAAATCAAAGCCTAAATTCTAATTTCCTGGTCATGTTTCGATTTACTGCGTTAGATTACGTATAGTTGTTATTTAGCGATGATATTGTGCGCGGATCAGACGATCTGAGGATAGGTAAAGCTTGATAACCGTTCATTCGCGGAGAGGCTCGGAAAGAGATGAGAGACAGACAGATCGGTAAGGGCGGGCGGGCCACTATTGCATTGCTGGGGATGACGATTGGCTTGGCGACGGCGAACGCACAGGATGCCGGTACAGCTATCGCATCGTCGAAGGGCGGAGAGTATAGCCTTCGCAATCGTGTGCTTTCCGCAGACTGGAAACTAAGCGCAGGGCATGTTGCCGAGTTCAATGTCAGTGACAAGCTGACGAACCAGACAGTGCGCATTCCGCAGCCCTTCTCCGTGCTGCTCAAGGATGGCAATATCTTCAATGCCAGTGATCTTCGTGTCGATACCACACCGGAGCGCAAAAATCTGACCGTCAACAGCTCGGCCTCACGGTATGCGGAGCATGTGCCGGGCGTCGAGTTCGATACGCATGTGGTCAGTGTCGACGGCGCTCTGAGCGGCACGTGGTCCGTCATCCTGCTCGATGGATCGAGGTATGTCCGGCAGGTGCTGACGCTGACGGCAGGCGGGAGCAATGTTTCGATCTCGCGTGTTCAACTGATCGATGCGAGCCTGCCAGGGGCGCAGATATCAGGCACGGTAATGGGATCACCGATCCTATGGAACGACTTCTTCCTCGGCTTTGAACATCCGCTCTCTGAGAGCGACATAAGCCGGGACCGTGCGGTGGCCTACATCGATCGATCGCTGCCTCTGAAAGCTGGGCAGTCTGTCACGTACTCCTCTGTGATCGGTGTAACGCAGAAGGGGCAGATGCGGCGCGACTTTCTGGCGTATGTAGAACGCGAACGCGCGCATCCTTACCGCACCTTTCTGCACTACAACTCCTGGTACGACCTTGGCCGCTTCAACCCGTATACCGAAAGCGGCGCGCTGGACCGCATCAACTTCTTCGGGCGCGAACTGCACGAGAAGCGGGGCGTCGTACTGGACTCCTTCCTGTTCGACGATGGATGGGACGATCACCATACGCTCTGGGGATTCAACGGAGACTTCCCCGAAGGATTCACCAACGTGCGCAAGGACGCGGAGAAGTATGGAACAGCGCCAGGTGTGTGGATGTCGCCGTGGGGAGGATATGCCGGGCCCAAGAAAGAGCGCATCGAATTTGGCAAACAACAGGGATACGAGACTGTCGCTGATGGCTTTGCGCTTTCGGGGCCGAAGTATTACGACCGGTTTCGCGATGTATGCCTGGAGATGATCCGCAAGTATGGGATCAACCAGTTCAAGTTCGACGGAACCGGAAACGCCGATACGGTCTTTAAGGGAAGTGCTTTCGACAGCGATTTCTCCGCGGCTATCCATTTGATCGGCGAGCTCCGGCAAGAGAAACCGGACATCTACATCAACCTGACGACGGGAACGTATCCCTCGCCGTTCTGGCTCCGGTATGCCGACTCCATCTGGCGGGGAGGAGAGGACGACGACGTTGCCGGCGTAGGACCGTACCGCGAACGGTGGATCACCTATCGCGATGCCGATACGTATCAGCATGTCGTCAAGGCTGGCCCGCTTTATCCACTGAACTCGCTGATGCTGCACGGAATGATCTATGCCGAGCGGCACAAACAGCTGAAGGAAGATCCGTCCAACGACTTCCGCAATGAGATTCGGTCGTACTTCGGCACCGGTACGCAGTTGCAGGAGATGTACATTACCCCATCGCTGTTGAGTTCGCAGAATTGGGACGATCTGGCTGAAGCCGCGAAGTGGTCGCGAGCCAATGCCGATGTCCTGGTAGATACGCACTGGGTTGGTGGCGATCCGGCGTGGCAGCAGGTCTACGGGTGGGCGTCGTGGTCTCCGAAGAAAGCGATCCTGGTATTGCGCAATCCGAGCGACAAGCCACAGAGTATTCGACTCGATCCGCAGACCGTCTTCGAGCTGCCTGAAGGAGCTGCGAAGCACTTCACCGCTCATAGCCCGTGGAAGGACGATGATGCGAAGCCTGCACTGGCGCTACAAGCAGGAACGGCACATGAGTTTCAGCTTGCACCCTTCCAGGTGCTGACCCTGAATCTCACACCGCAGTAGGGAACAACCCAAAGCTTGTCATTTCGACCGACCAACGGGAGTGGAGAAACCCCTGCATTTCACAAGTGCTTATACTGTCGAAAACTCAAACGAACACGTTGTACTACCTTGCCACAGATGCCGGGTGTCAACAGTGTGTTCTCGTTGCAGGCAAGCGTGCCACTGGAGGCATCGAAAAATGCAGGGGTTTCTCCACTCCCGTTGGTCGGTCGAAATGACAAGCTTTGAGGTGGGTAGGTTTGTAAGTACAACTGCCAAACTAAGCCCAGTAGCTGCGATCCAGTGTCCGATATTGACCGCGTCAGAGATGTGCTTGACGGGGATTCATCTGGCTGTAGTTGGAGACAGAACGAGCCTCCCATATTGCGGACATCTCATAACCTCACACCGGTCGATTCTTGACTCTTGAAGCATGTTTTTATGCAACTGTATCGTTGAGACTCGCTGTTATCGGAATGTAATTCATAGTAAAGAAGAGAATAATACTGAGATGAACTACCCAGTATTTATGTACCTATTTCTTCAGTATCTACGTTAAATTACAGTATATTCCGCACTTTTAACGTTGCTTATTGGGGCCCCACTGCTAGTCTCCGCATATCTTCTGCGCTGTCATATTTCTATGCCAGCCTACTAATATTTCAGATTGCTGAGTAACTAAAAGGGGCCTTCTATGTTAAGTCGCGCGATTCACTCAACATTTTTTGTCTTCCTCGTTCTGATGATGTTTGCAGCGGGGAATACATGCGCCCTGCAGGCGCACGCCAGCACACCTACAAACACGCTCCTGCAGCTTTCTGCGAATACCGTGCCGAGCGGTACCGCAGTGACGCTAACAGCGTCAGTAACAGCCAATGGCGCAGCGGTCTCACCAGGACAGGTGATCTTCTGCGATGCCGCGGCAACGCATTGCGAAGACGAGGCAGTCCTGGGAACGGCGCAGTTGACCTCGAAAGGCTCAACCTCGATCAAGCTGGTTCTGGGCATCGGCACGCACTCGATCAAGGCTGTATTTGCCGGGACAACGGCTGCTATCGGCAGCACCTCGTCGGCGCAGTCTCTCGTTGTGACCGGTGAGCATTTGACCACGACCACGATTGCTTCTTCGGGAGGCCCGGGCCACTACACGTTGACTGCGACCGTAAAGGGTAGTGGGGATGGCGCAGCGGGACCGAGCGGAAACATATCGTTCCTGGACACGTCGAATGGCAATGCGGTTCTGGGGACATCTCCACTCGGAGTCTCGACAGAGTCTCTGGCCCTTGCGGAGTCGTCGGTCTACATCAACGGAACCGAATTTGCTAGTACCACTTCTGTTGCGGTGGGCGACTTCAACCGGGATGGCAAGCCGGATCTGGCCGTGGTGAGCCAAGTGGGTACTACGGGTAATATCGTAGGCGTGCTTCTGGGTAATGGCGATGGTACTTTCCAGAAGCAGGTTGGCTATGCCGTCGGGGCCTTCCCCTATGCCGTTGCAGTGGGCGACTTCAACGGGGATGGCAAGCTGGATCTGGTGGTGACAAACAGCAGCGAAAGCGATAATACCGTGAGCGTGCTGCTTGGCAATGGCGATGGCACCTTCCAGAACCAAGTAACCTATGCCACCGGAACTAGCCCCTACGCTGTTGCAGTGGGCGACTTCAACGGAGATGGCAAACTGGACCTGGCGGTGACAAACCGCGCCGATGATACCGTGGGTGTGCTGCTTGGCAATGGCGATGGCACCTTCCAGAATCAGGTCTTCTATTACGTCGGGAATTACCCCTCGTCTGTTGCGGTAGGCGACTTCAACGGGGATGGCAAACTGGACCTGGTGGTGACGAACATTGATGACGATACCGTGAGTGTATTGCTTGGCAATGGCGATGGCACCTTCCAAAATCAAGTGACCTATACCACCGGACCGGAGTCAATTTCTGTTGCGGTGGGCGACTTCAACGGGGATGGCAAGCCGGATCTAGCCGTGGCAGACGGCATAGGTGGCGTGAATGTGCTTCTGGGCAACGGCGACGGCACCTTCCAAAACCAGGTGACCTATCCCGTTGTAGACGCTTCCGATGCAATCGTTGTGGCCGACTTCAACGGAGACGGCAAGCTGGACCTGGCCGTGACGAACGCCATTGACTTTGAAGTGGAAGTGCTGCTTGGCAAAGGCGATGGCGCCTTTCTGAACCCGCTAGCCTATTCCGGCGGACTCTTTGCGAGCGCAATAGCGGTGGGCGACTTCAATGGGGACGGCAACCCAGACTTGACGACCTTGAATGGTAGAGACTCTGAAGCTGCCGGGTATGTGTTGCTGAATCAGGTGACACAGACGGCGATCGCCACGTTATCCAGTGTCTCCGTACCTGGTACTGGTACACAGACGGCAGACGCCAGTTATGCAGGGGATGCGAATTACGGCACAAGTGTCTCTGGCACCGTTTCCCTGCTCAGCAACCATCCCGCTCCGACTCAGACAACGCTGGCATCCTCAGCGAGCACGGTAGCGAGTGGTACGCCAGTAACGCTGACAGCAACAGTGACTTCCAAGGGTGTACCGGTCTCGCCAGGACAGGTGAACTTCTGCGATGACGCGTTTGCATCCTGCACAGGGTCAGCCCTGTTGGGGACCGCATCATTGGCTTCGAACGGAACAGCCTCGATAAAGCTCATTCCCGATGTCGGTACGCATTCCATCAAGGCGGTATTTCCTGGAACGGTAGCGAATTCGAGCAGCGGCTCTCTAGCTTATGCGGCCAGTACCTCTCTGGTAGTAACCATCACCGTCACCAGCGTCCCCCCTCCTCCTCCTGTCGGCGTCAATCAGCTCATCGCCTTCGGAGATAACCTGCTCGACACCGGCACCTATCAACAGTTCGCCAAGGCCAACTTCAATGGCGGCCAGTTCACCACCAATCCCGGCAAGCTCTTCGTACAGAGTGTCGCATCCACCTACGGCTATGTACTGATACCAGCCTTTCAGGGAGGATTCGGCAGGCCCCTCGCCTCATCCGGCGGCTTCGACTATGCCGAGGGCGGATCTCGCGTCTCCATACAACCTGGTGTAGGGTATGACACCAGCGGAGTTCAGAACGCTGCTTACTCTGCACAGACCACCATCCCGGTCGCCGAGCAGCTCACCACCTACCTCTCCGCCAATCAGAGATTTCACCCCAACCAGCTTGTCATCATCAACGGAGGAATCAACGACATTCTCTTCAACCTCGCCGTCGCTCAGCAAGCAGGCACTCCTGCTGCGCTTCAGGCTGCCCAACAAGCCGTCGCACAGTCCGCCGTCGATCTCGTTGGCGTCGTCAACACGGTTATTACCAAAGGGGCAACCCACGTAGCCCTGCTGAATGTTCCTGACCTCGGGACCACGCCCCAGGGTGCCGCGAGTGCCGACCAGGGCAAGCCCCTCACCCAGATCTCGCAGCTCTTCAACACAACCCTGATCAGCCAGCTCCAAAGCCAAAACCTGCTCAACAAGATCATCCTCATCGACGTCTACAGCATCGTCGATAACGTAGTGGCTAACTTCCAGGACTTCGGATTCAAGGTATCGAACACCGGTACGGCATGCAACGCGCAAGCTGAAGTAGAAGAAGCCACCGCACTCAATCTGAAGAATCCGAGCCAGTTCAACGGCTCTCTCTTCTGCTCTCCGGCAACCTACACAACACCTACCGCTCCTGAAGACTTCGTCTTCGCCGACGGCAATTATCCCTCCACGCACCTCGGCGCCATTATTGCCAAGTCCGTAGAGCAACAGCTTAGTTCAAGCGCGCTCATGCAATAAAACGAACAGCTTTACCCCAGTCTTTGTTTCGGCTTGTCCAGTCTTCTCTCGGGCTTGCCGTGATGGGAGGACCGCATCAAATCCTGCCATCGTCCCACTGGGGGACACTGCAAAAGCTTTGACGCAACGGGCGCAACGGGCGCAACGGGCGCAACGGGCGCAACGGTTCGCGACGGCAGTAGTGCTTAGGGGAAGCATTTTCCCAGGTACAAATGCCGTCGCGTTCCTTTGCGAACCGCTGCGCCCGTTGCGTCAAGGTTTTTGCAGCGTGTTTGTGTGGCACAGCATTTCATTCTGAATAACAGCTTAATGACTAAAGGCTCATTCCATTGTCGCGTGTGCCAATACGACTTTCGGAAACGGGCGGCCAGCTGGTCGCCAGAACAGATACCAGCCTCAATTGCGGACAGATTGCTCAAACTTCAAGAACTACATCTCACGCTTCTGCGTCTTTCCGAAAAGGTTGAGAGTCAAAATTTGCCTCGCTATTTCACACTCTTTGGTTCCCTACTCTCCCTATTGATCGGGGACGGATTTCCAAATAGGCAGGTCTCAAGTCTACGTCGACTTCTCACCGAGCGCCTTCATCTTGCACCATCAAAGGACTGGCATCTCGATGAACCTCACGAGAATCAGTTCGACTTCCTTTCACTGGATGAGCGTGTCAGATACCTAATGATGACCTCTATTCTCGTTGACCCTTGGCCGGATCATCTAGCATCACTTCAACAACATTTCAGCGAAGTCGCGGGCCGGGTCAAATCGACCGGTCTTCAATTTCCCTTTTGGCGTCTTGGACCCAGCAATTATTATCTGTCTAAACCCAAGGAGACCTACTTACTTGGGTCTTCATTGGCGCATCGGTTTTTACAGTACATTCTCACCGTAAGTCCCAAAGTCGACCTACACAAATATGAACATCTTCGTTGCACCAACGAGGTAGAACCACTCTTATTGAACGAGGATGAGTCGCGGCATCAACGATTTCAGGAATGCCTCACACCGGGCGAGGATCCTTATCTCTTACTAGTCTTTGAATACGAGCTTGAAAGGTGGGTCCGAGCACTACAAAGACTCGCTCGCGACCCTCACTTTAATGTGCGACTTTGAATTCAACCTATCTCGAGCCCGTAGCTGTTAACGAGATCGATTCGGGCCTCGCTATTCATTCGAACCTACCAGTTCCACGCTTCTCTAGCCATTCCGGAGCAACGAGGTCTCGAATCGCTGTCCCTCACGCCAATATAGAGCGCTCGGCACAGTTGACATAATTTAGCCAGGGAGGTTGCCTCGTGAGAGTAGGATATGCACGCGCTTCAATAGATGGACCAACGGCCGAGTCCCAGATTGATTCCCTCAGGAACGCCCACTGCAAACGTATATTCGTTGATCAAATAGACGGCCAGACACTAAAACGTCCTGAACTCGCTCACTGTCTTAGGATTCTGGACGAAGGCGACACACTCATTGTGTGCAGACTCGACAAACTCGGTCGATCGCTTCGAGACCTTGTATATATTATGGCGGGTCTAGAGGAGAGGGGAATCCAGTTCCTATCTCTCACCGAGGGAATCAACACAAAGCGCGCAACCGGCAAGTTAATCCTTCATTTTTTTGCGACTCTAGCTGAGTTCGAGCGGAATATCGTTCGAGAGCGAACGATGGTGGGCCTAACAACCGCTCGGAACGAAGGACGTCTCGGAGGTCGCAAGAAGATAACGACGCGGAGCGATGACAAGCAGATGATCGCTCTTAGGAAGTCCAAACGGTATAGCATCCCTGAGCTTGCTAAAGAGTTTGGGATCTCGGAGTCTACGCTGTCACGGAGGCTCCGAGCACATAGTGTGAAAAATCGAGGTCCACAGTCCTCTGAATGAACGGGTTAGACGTTCCAATATATGTTTATGGCTCGGAGGACGGGGCCGATACTTTTGGTCAATCCGACACAATTTAGAGTAATTCGCATCAACTTCTGGATTTCTGCGCGTTATTTGAAAATTTCATACGCTCTTTTCTAATTCACAATATAGGGCTATCGCTAAGCGGTTTTAGCACAAAGGGGTGTCTGACCTAATTCAGGCTTCTTTTGCGTATTTTATGGAATTTCTAAACAGTTCAAACTACTTCTGATTTTCACAATATGGGAGCAGAGGACCATAATTGGTCAAATTAGTCCTGTCTGCAGTATTACGTCAGACATCTCGGCATACGTTCTTGATGGGAAAAGAAGAAACATTCTCCTTTTTTTCGCCCACCTCTCACCTTCTTTTGTCCATTGCCACCTACTTTTGTCCATTGCCATCTTCTTTTGGAATTCACAACGCCGCCGCCGATCAACCCGGCGTCCGAAACTGTGTGGTGCGGCGCACGAAAGGGCCGCTGCGTAACAAGCCCTTCATCCTTGTTCAGAACACCTGCGACGGAATGAATCTTGGTGGTCTCCAGTGCCTCTTCAAAGCGCAGTGGCGCGAGGATCGACGGCAGGCGCTTAGCGAGCATCGTCTTTCCGCTGCCAGGAGGACCGATCATCAGAATGTTATGGCCGCCGGCGGCGGCTACCTCCAGGGCGCGCTTAGCGACGTGCTGGCCGCGCACATCGCGAAAGTCAGCGTGATACTCCTGCACGTCGCCGAGCAGTGCCTTGGTGTCGACGACCAGAGGCGGTGCCGTGATGCCTCCCATCGCAGCCGAGTTCAGCAGCTCGCGCACTTCGAGCAGGCTGTTGACCGGATACACGTTGACACCCTGCACTACAGCGGCCTCGCGCGCGTTGGCTGCTGGAATGATCAGGTTGCGAATTCCGGCGGCACGAGCGGCGACTGCGATCGGCAGCATTCCCTGCACCGCTCGCAGTGTGCCATCGAGTCCAAGCTCGCCAACGAGCACAAAATCGCTGATATCCCTAATCGCCAGAGCGCCATAGGCACCGAGAATGCCAACGGCAATCGGCAGATCGAAGCCGGAGCCCTCTTTCTTAAGATCGGCGGGAGCGAGGTTGATCGTGATGCGCGTCGGCGGAAGATCGAAGCCAGAGTTCTTGATCGCCGAGCGGACGCGGTCGCGGCTCTCGCGCACGGCAGCGTCCGGCAGGCCGACTGTGCTGAAGTTCTCGTGATCCAGCTTTACGCCGGAGAAGTCGACCTCGACATCAATGATGTGCGCGTCGATTCCGTAGACCGCAGCACTGCGTGTTTTGAAGAGCATGTCCCTGCCTGATGTCGAAGGTGAGGCGATATAGTTTCGCAAGTGTAGCATTACACTTTACAGCTGAAAACAATTGGCTTGCCCCTGTCATGGAGAACACTATGAACCTTGCACCTTCGCCCCTTCGCGTTAGCCTCTTCACGGTTGCGTTGGCTGCTTTCGCACTCGCTCCGCTACACCCGGCCTACGCGCAGGAGACCTCCGCAAAGCCAGCCGACACGACAGAACCCAGCCCTGCGGCTGCCCCGGCCACTCCCGTCAGCAACACAGACACAGCCTGGACGATGCTGGACACGGCTCTCAATGGCATCAAGGACGAAAAGCACTCCGACCTACGTACTCAGGCTCTTGCCGCCCTGGGAACGATGGGAGCAAACGCCCGTGCAGGGCATCTGATCGCGGAGGCGATGAAGGATGATGACATCGACGTCCGCACGGCTGCTGTTCTCGCCGCCGGCCAGACAAAGAATCGTGCACTTATCCCCAATCTCCGCGCCAAGCTCGACGACAAAGAGCCGCAGGTTGCCTTCGCGGCCGCCGTCACGCTTTCGAAGATGAACGATCGCTCGGGCGAAGACATCCTGATGGATGTGGTGGACGGCGACCGCAAGGCCAACTCGGGTCTCCTCAACGGCACCATGCATACCATGAGCAAGGACCTTCACAATCCCTCAGCCCTCGCCAAGATCGGCGCGCTGCAGGGAGCGACCATGCTGCTGGGGCCCTTCGGGTTCGGCATCACGGCCTATGAGTACGTCCGCAAGAATGGCGGCGAATCCGCCCACGTTATCGCTATTACAGAGCTCTCCAAAACCAAGACCGAGTCCCACCGCGAGTTGTTTGTAAAAGCACTCGGGGACAAGGATCCCGCTGTCCGCATTGCCGGCGCCAAAGCACTTGGCGACTACCACGATAAGGCCGCCACCATCGCTCTGGTCCCCCTCTTTGACGACACGAAGCCGCCTGTGAGATTGAGCGCTGCAGCGGCGTATCTGCACGGCACAAGTATTAGAACTACGACTAAGGCGTCAACACCGGAGACAACGGAGTAGAGGGGCAATTCAACGACCAGGGCGACAGGGTGGTCCCTTGATCTCTCCGGTGGCACCAGCATCCACGAAATACAGGGGTTTCTAGACGCAAAGCGCGCCACAAACATTTGCATCACGCTCTGCATCAAGGGGTTTCTCCGCTCCCGCTGGTCGGTCGAAATGACAGGTGTTGGAGTGGGTTTGTACGGACAACTGTCGTACCAGGATGTCGTCCTGAAGCTCCCCGTAGTGGGGAGCTTCAGCCATCGGCTAGAGAAGGCGATTGAAGGATGAAGAGCTAAGCGCCACGTCGCTTGCCACTGCCCTTCACCAGCGCAATTGCCTGGTTAAACCTGGGGCTCTGAAAGGCTAGCAATACCTCATTCAACAAAGCACACGCGAAGCGTACCTTGGTTTCGTTGGTGTTGATTCGGGCCATCTCTCCGCGAACTTCGCTCCACCGTATCCCCTTCATCTCGGCCGCTGTCAGCCTTGTCGCCGGCGCTGCGGCAGCCACGAAGTTCAGCACTACCATGGCGTAAAACATGCGGTTCGCCTGCTGCATCAGAAAGAAGCGAGCACGATGAAGATCGTTCAACGCAGCGCCAAAATAGCTTTGCAGGACAAGCTCTTTCTCGCTCTCATCGGTCGTAAAGAAATTGGCAATCGCCGCTAAGTCCACATACCGGTCTGCGGCAAACGCTGACTCCCAGTCCACCAGCCAGACTCGCTCTTTTTGGAACAGGACGTTGCCAGGGTTGAGATCGTTATGGCTGGAAACCAGATCAAGGTCCTGCCTGGGATAGACAGCGGCCAGCTCGCTATAAAACTTCAGATGTTTCTCGATGGCCCTCTTCGGCAGAATGCCAGTCTTCATGCATCTGCGGATCAGCATGTCGACACCCTCCAAATAATCGACCAAGCCAGGAAATAACGGTGCCTCATGCAAATCTCGGACGGCCTTCACGATCATTTGCAACGACTCGGCCTTCGACCTTTCTACTGAAGTTGGATCCGGAGCGATAAAGTCGGTGACAGCCACTCCAGCATTTGCGTCGGCATAGATCAAACGCGGCGCCACACCAGCGTCGGCGGCGATCTTCAAACAGGCGTATTGCCGTGCGGGATCGCGCAGGCCGTCCGGTGGGCCTTCTATTCGCAAGATGTACTCGGTTCGGTTGGCGGTGACTTTAAACACGCCAGCCCCTGATGCCCCATTCGTGATCCGCTCAACCGCCTGAATCTCAGAGGCACCAAATGCGCGAAGGACGGCTTCACGTTTTGTGAGCGGAATGACAGCGTCAAGTGGTGAGGGCGCATAACCGAAGGCAGCCGGGGAGAGCTTCCAAACATGTTTGCGTATATCCGTGGCCCAATCGGAAGTCAAAACCGAGAAGCGATGGACATCGCCGGCGAACAGCGCCCTTAGTGCCTCCTCGTATCCAGGTGCATTCCCTGCGATGGCTGTCATGAAACGGTAAAGGGCTTCACGTGCTGCTCGGATTTTTTCTTCGCCCGCATTGTCACGGCGGGCCTGGTCGACCAGTTTTCGCAGGGTCGCGGAGGCTCCTCCCTGCTGCTGCCCCAACCACTCCCACTGCCGAGGCAGAAGAGTTACCTCTCGCGCTACAACACCCAGTCTCGGCCGCCCCGCATTGCGCGACTCCAGGGGTTGGGCAGGGATTGGCGGCGTTGCCTCCGCCAATGTGCGGGGGTTCAGGTCGATCTGGGCGCCTGTTTGATCGTCGAAGACCAACACTGGAGCCACCTCCCCTCGGGCGAGCACTTCCTGAATCTTCTCCGCCACGCTTGCCAGCGAGCCCGATGCAATACAACGGTTTCCTTCAAAAGCTGTGACGTGGAGCGAGAGCGGGGTGGACATGAGATGCCTTTCGATAGATATCGGCCTCAATTATACCCGGGTAAAATATATTAACTCAATATTACCCGGATAAAACAAGCAGTATATCCCCCGATGAACGGCAGTGCATAGAATTGTCGTTGCAGAGAGTAAGGAAGCGAAAGGTATGAAGAAGACCTCTGAAACTCCTCCGAACCCTGACCTGTTTCGCAGACTTGCGCTGGCGCTGCCTGAGGCGGCCGAGAGTTCACATATGGGTGCGCCGGACTTTCGCATCCATGACCGGATCTTCGCAACACTCGCCTACGGTGGCAAAGGACTTGGCACACTCAAGCTCACCCCTGAACAGCAGGCAGGCTTTCTTGCCGATGCTCCCGATCTGTTTACTCCTGCACCAGGCGGCTGGGGCCGCATGGGCATGACGCTCGTCTGTCTCGATGCTCCTGAAGAGGTTCTCGCAGGGGCGCTCTCGACTGCCTTCCACAACACCCTCGCCAAGCAGACGGCGAAGAAGCGCGCGGCTTCGACAAGCAAGTCTCGTGCGCGCCGCCTACAATAGGCATCGTGCCAACCTGCACAGGATGTCTATGAATACCAGTCTCTTCGAGCTCTTTAAAATCGGCATCGGGCCCTCGAGCTCGCATACCGTCGGCCCCATGCGCGCAGCCTTGCGGTTCGTTCACACTCTCGACAGCAATAGCCTGCTCGAGCCAACCACTTCTATCACCGTAGAACTCTACGGCTCGCTCGCGCTCACCGGAATTGGCCATGGCACAGACGGCGCTGTGCTCCTCGGTCTGCTTGGCGAAGCTCCCGACAGAGTCGATCCTGCACAGATTGATTCGCTCATCGCCGCCGTTCGCTCTTCGCAGCAACTGCGCCTCTTCGGCCGCCACCAGATCGGGTTCCGGGAGAACGAGCATCTGCTCTTCCACCGCGACCAGATGTATCCCGATCCGGCAACAGTGACTCATCCCAATGGCCTTCGCTTTACGGCGCGCGATGCCAACGGGGTCACGCTGGCGAGCGAGGTCTATTACTCCGTCGGTGGCGGCTTCATCGTCTCCGCCAAAGAGTTCGCGAATCCGGGCGACGCTAAAAAGCGCGAGGTGCCTTACACGTTCTCCAGCGCCGAGCAGTTGCTCAAGCTCGCCAGCGAACAGAAGCTCTCCATCGCCGAGATCGTTCTTGCGAACGAAGTGGCGCTGCTCAACGAGAAGACCATCGTGCGTCCGCCACCACGAGATGCCGGCGCAATCCATGATGGCGAGTCTGCCGTAAAGCAATCCATCCTCACCCTATGGGAGACGATGAGTGCCTGCATCGACCGTGGAGTAGCCACCGAGGGTACGCTGCCGGGAGGCCTCAACGTCCGCCGTCGCGCCGCAGGTCTTGCGCGGCGGCTCGCACGGCTGGACGAAGAGGGCCGTACCCGCGATCCGCTTGCGCCGATGGACTCGGTCACGCTCGTCGCCATGGCGGTTAACGAAGAGAACGCGGCAGGGGGCCGTGTTGTGACGGCACCGACGAATGGTGCAGCCGGGGTCATCCCGGCTATCGCCTACTTCTATCTGCATCATGCCTCGCATGACCTGTCTGAAGCCGACAAAGAAGCTGGACTGCTGCGCTACTTCCTCACCGCGGCGGCCATCGGCATTCTGTACAAGGAGAACGCCAGCATCTCAGGCGCAGAGGTTGGCTGCCAGGGCGAAGTTGGTGTGGCCTGCTCGATGGCTGCCGGCGGCCTCGTCGCTGCGCTTGGCGGCGACAACTGCGCGATCGAGCATGCAGCCGAGATCGCGATGGAGCATAACCTCGGCATGACCTGCGACCCCATCGGCGGGCTGGTGCAGATTCCCTGCATCGAGCGCAATGGTATGGGTGCGGTAAAGGCTGTCAATGCCTCGCGCCTGGCGATGAACGATCAGGGGAGCCATAAGATCTCGCTCGATCAGGTGATCGAGACGATGTACCGCACGGGCATGGACATGCAGTCGCGTTACAAGGAGACCAGCCTCGCCGGGCTCGCGCTGAATATCATCGAGTGTTGACGGAGGTCTATGTTGCGAACATAGACTGGGGTGGTTTGATGGGTGCTTCCCTATGAAACGATCGCATCTTCTGTTCGGTATTGTCGCGCTGATGCTTCTTATAGCGCTCGATGCCACCCGTGCCCCGCAGAAGCAGGTGACCGCACGGCTCTATCTCGGGGCTGTGCGGTTCTACCAGCGCGATCTCCAGCCTCATACTGCCAGCTTCATTCGCTGCCGCTATAACCCAACCTGCTCGCGTTACTCGATTCAGGCTGTGCAGCGTTTTGGGATCGCGAAGGGGTTGAGGCTCACGATCAAGCGGATCGCCTCCTGTAATGGCTCTGTGCCTATGGGAACGAATGATCCAGTTCCAGCCAGATAACGCCCCTTGCTGACCCCGATCGTATTTCATCGAGGGACGATGCAATGTCTCACTTGACGCATCAATTCTATGGTTCTACGCTCAAAGCATGGTCATCGAACTTACATCCGAAGATCAACACCGGCTATCCGAACTCGCGGAAGCAACGCAGCGCTCCGAAGCGGATATTGCAAAAGAAACCATGCATTGGTTTCTCAATGGGCAGCATCAATCCGTAGCCGAGGCCGTCGCTGAAGGCGACGAGGATTTCGAACGAGGGGATGTCCTCGAACATCACGAGGTTGTCGCTCAGTTCGCCGATGTCCTGCGTCACGCGTGAGAGTGACTTGGAGTAAGCGAGCCGTTGCCGATCTCCGCAAAATCACCGACTACATCGGCTCAGACGATCCCCGTGCAGCCGCCCGGATCGCATCTCTGATCTTCGATGAGGTCATGGCACTAGCTACCATGTCATTTCGTGGGCGAATCGGCAAAGAAACTGACACCCGCGAGATCGTCTTCCACCCCACGCCATACATCGCGGTATACAGAGTTATAGGGGAACAAGTGCGAATCATCCGCATTCGTCACGCTGCCCAAGACTGGCCACATCGCTGAACATCATCGGGAGCCATAGATCGACACCATCATGCCCTGTAAAAGCCATTCGGCACACGTCCTGGAATTGGCTCGAGCAAAGCGCTATCGCTCCACCGCCAGCGCTACCGAGTTCCCCCCACCTAAACACAGTGCCGCTACACCTTTTTTCGCATCGCGCCTCTGCATCTCGTGCAGCAGAGTCACGAGCACGCGTGCGCCGCTGGCTCCGATGGGGTGCCCGATGGCTACAGCACCGCCATTTACGTTCACTCGCTCCAGACCCAGGCCCAACTCTTTGGTCACGCCGAGTGCCTGCACGCTAAACGCTTCGTTCAACTCAAACAAGTCCACTTGATCGATCGACCACTTCGCGCGCTCCAGCACCTTCTTGATCCCGGTCACCGGAGCGAGCATCACCCACTTCGGTGCGACGCCGCTGGTCGCTTGCGCACGGATCGTCGCCAGCGGCTTGAGCCCAAGCTCGCGAGCCTTCTCGGCGGACATGACTACCACTGCCGCTGCCGCATCGTTCACTCCGGGGGCATTACCAGCCGTCACGGTACCGTCCTTTTTGAAGGCCGGCTTCAGCGCAGCGAGCGCCTCCAGAGAGGCGTCTTCGCGAACACTCTCATCGCGCGTTACCATCACCGAGCCCTTCTTGCCCTTCACCTCGACTGGGACAACCTCTGCGTCGAAGCGACCCTCACGCCAGGCCGCGGCCGCCTTGCGATGGGAGGCCAGGGCGTATTCGTCCTGCTGCTCCCGGGTAATCGAATGCTTCTCCGCGACAAGTTCGCCGGTCATACCCATGTGGAAGTCTTCACACGCGCACCATAACCCGTCGCGAATCATCGAGTCCACTACAGCACCATCGCCCATGCGCAAGCCCTTACGTGCGCCGGGCAACAGATAGGGTGCATTCGACATGGATTCCATGCCACCTGCGACAACGATCTCCGCATCGCCCTGAGCGATCGCGTGAGCGGCCAACGCAACGGCCTTCAGGCCCGATCCACACACCATGTTGATCGTTAGAGCACTTACGCTGTCTGCGAGGCCGCCACGCAAAGCGGCCTGCCGTGCCGGGTTCTGCCCCAGGCCCGCAGGCAGCACGCAGCCCATGAGGCATTCGTCGACACTGTCGGCTGCGATGCCGGCTCGTTCCACAGCGGCCCGCACTGCGATAGCGCCAAGCTCTACCGCAGACATCTCCGACAACCCACCCTGGAACTTCCCAACTGGCGTCCGTACTGCACTTACGATCACAACATCCCGCATGACACGTCTCCTCTGTTCGCCGTCGAACGCTACAGTGCGCAAACCAAGGGCGAACGCCGTAGTATACGTCCCATGACAGATACTTTGCCCGGCACGCCGCTCCCGCCATCGGGAGATCCCCGAGCGGAGGGCATTCCTGAGCCCATCGCCCCCTGGCTGCATACGCTTGCGGTTGTGGCTTTGCTCGCGGGTTTCTCCGTGGTGGCGCACTTTGGACATCAAGAGACAATCGCATTGGATCGTCCCATACGTTACGGATCGCAGATCTTAATGGTCTGGATGCTGCTCGGCTGCATCGTCGCTGGGGTGTACCACCGCCGTCTCTTCTTCTGGAATACGCTGCTGCATAACCGACGTCCATGGTTCCTCGAAGTCGTGCGCGGTATGACGATCTATGCCGGGTGCCTGGCGACGCTCAGCTTCGTCGTTATGGCCGTTATGTTCATCCTGGTCCTGCGACATGCCGATCCAACACACGCCGCAAACCTCCATGAGCAAGTCGTGTCCCGTCTTCATCTGAAGAATAAGACGGTGGAATCGGTCGCGCCGACGACAGGGTTCGAGCTTCTGCTGTGGACGGGTGTCAGCCTTACGGCAGGCTTCTGCGAGGAGCACATCTTTCGCGGGTACCTGCTTCGCCAAGCCCTCTCTTTCTTTTACATGGCCGGCACATCTCAACGATTCGCCACGATCCTCTCGATCGCAGTAACGTCTCTCCTCTTCGGGAGCCTTCATCTCTATGAAGGTGTCGGAGGCGCAATCTTCGTCGGCATGCTCGGACTCGTGTACGCCATCCTCGCTCTGCGCTTCGGAAATCTGCGCGCCGTCATCGTCGCACACAGTGCATAGGACTTTCTGGTTGGACTCTTTCTCTTCCTTCGGCATGCCAATCTGGCACGATGATGAAGCCGATGTAGTCATCAAGAGTCCGTAAAGAAGGTCCGAGCCAAGAGCACGCCGAAAAAATTCCTTTGCCTTACCTTACTTTTTTTCTTGACTATATGTCGCACAAAATCTATACCTTCGTTAGTTGCTTCACATCGTGAAAGCAGCGTCGATGATCTTTATCGATATGGGAGCGCAGGCAAACGCAACCAGGCAAAGCACCAAACAAAGGCAACACACTCAGGGAACGCGATACAGAGCGTTCCCTGAGGTGTTTATCGGGCCTTTGTTCATAGGGGTTTTTCGCATGCACGTCTATACGCAACCCGTCACACCCATGCGATGTCGCAGTATCCTACATGCATGACGCGCCGCCGCTGGATCGCCGACACCTTCACTGACACAACCGCTTCGCTTACCGGCGACCAGGCCGCGCATCTCGCTCGCGTGCTGCGCGCGGAGCCCGGACAAATCTTCGACGTCGTGGCCAATGGCTTCCTCCATCGTGCCGAGATCACCAGTGTCTCGGAGCGCGAGGTTGTCTTTGCGCTGCACGAAGAGCTCGAGGCTGAGGCAGCGCTGCCTGTGCATCTGCTGCTTGCTGTCTTCAAGTTCGATCATCTCGAGTGGGGCATTGAGAAGGCCACCGAGCTCGGTGCTGCGCGCATCACTCCAGTGCTCGCACGGCGCACGGAGAAGCATCTCGCTCAAGCCGCGGCCAAGCGCGTGGAACGTTGGCGGCGCATCGTGCGGGAGGCAGCGCAGCAGTCGCGGCGAAGCGATGTGCCCGAAGTCGACGACCCACAGACGCTGAAGGCCGCCTTGCAATCCGTGAGCGCGGTGACCAAGTTGTTGCTTGCAGAGACGGAGCAGGAGAATACGATTGCTGCTGCGCTGGGAGAAGCGAGTCAGTCTATTGCTTTGGCCATTGGCCCCGAGGGCGGATGGACTGCCGAGGAGATGCAGCTCTTCACCGAGCACGGATGGAAGCACGTTACGCTGGGTCCGCGCATCCTGCGTGCGGAGACAGCGGCGATTGCGGGGCTGGCGATCTGCTCGGCTTTGCTTTAGCGGTGCCTTTGCTTTTCTTGTTGTCATTCCCGCAGGGAATCTGCGGTCAACTCGTGCCACCACAAACGCTACGGCCAGCACCAGACATAGCTTCGCGTAGCATCCCGGCGTCATCAGCAAGAAGCAGATTCCCTGCGGGAATGACAACAAGAAAAGCAAAAACAACAAAAACGGCGGTGAGCCTATTGCCTCACCGCCGTTCCCTGACTTCTCTACCTATCGCTTAGCTGAAGATATTCTTGACTTTGCCGAACAGCCCACGCGAAGACGGCGTGTTCTCGACGGTCATCGTCTCGGCGAGTTGCTTCAGCAATTCCTTCTGCTGTTTATTGAGTTTGCTCGGGGTCTGCACACGCACCTCGACGATCAGATCGCCCTTGCCGTGCGAGTTCAGGTGTGGAACGCCCTTGCCCTTGAGCTTGAACTCCTTGCCGCTCTGCGTGCCTTCGGGAACCTTCAGGGTCTCCTTGCCTTCGAGGGTCGCAATTTCGAGCTCTGTGCCCAATGATGCCTGCGGGAAGCTGACTGGAATGACACAATGCAGGTCGTCGCCATCGCGCTCGAAGAACTTGTGCGCTTTCACCTCAAGCACCACGTAGAGGTCGCCGCCTGGACCGCCAAAGCGTCCTGCGTCACCCTCACCGCTGTAGCGGATGCGTGTATCCTGCTCCACACCCGCCGGAACCTTGACGAGGATCTTGTGCTCCCGCTGTATGCGAGCATCGCCCCTGCAGGTCTTGCAAGGGTTGCGGACGATGCTGCCCGTACCGCTGCATACCGGGCAGGTTCTTGCGACTGAGAAGAAGCCCTGCTGGGAGCGGACCTGTCCGCGGCCACCACACTGCTGGCAGGTCTCGGGCTGCTTGCTGCCCTCTGAGCCCGTACCCGAGCAGTCTTCGCAGACTTCGGCGCGACGAATCGAGATCTCGCGCTCGACGCCAAAGACAGCCTCTTCAAACTCCAGGCGCATGTCGAACTTCAGGTCGCGGCCGCGCTGTGCGCGCGATGCGCGGCGGTTGCCGCCCATGTTGAACATCTCGCCAAACAGGTCGCCGAAGATGTCACCTAGGTCACCCTGCCCCTGGAAGGGGTTGCCGCCGTTGAAGCCGCCTGGGCCAGCGCCGCTGACACCCGCATGACCGTAACGGTCGTAGGCCGCGCGCTTATCCGGATCGCTCAGCACCTGGTAGGCTTCGCTGCACTGCTTGAAGCGCTCTTCGGCCTCCGGATTGTTCGGATTGCGGTCGGGGTGAAATTGCATGGCGAGCTTGCGATACGCGACCTTGAGTTCGCCGTCGCTCGCGGTGCGCTCTACCTGTAGAACCTCGTAGTAGTCCATCTTCATCGTCGCTGTCGCCATTACCTGATTTCCTGTTCTCTATTAACGGACTCTCGCCTAGCTGCCTGTGCCTAGCTGCCTGTGCTACTCACTCTTCTGTGCCGAGTTCACCGCAATCCGCACCAGCGCGGGACGGAGCAGCTTGTCGCGCAGCTTATAGCCGCGGCGGATCTCCTCCAGCACCTGGTGGTCTGGATGATCCACAGTTTCGATGCTGCCCAGGGCCTCGTGGATTCGCGGGTCGAACTGCGCCCCTACCGTCTCCACCGGCTGTACCTGGAGGCCACGCAGGGCCTCTTCCATCTGCTTCAGGATCAGCTCGACACCTGTGCGCAGCTGTTCCGCAGAGCCATCCGCCTTCAGCGCGAGCTGGAAGTTGTCCATTACCCCGAGGAACGGCTCGATCGTGCCCTGTACGGCGTAGTCACGAGCGTCCTGGCGCTCTTTGATCTCGCGCTTGCGGGCGTTGTCGAACTCGGCCTGCAACCGCGCGAGGCGGTCCTTCAGCTGGTCGCGTTCGCCGCGAAGCTGCTCTAACTCTGCCTGTTGCGCGTCTGCCCCTGCAGCCTCTGTTCCAATCTCCGGTTCGGCCTGCGCCGCGTCTATCGTCTCGTCCTGCATCGTGTCCTGTGTACTCATATTCGCTCCATCTTCATTGTTTCCCATCCGCGACCATCGCGCGAATGTGTCTCGAACTTCATCGATCCGTTTCCGCTTCGCACTCATAGTGAGGGCGGCCCAAGCATTCCACCTGTTTTATCGCTGCTGATGCGGTCGAAGACCTGCGCGATGTAGCTGACGGCGCTCATCGCATTCTCATAGTGCATTCGCTTCGGCCCGATGACTCCCACCGTTCCAATGCTTTCACCACCTACCCGTGCCGGCGCGGCTATCAGTACTAAGCCTGCCATCTCGGGGGCCTGCTCTTCAAGATCGAATACGACGCGCACCGACTCCTGCCGCGAATCGATGTAGGCATTCAGTAGCTCCACCAGACGCTGCTTGGCCTCCAGCGCGGCAAGCATCTCGCGCAGATGGGCGCGGTCTTCCGGCAGGCCGACGAGGTTGGCAACGCCTTCGACGTAGACTGCCTGCTCGGCGTGTGCGGCTTCGGGCACGGTGCCCGCCCATAGCTGCTGGGCCAACTCGCGATAGTCGCTGCGCTCGCGCTCCAGGCGCTGGGCCAGTTCGGCTCGCACGCGCTCGATGTTCCATCCGCGATAGTGCTCGTTTAAGAAGTTCGCGGCGGTTTCCAGCTCTCGCAGCGAGAGATCGCGGTCGATGGCAAGTACGCGGTCGCGCACCATGCCGCTGCGCGTCACCAACACGGCAAGAACCCGCCGCGAGGCCAGCCGGCTGAAGTGGACGTGCTCCAAAAGATCGGCGTTCGCAACAGCGCCGATCGCTAATCCGACACCGCTCGAAAGCGTAGCGAGGACATGCGAGGTTCTGGCCAGCAGGGCCTGGGCTCCGGCAACTCCGGCGAGGCTTAAGTCGATCTGCGACTGAACCTCGGCGAGCGAAAGCCCGGGCAACCGGCCCGCAATGCCACCGTGCAGCTGCTCCACGTACATGCGAAAGGCCTGTGCCGATGGGACACGGCCAGCCGAGGTATGCGGCTGCTCCAGCAGACCTGCATCCGCTAGATCGGCCATCTCATTGCGAATCGTAGCCGCACTCATCGAACCGGTATCGAGCGCCTGGGAGCGTGCAATGGTCCCAGAGCTAACCGGCTCGCCCGTCGAGATATAACTCTCGACGATGGCGGTCAGAATCTGCCGCTGCCGTATTGTCATCTGGTGCATGCCTGCCATTGTGTACTCCATGTTGCCAGTTATCAGTGCTCAGTTGTCAGTTCCGATTGCCACGTTGATTGTTCACTGAGAACTGAGACCTGAGAACTGTCAACTAATCTCCAACACATCTTCACTGCGTGCCGCGACTTCTTTGGCCTTCTCGGCAATCTTCTGCGCAATGGCCGCAAACTCCTGCGCACGGAGCGAGTCTTCGCCCCCCAGAGCCGCCGGCAAGCCACGGTCGCCGCCTTCGCGCACGCGTGGATCGAGATCGATCGAACCCAGGAACGGCAGGTTGAACTGCTTCGCCGTCTGCTGTGTTCCGCCCGCACCGAATACGTCGATGACCTCGCCGCTCGGTAGGGTCATCTGGCTCATGTTCTCGACCAGACCGAGCACCTCAACGTTCACCTGATGGAACATCTCCAGCGCCTTGCGCGCATCCTGCAAGGCTACGCTCGATCCGGTTGAGACGACGACCGCACCGGTCAGGGGAACCGTCTGGACCAGCGAGATGACGACATCGCCCGTGCCTGGGGGGAGATCGACGACGAGAAAGTCCAGCTCGCCCCACTCTACCTGCTGCAGGAACTGTTTGATGATCTGGTGCAGCATCGGCCCGCGCATCACCATCGGCTTGTCGCCGGGAGAGATCAGGCCGATGGAGATGAACTTGACGCCGTGCGCCAGCAGCGGCTCGATGCGGTTCTCGCCAACGATGTTCGGCTGCCGTGTCGCGCCCAGCATGGTGGGGACGTTCGGGCCGTAGATGTCGGCGTCGATCAACCCTACACGATAGCCCAGCTTCACGAGGCTCACCGCCAGATTCACGCTTACTGTCGTCTTGCCGACGCCACCCTTACCCGATCCTACCGCTACCACATGCTGTATACCCGGCAACGGCTGAGGCCCCTGCGGCATTCCCTGTCCACTGTGTCCCATCAAATTCGTCCTTACTCTTCCTTGTTCGCTGTTTCCTGTTTGCGGTCTCTACTGATGCCAATCCGGCGTTAACGCGGCACGTAATTCCTTCTTTCGCCGGGTCTCGTCGGATCGCATCTCGCGCCGGCGTCCCGCATCTTCAAATCGCCGCTGCTGGTGTTCGGTCTCCGGCAAAACCTGCGGCACTTCAATACGCTGGCCCGTAGTGTCGACTGCCACAAAAGTCAGATAGGCCGACGATACATGCCGCAGCCGCTGGGCGCGCACATCTTCGACCATTGCCTTCACGCCGACCTCCATGGACGTCCTGAAGGCCCGGTTCACGCTGGACTTCAGGATCAGCAGATCGCCGACCTTTACCGGGGCAACGAAGTCCAGATGATCCATCGACGCGGTTACCGTAATGGCCCGCGCGTGACGGCTGGCGGCCATCGCTCCGACGAGGTCGATGAACTGCATCAACCTGCCGCCGAAGAGATTGCCAAGCGCATTCGCATCGCCCGGAAAGATGATCTCGCTGCGCTCCGACTGCGACTCACGAACCGGCCGCACCAATACGCCTTCACTCATCTATTTATTCTAAATTGCCAGTCAAATTGGTGCTCTTTTTAGCCTACGAAGCAGTAATTCTAAGCAGTTCAAGGGGCGGAGCCCCGCTTTTATACCAGCCCCGGGCATCGCCCGGGGTAAAGCGTAGCTATAAAAACGGCAGGGCTGGAGGCCCGGCGTCATTTGCAGCAGATGACGCCGGGCCTCCAGCCCTATAACCATTTCACGCCCCCTGTCCCCGGGCGATGCCCGGGGCTGGTATAAAAGCGGGGCTCCGCCCCTGAGTCGCTTCACTTGGAATTGCTGGTCTACGGAATGCGTTTTTGCATTTCGCGGGCGTTCCCCGCATCCTAAGCAGATGGACAAGATCGCGATGCTCACCGAAATCCTGAAGCAGAACCCCACCGACGCCTTCGCCCGCTACGGCCTCGCCATGGCCTATTCCTCAGAGGGCAAGCAGGAGGCGGCGCTCGCTGAGTTCGCGACCATCCTGCAGCACACCCCTGACTACGTACCTGCCTACCAGATGTCCGCACAGGAACTGATTAAAGCGCGCCGTGCGGATGAAGCCCGCGAGCGCCTTACTGCCGGTCTTGCCGCCGCAGCCCGCACCGGCAACGCCCATGCTGCCAGCGAGATGCAGGCCATGCTCGACGAACTGAGTTAGTTGTCAGTTGTCAGTTCTCAGTGATCAGTTCTCCGTTGTCTGATTCCGCGAACTGAGAACTGACAACGGTGAACTGACAACGGACGAGGCGAATCCTCCATCTCTGAGCGACATCTATACTTCTACTTATGCCGTCGACTGCACTTCCGCGCACATTAGGTCAGCTCCGCACCTCTGTTTACACCGCCGATCGCGTCTCCCGCAGCGTCAAAGACGAACTCCGCGACAACCTGATCGTTCGCCTGCGCGAGATCGCCCCGGGTGGGCCGAAGGAGGGCGAATCGCTCTTTCCCGGCATTGTCGGCTATGACGACACCGTTGTCCCGCAGGTGGTCAATGCCCTGCTCTCAAGGCATAACTTCATCCTGCTGGGCCTGCGCGGCCAGGCAAAGTCGCGCATCCTGCGCTCGCTTACGACGCTGCTCGACCCCTTCAGCCCCTATGTCGCCGGCTCCGAGCTACGCGATAACCCCTATGCTCCGCTCTCCAAGTTCTCGCGCGACCTCGTCGCCTCGCTCGGCGACGATACCCCTATCGCGTGGATGACGCCGGTGGAGCGCTACGTCGAAAAGCTCGCAACCCCGGATGTCACCGTAGCTGACCTCATCGGTGACGTCGACCCGATCAAAGCGGCGCGCAGCGGTCACGAACTCGGCAGCGAACTGACGATGCATTACGGTCTGCTCCCCCGCGCCAATCGCGGCATCTTTGCCATCAACGAGATTCCTGATCTCGCCGGCAAGATCCAGGTGGCGCTCTTCAACATCATGCAGGAGGGCGACGTACAGATTAAGGGCTATCCTGTGCGCCTGGAGCTCGATGTCGCTATCGTCTTCAGCGCCAATCCCGAGGACTACACGGCGCGCGGCAAGATCGTTACCCCGCTCAAGGATCGTATCGGCAGCGAGATCCGCACGCATTACCCTGAATCGCTCGACGAAGCCATCAGCATTACGGAGCAAGAGGCTTGGACGGCACGCACCTATGCCCCGTCCAACGATGCCATCCAGCGCATCGAGATTCCGCACTATATTCGCCAGATCGTCGAGCAGATCGCCTTTGTCGCTCGCGAGGACAAGAAGGTCGACAAGCGCTCGGGTGTCTCGCAGCGGCTGCCTATCAGCACCATGGAGCTGGTGGTTTCGAATGCTGAACGCCGGGCTTTGATTCATGGAGAGTCGCTGGTCGTCCCGCGTGTCGGCGATATCTTCGCCGCGCTGCCCGGCATTACGGGCAAGATCGAGCTGGAGTACGAAGGCGAGATGCGGGGCTCCGACAATGTCATCCGCGAGTTGATCCGCGGCGCTGTCGCCAACATCTTCGACAGCTACTTCGCCGACACCAACACCCAGCAGATCGAGCAGTGGTTCAACCTTGGCGGCGCCGTGGAGTTGAACGACAAGCAGCCCGCCGCTGCCGTGCTGGTTGAGCTCCAGCAGATTCAGGGGCTCTTCGAGAAGCTGACGCCCCTCAAGATCACGTCGAAGTCACAGCCTGAGGTCGCCGTCTCGGCAGCCGAGTTTTTGCTCGAAGGCATGACCGCGCACAAGCGTATCTCGCGCAGCGAAGCCCGCAAGTTCACGGCAGGTGAAAAGCGCAAGCGCAACGAGGAAGCCGCGAACTTCGCCGAACGCAAACGTGACCAGGAGCGTGAAGACGCCCACAATCGCACACGGCGCGGCTTCAATTAAAATAATCGTCCATGTGGGACAAGGACGATCATTTCGCGCGAGGTGTGCAGTTTGTGTGCGGCATCTCGCTAATCGTATTCCTGTTCGTATTCTCTTACCTGATTGAGCACGGTTTCGGTTCAGGTTATGGCGGCTATGGAACAGCCGCGGAGGGTGCCACATGGGCAGGCGCCGCGTATTTGGCTGTACGCTGCCTGTGGTACGCGATCACCGGCAGAAACAACATCAATCGTGACGACTTCGACTGAAGCGGTTGTATCCTTCCGCGCGGGCTTTAAATAGCGCATCTTCTCCGCAACGCATAAGTCATTTTTCAGAGGTAAAGTCCTCATACTAGAGACAGTAGAGCGGTGATTTCTAAATTTTAGAAAAAATGTTCTACGTGGAACATTCCCAGCTCTTGGTCTTAGCCTGTTGCGGAATCGCCTCAACAGGCTGAGCCCATTCTGAAATCTGTTATGCGGTTTTGCCTGCAACGTGCAGCCGAGGAACCTGCCCTTCTTCTCAAAAACAAGTTTTACTGCATACTCCAACACCTCGAGCCGTCCTGAGTAATGGGGTTTCTCCGTAGTCCTAATAACTATCGCCAATAACTCCCCAGCGACATAATCCGCTCAAGCGCTTATTCTTGAGACAGCCATGCCTAACGCAACCCAGGAAATCTTCGACATCACCGCCTCCACCTACGACGCTGACCGCGCCAAGTTGATCCCCTGCTACGACGCCTTCTATCGCCGCACCACCGACCTCATCGTGGGCGGGGCTGAGCGCGTGCTTGACCTCGGAGCAGGCACAGGGCTGCTCTCCACGTTCGTGCGTCAGTGGTATCCCAAAGCCCACATTCACCTGATGGATGTCTCCGAGCCGATGCTCGAACGGGCCCGCACCCGCCTCGGCACCGATTCGAACGTCAGCTTTGAGGTTGCCGACTACGCTACCGCGACGCTGCCCCATAACCAGGACTCCATCGTCTCCGCCCTCTCGATCCACCATCTCGACAACGAGGCCAAGAAGTCGCTCTTCAAGAAGATCTACGCGGCTCTCCGGCCGGGCGGTACCTTCGTCAACGCCGAGCAGGTCGCCGGCCCCACGCCCGCCCTCGACGCCCACTATAAGGTGATCTGGCTGCAACAGGTCCGCGAAGCCGGAGCCACACCCCAGCAGATCGCCGACTCGCTCTACCGCCAGCAGGACGATCGCTGCGCCTCCGTCGAAGATCAGCTCCACTGGATGCGCGAGGCAGGGTTCACCGACGCCGACTGCTGGTTCAAGGACAATCGCTTTGCTGTGTTGTCGGGGACAAAATCGTAGTTGTCAGTTCTCAGTTGCGAGTTCCACCGAACCAGCTAACTGAGAACTGACAACTGAGAACTAACAACTGAGAACTAACAACTGAGAACTGACAACTGAGAACTGACAACTACTACCCGCATCTTCCACCACTGCCGGGCGTCTAATGAAGAACGCAGGCCACGCATGAAGCTTACCCGCTATACCAAATTCACCGGCGACCTCTCCACCAGCTTCGGGCTCGACGACCTGATGCAGGCGCTCTCCGACTTTCTGCTCGACTCCGGTTTCCAGGATCCCTTCTCTCCCTTTCGAGACATGGACGGCGAGCAGACCATGGAGAACCTGCGTGACGCCATCCGTCAGGCGCTCGAATCCGGCGACCTGCTCGACGAAGACGCTCAGGAGCAGTTCGACCAACTGCCCGAAGAACAGGTCGAAGAGCTCATCGACAAGATCGTCCAGCGCATGAAGGATGAGAACTTCCTCAATGCCGAAGAGCCCGCTGAGGGTCAAGGCCAGGGAGAAGAGGGCGAAGGTGAGTCCTCGCGCTTTGAAGTCACCGACAAGGGCATGGACTTCCTCGGCTACAAGGCGCTGCGCGATCTTCTCGGCCCCTTGGGCAAGTCGTCGCTGGGCCGCCATGACACGAGCTATGAGGCAGCGGGCGTCGAGACCAACGGGTCATCGAAGCTGTATGAGTTCGGCGATTCGCTCAACCTCGACATCACCGCCACGCTCAACTCGGTCTTTGCCCGCGAGGGAGCGCCCGACGGTTCCGGAGTCCTCAAGCTGGAGTACTCCGACTTACACGTCCAGCAGGCCGACTATCAGAGCTCCTGCGCCACCGTCGTTCTGCTCGACTGCTCGCACTCCATGATCCTTTATGGCGAAGACCGCTTCACTCCTGCCAAGCGTGTGGCCATGGCGCTTAGCCATCTCATCCGTACGCAGTATCCGGGCGACTCTTTGTCTCTGGTCCTCTTCCATGACTCCGCCGAGGAGATTCCGATCTCGCAACTGCCGCGCGTCAAGGTGGGCCCGCACTACACCAACACCCGTGAAGGCCTGCGTGTGGCACATCGCATTCTGCAGCGGTCGAACAAAGACATGAAGCAGATCGTGATGATCACCGACGGCAAACCCTCGGCGCTGACGCTGGCCGATGGCCGCATCTACAAGAACGCCTTCGGACTGGACCCTATCGTCATTGAAGAGACGCTTGAAGAGGTCAGCCGCTGCAAGAGGGCCGGCATCATGATCAACACCTTTATGCTGGCGCAGGACTTTGCCCTGGTTCAGTTCGTGCAGAAGGTCTCGGCCATGTGCCGCGGCAAGGCCTACTTCACCACGCCGCAAACCCTCGGCAACTACCTGTTGATGGACTTTATGTCCCGCCGTCAAAAGATGGTGAACTGAGATGGCAAAACACGATCTCCAACGCTGCGCGTGGCCTGGAAATGACCCGCTGTACCAGGCCTACCACGACGAAGAGTGGGGCGTGCCCATGTACGACAGCCGCGCACTCTGGGAGATGCTGATGCTGGAAGGCTTCCAGGCGGGACTCTCCTGGATCACCATCCTGCGCAAGCGTGAGGCCTTCCGCAAGGCCTTTGCAGGTTTCGATCCAGCCATAGTCGCGAAGTTCAAGGAGCGGGATATTGCGCGGCTTCTAAAGAACGAGGGCATCATCCGCTCGCGCGCCAAGATCGAGGCAACCATCAACGGCGCTCGTATCTTCCTCGCGATGCAAGATGCCGGAGAAGACTTCTCCAGCTTCGTCTGGAACCTGGCCGGGGGCAAACCGATCCGCAATAAAGGCCCCGTTCCCGCGCAGACACCGCTTTCTGAAGAGATCTCAAAGACTCTCAAGAAGCGTGGCTTCAAGTTCGTTGGGCCGGTCATCGTCTATGCCTGGATGCAGGCGACGGGCATCGTCAACGACCACAGCGCGGACTGCTTTCGACGCAATAAGGTTTAGAACAAGCAACGGACCGGGTGCCCCATCCTCGAGGATGGGGCACCTGGCAAAATCTTTAACGCAGAGGACGCAAAGGTTTCGCAGAGGGCGCGACGGTATTCGTGGTGACCTATTTTAAAGTGCTGCGAAGAAGCTTATCTCTGCGGTCACGCCAGACTCGGTAAAGACCCCACGCCGCCACAGTGCAGTTGTCCATCACACGGCCGTCGAGCAGCATCGATTCAAACTCGCTCACCGGAACCCGATGCACCGTCATGTCATGCTCTTCGGGATCGCGCTCGGTCTCGCCAGGCGTGAGCCCCTCCGCCAGATAGACATGATGAATCTGGCGCATCGCGCCATAAGCAATCCAATGATCCGCCAGATGCGTCATGCGTTCGACGAGCAACCCTGTCTCCTCGCGTAGCTCACCGCGAGCCAACTCCTCGGGATCGACCTCAGCCGTCTCCCAGCCACCCTGCGGCAACTCGAAAAAAGTATCCCCCACCGTGTAGCGATACTGCCGCACAAGCCATAGAAAATCGCCCTCAGCGGTCTGCTCCAGAGGAATAACGATGCACGCAGGATCCTTGTCTACAACTCCGTAGATGCCGCGCACGCCGTTGCTGCGCTCAATCACATCTTCGCGGACGCGCGTCCACGGATTGCGATAGACCTCGCGGCTGCTGATTGTCCTGATGGGTGGTGTCTGTTCGTCGTTCATAGATCGATGCTACGACACCCTCTCCAGACGTTCGAAGGAGAAGACAGCCATGCTCATCGGAGGCATGCCCACTTCTCCCGGGGCAACCGCAACCTCCGGCTTCGATGCCAGAGCCAGGAAGTACCGATCCGGCACCTTCACCCGAACCAGCTTCTCTCCCAGATTCAGAACGACAAGCGCCTTGCCGCGCTGCATCGAGAGCCATCGCTCTTCGTCGTGGCTGTCAATCGTCACGTGGCTCAGATCGCCATCGTTGAGCGAAAGCGAGTGCCGGCGTAGATGAAGCAGCTTCTTTGTCCATTCCAACATCTCGGCATGGATCCCCTCATGAAGTTCGTCCCAGTTCAGCTTGGAGGCCTCAAAGGTCTCCGGCTTCTCCGGGTTGGGTATCTGTTCTGCCTCTTCGAAGCCGAATGCCGCAAACTCTTGCTTGCGGCCCTCGAACACCCGCTTCGCCATCTCGTCATCTTCGTGGTCCGCAAAGTACAGGAAAGGAGTCGAAGCCGCGAACTCCTCGCCCATAAACAGCATCGGGATGCAGGGTGCGGTCAGCAACATCCCCAGCCCTACCTTTGCGGCATCGAGGCCGACGATATGCTCCAGGCGGTCACCTGTGGCTCGATTGCCTACCTGATCGTGGTTCTGGACGAAGTCAATGAAATGATGCGCGGAGAGTCCATCGATTGGCCTGCCGTGTGTGCGTCTACGATAGATGGAGTAGTTGCCGTCAAACACGAACACCTTCTCCAGCGCCTTCGCCAGGTAGGCGAAGCGCCCGTAGTCCTCATAGTAGCCGCCGCTATTCTGCTCGGCGTGCAGCAGGGTAAAGAGCGAGTGGTGAAAGTCGTCGGACCACTGCGCATCCATGCCATACCCACCGGCTTCGCGCGGGCGCACGATCTTCGGATCGTTCAAATCGCTTTCCGCGATAAGGACCAGTTTGCGCCCAAGCATCGCGCCGACTGTCTCTACCTCGGCCGAGAGCTGCTCCATGAAGTGAAAGGCGGACCTGTCCGTAAGCTCATGCACCGCATCCAGGCGAAGACCGTCAACGTGGTATTCGAGCAGCCACATGATGGCGTTATCACAGAAAAAACGCCGCACCTCGTCACTGCCGATGTCCTCGAAGTTCACACCATCGCCCCAGGGCGTCTTGTGCTTTTCGGTCAGATACGGTGCGAACTTCTGTGTGTAGTTTCCCGTCGGGCCAAAGTGGTTGTAGACAACGTCGAGAATGACGGCGAGCCCTTTATTGTGGCACGCATCGACAAAGCGCTTCAGGCCGTCCGGCCCGCCGTACTTGTTGGTTACGGCAAACAGAGCGACGCCGTCATAGCCCCAGCCGTAATTGCCGGGGAATTCCGCCACGGGCATGATCTCTACGTGCGTGATGCCAAGCTCTACAAGGTGGTCGAGCCTCGCAATCGCGGAGTCAAAAGTTCCTTCTTCTGTGAAGGTGCCTATGTGCAGCTCGTATAGAACCGCACCGAACAATGGCGGTCCCTGCCAACGCTGATCGGTCCAGGGAAACAGGCGATGGTCGTACAGTCTCGAAACCCCATGCACTCCATACGGCTGCCACAGGCTGCGGGGATCGGGATAGGGCGTTGGATCATCGTCCAGCAGGTACGCATAGTCATCACCGCAATAGGCATCCATGCCGACAACACGCCACCAGCCACGGTCATCCGGGCCTTCCATGGCGAGCTGCTGCTCGCCGTGCTTCAAGGTCATACGCTTCGCCTTCGGCGCCCACACGGAAAACTCGTGCATTCCTTCTCTTCTCCTGATTCTGGAAAACTTCAACCCTCGCGGGTCAACAAAGCTACGGGAAACTCGCGCAGCAACTCGCCAAGGCGCATGGTTCCGCCCTGCATCATCTTGTTGGTCATTACATTCTTCCAGCTACCTTCAGGGAATGCGAGCGAGGTATCCCCCCAATCGCCGCGCAGTGTCATCCAGAAACGCGGCGCCACCGTCAGCACATTGTCCCCTCTGCGATAGGCGATTACATGCCCGCTCTTAGTTCCATTTGCAGTCATTGGCAGGTAGTCCGCTTCGGGGCCAAACCACTCCGGACGCCGCTCCCGCAGGCGCAACGCACGCTGAATCACCCACAACTTCGGCAACCCTTCGTCCATTCGCTCCATCACGGTTGCGACATCGAGGCCTTCCAGTTCGGCCAGAAGCTGGCGACGACGGCCATACTCCACCGGCCGCCGATTATCCGGATCGACGAGCGACAGATCCCACAGCTCGCCGCCCTGATAGAGATCGGGCACACCAGGTGCGGTATGCTTCATCAGTGTCTGGGAGAGCGAGTTGATGCGCCCAGCAAAGAGAATATTCGCGACAAACTCTTCGAGCTCGGCAACGAATCCTTCATCCGCCAGAATCGCATCGATAAATTTATTGACCGCATTCTCATAGGCCTCGTTGTTCGCGACCCAGCTGGTGCGGACCTTGGCCTCGCGCATGGCCTTTTGCATGTACTCCCGCAGGCGATCTCCGCCGATGGGCCACGCACCGATCATGGTCTGATACAGAAACCACTGCGTGCCGCGATTGGGAAACTCTCCTGTGCGATAGTGCGCATTGTGTTTCGACCAGCGCCTGACAGTCTGGGCAAAGACCTTCTGTACCTCGCTGAGCACGAGCAGGCGTGCTCGCACATCGTCGCTACGCTTGGTGTCATGCGTGCCAAGCGATGTCATGCTCTCCGGGTGCGTGTGCTGCATCGTCGTGTTGTATTCGTGAAACTGCGTGAGACTCATACCGTCGTGTGATGGGTCGGAGCCTACCTCATTCAACGCGATAAGACGGTTGAAGCAGTAGAAAGCCGTATCTTCCACGCCTTTCGCCATTACCGGACTCGTGAACTGCTGAAAGCGGTAGACGAACTCGCCTTCGTTGGCTCCCCTCACCTTCAGTTGCAGGACGTCGCTCATAAAGTCGAAGAGAGCGCTGTCGATGTCCTGCCGATTGTCTTTCGCACACTGAATCGCACGGTCGATCACCTGCCGGTCCTCATCCGTAATTTCTTCGCGGTCGGGCATCACATAGGTCCGGTAGACCGAAAAACAGGCAGCTACTTCACGAATCGCACGACGAATCTCCGCACGCGTAAAGTCACGCTGCTCGCGGTGGCTCTCGCAGACATCGACGAAGATGTTCGTCAGCCGGTTCACATCGCTCCCCAGAGCCTCCTGGGCAACGGCGATTTTCTTGTCATGGACAATGGTTGGGAAGTCTGTGGACTCACCCGTGAACTTCGCATAGTACCTGCCGAGGTCACGCAGGCCTTCAGGCTTCACCAGCACGTTCATGGCAGCGTTGAGAAAGTCGTATCCACTGGTCCCCTGTATTGGCCACGAGCCACGCAGAAACTCTCCAGGTTCGAGAATCTTCTCGCCGACGATCCATGCTTCCGGAGCGCGATCACGCAGACGCTGGCAGTATTGCAGCGGATCGCGCAGGCCATCGGGATGGTCGATGCGAACACCGTCGAGCATCCCCTGTTTCAACCACTTCACGATCAGCGCATGCGTCTCGTCAAAGACGTACTCCCGCTCGACGCGCAGGCCGATCAGAGTGTTCACGTCGAAGAAGCGGCGATATCCGAGCTGCTGGTCCGCCGTCTTCCAGTAGGCCAGACGATAGTGCTGCTGCGAGAGAAACGCGTCGAGCGCGTCCGGGTTCGCATTCAACTCTTTTACGGCGCGGTCGACGGCCTCGCAGACCCCGGCCTCTTCGCCACAGATACGATCGAGCAATCGATAGAGCACTCCCTTATCGCGATGACGCGCCAGCGTGGTACGCCGGTCCGATAGATCCGGATACGGCAAACGGCCATAGCTCGCAGCCAGGAAATTCAGCGTGTCGCTCTTTGCATAATCGGCAGCTCTGTTCAGAATGGCAAACAGGCTTTCGGGCGCTACGGGAAGCGCCTGTCCCGCGGCTTCTACCGTAAAGGTAGCTCCGCGCCGAACAACCTTGATGCCGCCCTCGCTCACAACGTGGCCATACTGGTCGGCAAGAATAGGCACCAGTACCTTGTCGCGCAGACGCTCTTCCGCCGAGTTCCAATCGATGTCGAAGAAACTTGCGTAACGGCTGCTTGTGCCGTTCTCCAACACATCCCACCAATAACGATTTTGTTCGCCGAGGCTCATGTGGTTGGGCACGATATCCAGTACCTGCCCCAGTCCCAGTTCGTTCAGCCGCTTGCAGAAGCGCTCGTGCCCCTCCGCACCACCAAGTTCCTCATTCACCCTGCGATGATCGACGACATCATAGCCATGCGTGCTTCCCGGCGCAGCCTGCAGGTAGGGCGATGTGTAGACATGGGTAACCCCAAGCGACTTCAGGTAATCGACGATCGAAGTAGCATCGTCAAAGGTAAAGTTTTTGTGCAGCTGCAGCCGATATGTCGACCTCGGAGTCTTCGCCATCTGAATGGTCTTGTCCCATCTGTGGATATATCCGTTAGAGCGGTTTCACCGCTGTGATTTCGCATGCAATGTGGTTTCTTTGCAGAAAACCACATTGCATCTTTCACTCCGCCCTACAGCTGCGATAAAACCGATTCAGCCCGCGAAATGCCCATCGGTCGTGAACGACCCGTATAGATCAAATAGAGTCGATTCCTGAGGCATGAGGTTGCATTGGGACGATAATCAGCTACTTGCCCGCCACAAAAGGCTGGGGCTGCCAGTGGCCCGAAAGCGTGAAAGCTGCATGAATCAGTGCGATATGCGAGAGCGCCTGTGGAAAGTTGCCCAGCATACGCTTATTTACAGGATCGTACTCCTCGCTCAACAAACCGACATCGTTGCGTAACGCCAGAAGACGATGAAACATCTCGCTAGCTTCTTCTTTCCGTCCCATCAGATGAAGGTTGACCACGAGCCAGAAACTACAGGCCAGAAATGTGCCTTCATCGCCTTTCAAGCCGTCCGGAGTGGCTGCCGGAATGTAGCGACGCACCAGGCCGTTCTTCGTTAGATTCTTTTGGATGGCATCCACAGTACCGACAATGCGGGGATCGTCCATCGGCAAAAAGCCAACCAGACCCAACCGCAGACAGGAGGCGTCGAGTTCTTTCGAACCATAACTTTGCGTGAAGGCATTCAGTTTTTTATTGAAACCCTTCGCGCAGATCTCTTTGTGCAGCATGTCGCGGTTCTTGCGCCAGCGTTTGACGTCGCCTCCGCCGTCGAAGCGCTCATAGTTCTTAAGCGCACGATCAAGTGCGACCCAGGCCATCACCTTGCTGTGAACGAAGTGCTGGCGTCCGCCGCGCGTCTCCCAGATACCCTCGTCCGGTTCCGGCCAAACCTTGCATAGGTGGTCGATGAGCGCAGCTTGCAACGAGGCGGCCGGAACGCGGATGTCCTCATCGGCCTCCGGCGTGTTGTACAGCGCGGTGGCGACTTCGCCGAAGACATCCAGCTGAAATTGCTTGGCGGCCGCATTGCCGAAACGCACAGGCAGAGAATCCTCATAGCCCCGCAGCCAATCGGCGTTCCATTCAATCAATTGCCGTTCACCACTGATGCCATAGATGCTCTGCACCTGGCCGGGAGAGCCGGCAATCGCACGCAGAAGCCACAGACGCCACTGCACGGCCTCCTCCGTGTAGCCGGCGCGCATCAGCACCAGCAGGGTAAACGATGTGTCGCGCAGCCAGCAGTAGCGGTAATCCCAGTTGCGTTCGCCGCCAATCTTCTCTGGCAGTCCAGCGGTCACCGCAGCGACGATGCCGCCCGAGGGTCGATAGGTCATCGCCTTCAGCGTCATCAGACTCCGTGCGACGGCATCCGCGTACTCTCCCTCGTACTTCGACCGCGCCGTCCACTCGCACCAGTAGTCCTGCGTATCGCGAAGAGCATCTTCGGGGGGCACGCGCTCCGGCACCACTTCAGTCGACCCGGCGTAGGTCAACACAAAGCATGTGCGATCGCCTTCGCGGAGAGTGAACTCGCTGACAGTCTTCAGACCTTCGCCCTGTAGTTCGACCGGCTTACCTTTCACATACTCACTGTGCAGCACTACCATGTGCGGGCCAGCGACCGCACGCAACTCGTTGCCTTTTTTTGTGACCCAGGGGATCGTGAGGCCGTAGTCGAAGCGGATGGCGAGTTCCATACGCATCTTCACCTTGCCGCGAATGCCGGTCACGATACGGACGACGTCGGAGTGCTTACCCCGCGGTGGCATGAAGTCGGTGAGACTGACCGCGCCTTCTTCCGTGACGAATGTCGTCTCAACAATCATGGTGCCAGACACGTAACGCCTGGTGACCGAGCGAATTTCAGCCTCGGGCCGTATGCGCCAGTAACCATTTTCTGCCGTTCCCAGCAGCGCAGCAAAACACGCCCCGTCTGAAAAAGACGGCCAGCACAGCCAGTCGATCGAGCCCTCACGGCTGACTAGCGCGGCAGTTTCACAGTCGCCAATGAGAGCATAGTCCTCGATACGGGCCGCGTGCAGCGGCGTCTGCTTCTCTTTTCCGAACCACTTCGACACAGTCCCTCCAAGTCGGACTCGATTCATTGCTCCACAGCACAACCAGCTTTGGTCCCGCTGCATCCCTTACCCTTTAGAGGACGGGTGTAAGGTGGAGACGCTGGGAAGACATCTTATCCCGTAGGATGCGTCCTGGCCGGATACGCGTTTTGCGTTGGCTGCAAACGTATGAATTTACGAAAGATTGACGTAGGAGAGAACGTACAGCATGAAACCGAGTGAGGGCCGCCGCCGCATCGTCATCGAAGAGATTCAACCACAGGTCGATGCTGGCCGCTATCCCGCAAAACGCGTCACCGGAGACCTCGTCGAGGTTACAGCAGCGATCTTTGGCGACGGACATGATCACGTTGCCGCCCGGCTGCTGTATCGCCATGAGTCGCAAAAAAAATGGGCTTCCGCTCCTTTCCAGGAGCTCACGAACGACATGTGGACGGCTAGTTTCCCCGTCGACAAGCTCGGCATGTGGCGGTTCACCGTCGAGGCCTGGGTCGACCACTTCGATACGTGGGTGCATGATCTGGGCAAACGACTGGCCGCTCAGCCGGACCCGAAAGAGCCCACGCCACAGGCGACGCAGCAAGATATTCCACTGGCTCTCCGCATTGGGGCAGACCACCTTGAGGCAGCCGCTTCGCGGGCCAAGGGAGAGGATGCGAACCTTCTGAAAGCGGCTACAGAGCAGCTGCGGACACTCGCGGAGGCAAAGCTTCCGTTCTATGAGTCGCCCATCACACCCGAGTTGGAAGAACTTGCAGCCAAGTATCCCGATCTTTCCTTTGCGACAAAGTACCCGGTGGAGCTGCCGTTATGGGTCGATCGCGAACGTGCATGTTTTTCGAGCTGGTATGAGTTGTTTCCCCGCTCCGCCTCACCAATCCCAGGCCGTCATGGCACCTTGAAAGACGTCGTAGCCCGGCTTCCAGAGATCGCCGCGATGGGCTTCGACGTGGTCTACCTGCCACCGATTCACCCCATTGGGGTCGCGTTTCGCAAAGGCAAGAACAACTCCGTCACGGCTGAGCCGGGCGAGGAAGGCAGTCCTTGGGCTATTGGTTCTGCGGAGGGCGGCCACACGGAGATCCATCCGAAGCTAGGCACGCTGGCGGACTTCGACGGTCTGGTACAAGCAGCGCAGGCGCAAGGTATGGAGTTGGCGCTGGATATCGCCTTTCAATGCTCGCCCGACCACCCGTGGGTAAAGGAGCATCCAGCGTGGTTCGTTCATCGGCCCGACGGCACGATCCAGTATGCCGAGAACCCGCCGAAGAAGTATCAGGATATCTATCCGCTGAACTTCGAATCGAGCGATTGGCGCGGTCTTTGGGATGCGCTCTTCGGTGTCTTCAAGTTCTGGGTCGATCGCGGTGTGCGCGTCTTCCGCGTCGACAACCCGCATACTAAGGCACTGCCATTCTGGAAGTGGTGCATCGCAGAAGTTCAAAGCACGGCACCCGATGCCCTCTTTCTCGCCGAAGCGTTCACGCGTCCGCACGTGATGTACTCGCTGGCCAAGGGCGGCTTCACCCAGAGCTACACCTACTTCACCTGGCGTACCGACAAGCCCGGCCTGCAAAGCTACTTTGAGGAGTTGACCCAGCCGCCCGTCTCGGACTTCTTCCGCCCCAATGTCTGGCCGAACACGCCCGATATCCTGCACGAGCAGCTCCAAACCGGGGGCCGGCCAATGTTCATGCAACGCGTGATCCTGGCCGCAACGCTCTCTGCAAACTACGGCATCTACGGCCCGGCTTATGAGCTTTGCGAAGGCCGTCCGGCAAAGCCCGTATCGGAAGAGTACCTGGACAGCGAGAAGTATCAGATTCGCGAGTGGGATCGCTCGTCACCGCTGTCCATCGCTCCGCTCATCACGCAGCTCAACAAGATTCGCCACGAACACCCTGCGCTGCAACGCAATGAGAGCCTGCACTTCCATCCGTGCCCGAACCCGAGCATTCTCTGCTATTCGAAGTCGACACCGGACTTCTCGGACACGATCCTCGTCGCGGTCAATCTAGATCCACTCAACGAGCAGGCTGGGATCATCGATCTCGCACTCGACAAGCTTGGGCTGCCCTGGCAGGAAAGTTTTGAGGTCGAAGACCTGCTCACCGGCGCTCGCTATCTGTGGCACGATCAGTGGAATTACGTTGCGCTTAAGCCCAGCGTGATGCCCGCGCATGTGTTTCGGATCGTGAGACCCAAATGAGATCATTGCGGATCGTCCTCGTCCCGTGTGCCGGCTTTCTCGCCTGCATCCTTCCGGGAGCCCAAGCCCAAACCGCGAAGCAGGCGGATACCTTCGTCCGGCAGCTCTATGGCCAATATGAACATCCGGTCTCACGCTTCGGTCCCTCCATCATGGGGAAACATGCCGCCTCGGTCTTTTCGCCCGGGCTGCTTGCTCTTATCCGAAAAGAGGAGAAGGCTACGCCGTCGGGCGATGTAGGCAAGCTCGATTTTGACCCGGTCTGCTCCTGTCAGGACTCAGGCGGTCTCAAACTGGCAGACGTTCATGTAACCCTGCGTGATGCAGGCAAAGCCTTAGCAACTGTAATGCTGTCTTTTCCCGAACCTGCGAAGATAGAGGTCCAGCTTTCGCTTCTTTGGACACCGCGAGGTTGGCGTGTGGACGATATTGGAACAAAAGATGTGTCTAGCCTTCGAAAGTTTCTAGTGAGTCCTGAAGGCTGACCACCGCAGCTTCTAAATCTGCATCCAACTCCCTCAGGAGCCCCAGCACGAGAGAGGCCTTTTACGAGTGAAGAAACCCTGCAGCGCCACCGACCCCCTTTGGTATAAGGACGCGATCATCTATGAGTTGCACGTACGTGCCTTCGCCGACTCCAACGACGATGGCATCGGCGACTTCCAGGGCTTGATCTCCAAGCTCGACTATCTGCAAGATCTTGGCGTTACCTGCCTCTGGATTCTGCCGTTCTTCCCGTCGCCCCTGCGGGATGACGGCTATGACATCGCCAATTACACCAGCGTCAATCCTTCCTACGGGACGATCGAGGACTTCAAACAGTTCCTCGACGAGGCCCACGCGCGCAATATGCAGGTGATGATCGAGCTGGTTATCAACCACACCAGCGACCAGCATCCGTGGTTCCAGCGCGCGCGCCACGCTCCCAAAGGCAGCCCTGAGCGCGACTACTACGTGTGGAGCGATACAGACCAGATCTACAAAGACGCCCGCATCATCTTCACCGATACGGAAAAATCGAACTGGACGTGGGACGAAGACGCCCAACAGTACTACTGGCATCGCTTCTTCTCGCACCAGCCCGACCTGAACTTCGACAACCCCGCCGTAATGGAAGAGGTGCTGAAAGCGATGCGCTTCTGGCTCGACATGGGCGTCGACGCCATGCGCATGGACGCGATTCCCTACCTCGTGGAGCGCGACGGCACCAACTGCGAGAACCTGCCCGAAACCCATGTCGCGATCAAAGCCATCCGAGCGGCGATCGATGAAGGCTATGAGAACCGTCTGGTGCTCGCCGAAGCCAACCAATGGCCCGCCGATGTCCGGCCCTACTTTGGCGACGGCGACGAGTGCCACATGGCGTTCCACTTCCCACTCATGCCGCGCATGTACATGGCGTTGCGGCAGGAGGACCGGTTGCCCATCACCGACATCATGGCGCAGACGCCTGGGATCCCCGATAACTGCCAGTGGGGCCTCTTCCTGCGCAACCACGACGAGCTCACGCTGGAGATGGTGACCGATGACGAGCGCGACTACATGTATATGGCCTACTCGGCCGATCCACGCATGCGCGTTAATGTTGGGATTCGCCGCCGCCTGGCACCTCTGCTCGACAACAATCGCCGCCGCATCGAGCTGATGAACTCCCTGCTGCTCAGCTTCCCCGGAACACCGATCATGTACTACGGCGATGAGCTCGGCATGGGCGACAACATCTATCTCGGCGACCGCAATGGCGTACGCACGCCGATGCAATGGAACTCCGACCGCAACGCGGGCTTCAGCAAGGCAGTGCCTGCCAGACTCTACTTCCCGGTCATCATGGACCCCATCTGGGGCTACCAGGCGATCAACGTAGAGGCCCAGCAGAGCGATCCCTCCTCGTTGCTGCACTGGACGCGCAACATGATTGCGCTGCGCAAGCTATTCCAGGTCTTCGGTCGCGGCACGCTCGAATTTCTGCATCCGGAGAACCGCAAGGTTCTGGCCTATATCCGCGATTTCCAACGTGAAGATGGCTTGCCGGAGACGGTGCTCTGCGTCGCCAACCTTTCGCGTTTTGCGCAGCCGGTAGCGCTTGATCTGACGAAATTCGCAGGGCGGCAACCCGTTGAAATGTTGGGCTATGTCGCGTTCCCCGAGATCACCGATCAGCCCTACCCGCTGACGCTCGCGCCCTACAGCTTCTTCTGGCTGGAGCTGCAACCCGCGGCACCCAAGCCGGAAGCCCCCACCATTGAAGCTCCCACGGAGAACGAGGCACTGGCCGGCATCGCACCGAACAACGCGCCGGCATCCCAACCCTTATCCATCGGCAGCCTTCTGGAAGGCGGAGGGCATGAACTCCTGCAGCAACTGCTGCCGAACTATCTGGAGCAACAACGATGGTTTGGAAGCAAATCACGGAAGATTCGCTCTGCCGTCGTTGGCGCCTCCATGGCGCTCGCTGGAGACGAGTACAGCATCGCGCTGATCGACGTTACCTATGACGATGGAAGCGCCGAACGCTACCAACTTCCACTCTCCATCGCAGCAGGCGATTGGGCAGAGGCCCTGCGCAAGTCGTCGCCGAAAGCGATCCTGGCAACGCTGGGGGATGCGACGAACGGGTCTGTACTTTACGATGCCACGGCAAGCGAAGGTTTTCGTCAGGCAGTGTTTGGGATGTTTACAACCTCGACAAAAGACGGTGCGACCATTCTGGCCACGCACTCGCCGGTATTCAATCCCAGCAGCCTTACGGGAACGGAGTCTCGTGTTGGCTCGGCAGAGCAGTCCAATACCAGTCTTCTCTTCGATCAGAAAGCGATCCTCAAACTCTTCCGGCGGCTGGAACCTGGCGAAAATCCTGACGTAGAGATAAGCCGCTTTCTCACCGACGTTGCACACTTCGACCGCATCCCGGCCTATCTGGGCGAGCTTCACCACAACGATGGAACAACCCTCGCCTTTCTTCAGGCCTTCGCGGCCAACGAGGGCGATGGGTGGTTGTGGTTCACGGAAGAGCTGATTCGGTTCTACGAATCGGTCGCGACCTCTCCGCAACCTGCGTCCTACGGCAAGCCTGCAAGCTTTCTCACGGAAGCGGAGATTCCGCAGGAAGCGCAGGAGCATGCAGGCTTTTCACTAGAAGCGGCGGCGCTGATTGGAACCCGAACGGCGCAGATGCATCTTGCGCTGGCAACGCCGACAGACGACACCGCGTTCGCCGCTGAACCCGCTTCTACCGAAGACCTGGCTCGCGACTCTGCACGCATTCGTGCGCAGGTCGAGCAGGCGTTAGGAGCCCTCAAACGCAACCTCGCGACGATTCCCGACGATCTGGTCGACCGTGCAGCGTGGCTCCTGAGCCAGCGCAGCGACCTTTTGCAGCGCACTCGCGCACTCGCCGCGGACACCCCTGCAGCCTTCGGCGAACGTATCCGCATCCACGGCGATTATCATTTGGGCCAGCTACTGCACGCGAAGTCGGACTTTTTGATCGTCGACTTTGAAGGCGAGCCCGCTCGCTCGCTCGAAGAGCGCCGCCAAAAACACTCGCCACTGAAGGATGTTGCCGGCATGTTGCGCAGCTTTAGCTATGCCTCGCGTTCAACACTTGACCGTTACACACAACGCCGCCCTGAGCAGTCAGGAGCCCTCGCTGGATGGGCAGCGCTCTGGGAAAATGCTGTATCCGTAAAGTTCCTTCAGGCCTACCGCGAAACAATACAGGGAGCTGGAGTACAGGGGGCCTCGCTGCTCCCCAAACCACCCCAGGCTGAGACCCTGCTGCATGCCTTGCTGCTTGAAAAATCGCTCTACGAATTACTCTACGAGTTGAACAACCGGCCCGATTGGTTGCATATTCCACTTAGCGGCTTGCTTGCGCTCGCCCGTGATACTGCTTAAATCGTCTATCGTTGCATTGTCTTGTAAAAACTCATGTCCTCATCGCCGATTGCCGACATCTCGAATGCAAGCCCACTGGAAACAGCGCCAGCCGTACGCAGCACGGACGGCAGCCGCGCCACGCTGCTCATCTGCCTTCCGTCATTGGGTATCGATGGTTTGCAGACGATGCAAGAGCGCGTTGTCGCCACTCTTCCCGGACAATCTGTGGTGCTCGCCTCGCCTGACGTTCTCCCGGACAACGAATCCAGCACGGAACACCTGCGCCTGGTCGGTTATCCGGCGGGACCTCCTCATGTATCCTGGACCCTCGTGGCGGGCGATTTTCTCACCGCTGCCGATCTCGCGCGCGAACACAACGCCTCAGCGATCATGCTTCTCGGCGCGGAAGCTGCTTCCCTGTTACCGGCAGGGCTGCATGCACTGGCCACTTGCATCCTGAACCAGCGCGTCGACCTGGCGCTGCCGCGCTACAAAACCGGCCCACACGATGCCCTGGTGAGTTCAGCACTGCTCTATCCTCTTACGAATGCGCTTTTTGGTGTGGGGACGCACCTGCCTCTGCCACTCGACGCAGCGTTCTCTTTGCGCATGGCTGAACGTCTCGCTGCAGCCGCACGCAGGCTGGGCAATGCCGCTCAAAGCATGCCGCTTGTCTGGCCCGCGGCCGAAGCTTCGATCGCATCCTATGTCGTCCGTGAGATAGAAGTGGGCGAGCGGACACTGCCGCATCCAGGCGACACCGATCTAAATTCGCTGCTCGCCGAAGTTGCGGGTTCCCTCTTCACCGATATCGAAGCGAAGGCGCCCTTCTGGCAGCGCAGTCGAAGCTCGATCTCTGCCCTTCAAACCTCGGAACCGGTGCGTTTGGGCAGCGAAACCGAGGAGCTCGCCGAAGTTCGCGCGATGGCGGAGAGCTTTCGCAGCGCCTACCTGAACCTTCAGGAGATCTGGTCGCTGGTACTTCCTCCACAATCGCTGCTCGCGCTGAAAAAGCTGTCTCTGGCACCGCCCGAGAGCTTTCTGATGCCTGCGGATCTGTGGGCGCGGGTTGTATACGACTTCGTCCTCGCCTACCATCTGCGAACCATCAACCGCGGCCATCTGCTGGGCGCGTTGACGCCGCTCTACCTGGCGTGGGTCACTTCGCACCTTCGCCGGTCGGCTGGCGATGCAACTCTGTCGTCACAGCATGTCGAGGAGACGGCTTCCGCATTCTCCAACGAGAAACCTTATGTAGTCGCCCGCTGGCGCTGGCCGGATCGTTTCAACCCTTAAGAGCGCCAACTCGGCCGATACCCCTGGAATCGCAGTATCCGCCGGCACCAACGAAGCTAGGAGCCATCATCATGGGTCAGCAAATCAAATTCGCCCTTCTCCAATCCACGCACCGCGTGGTGGTCGTGCTAGTCCGCTTTCTTCCCGGACTATTGGCCTTTCTGCTCGCCGTAGCCGTGTTGGCCTTAATCGGCTTTCTGCTCGCCGCACTCATCCGCCGTCTGCTCACGGCAACTCGCTTCGACGAGCGCATCAAGGCAAACGAGAAGATCAGTTCGCCGGTAAACTTCTCCGACTGGGCCCCCTCCCATTCCCCAACGCTACTGATCTCGCGTGTGATCCTTTGGGTCTGCATACTGGCCGGCGTCGCCATTGGTATCTCTGCCTTCGATGCGTCATACTCGGCCGACACTCAGGTCTCGCTCTTTGCTCTTCCCTACCTGACACATCTCCTCGGAGCCATCCTGATTCTCTTTACCGGAAATCTGTTGGCGCGGTTCCTCGCACGTTCGGTACTCATTGGTGCCGTCAATGCGCAACTGCAATATGCGCGCTTTCTTTCGTTTGGGGTAAAGTGGCTCGTCCTGGTGCTCACCGCCGCCATGGCGCTCGACCATCTACAAATTGGGGGGACCGTCGTCGAACTGGCCTTCGGTATTCTCTTCGGCGGCATCGTCCTCACACTTTCGCTCGCTATCGGGCTCGGTTCGCGAGATCTGGTCAGCCGCTCTATCGAAAAGAGCATCGAAAAGCCGCTACCTGCACGACCTACAGAGGACTCACCTGCGACAGAGGTGCGCGAGACTCCAGGTCCCAAGCTGCGGCACTTCTAATAGAAACGGCGTCGATATAATAGATTGATGCAACAGCACGACATCTATGCGCAGCTCACCACGATCTTTCACGATCTCTTTGATGACGATTCCATCGTGCTCAATCCCGGCCTAACGGCCGCGGATGTTCCCGAGTGGGACTCTTTCAATCACATCAATCTGATCGTGGCTATCGAGTCGCGCTTCGGCATCAAGTTCCAGACCGCCGAACTGGAATCTATGCACACAGTAGGCCACCTCGCCGATCTCATTCAGTCGAAGCTGGCCGCGCAAGGACGTTAAATGATCCTGGAAGTCGCGACTCTGGATGTTCGCGCCGGGCAGGAAGATGAGTTTGAGGCAGCGTTCAAGAGAGCGCTCCCCATCATCGCCGGTATGCAGGGCTATATCTCTCATCAGATACGCCGCTGCATCGAGAACCCCAGCCGTTACATTTTTCTCGTGGAGTGGGCGAAGCTCGAAGACCACACTCAAGGATTTCGCGGATCTCCGCAGTATCAAGAGTGGGGGGCACTCCTGCATCACTTTTACGATCCATTCCCCACGGTAGAGCACTATCGAGATCCGCTCTGATCCTTGCTCTATCCCGGGGCTCATCGGCCGATACATGACGCCCGACCCCGTTTCGTACTATCCTCTTCGGATACTCAAACTACACGACCAACTTAGCTATGTCGCAAAGCAAACCCATTCTCGGCGCTTCTCCTCTTCGCAAAGAGGGTCGTGCGAAGGTGCTCGGCGCAGCGAAGTACATTGACGACCAGTCGCTGCCGGGCATGTGGTACGGAGCGACCGTACGCTCTTCCGTCGCTCGTGGAATCATCCGCAGCATTACCTTCGCTCCGGAGATCGACTGGGAGCAGTTCGCCATCGTGCGCGCCTCCGATATTCCCGGCGAGAACACCATCGTCCACCTGACCAAAGACCACCCCTGTCTTGCCGACGGTCAGGTCAATCATCCGGAAGAACCCATCCTGCTGCTCGCACATCCGGACAAGACCGCACTCCTCTCCGCCGTGCGCGGTGTGCGTATCGAATACGACGAACTGCCCGGCGTCTTCACCATCGAAGAGTCCGAAGCCGCCGTTGAGAACAATGACGCTGAGCGCATCATCTGGCCGGGCAGCGATGCGGGCGGCACAGCCAACTGCTTCAAACAATATCTAATGTACTCCGGTGAGGCGAACGAAACCGAAGACGGTCTGGCTGCCGCGTTTGAGGCTGCCGATTTCATCGTCGAAGAGGAATACCACACCGGCGCGCAGGAGCAGCTCTACATCGAAAACAACGGCGTCATCGCCGAGTGCAACAAAGATGCTCTCGGCAATGTGAGCGACGTATGCGTACGCGGTTCGATGCAGTGTCCTTACTACGTCGTGCATGCGCTTACTCTCATCTTCAATCTGCCCGAGGAGAAGTGCCGCGTCATTCAGGTGGAGACAGGCGGAGCATTCGGCGGCAAGGAAGACTTCCCTTCCGTCATCGGCTCGCACGCCGCGTTGCTGGCGATGAAGTGTGGTCATCCGGTAAAGATCACCTATGACCGGGCGGAGGACATGGCCGCGACCACCAAGCGGCACCCTTCGCGCACGCGGCACCGTACGGCAGTCTCCAAAGACGGCAAGCTGCTGGGTGGGACCATTGATGTTGCTATCGACGGCGGGGCCTATGCAACGCTCTCGCCGGTTGTGTTATCCCGCGCAACGATTCACTCGCCCGGTCCCTACAAGTGGCCACACATTCGCGTTCGCGCCAAGGCCATGGCGACAAACATCCCTCCGCACGGCGCCTTTCGCGGGTTCGGAGCACCCCAGTCGCTCTTCGCGCTGGAGCGCCATATGGACAAGATTGCAAAGACCGTTGGACTTACACCCGAAGAGTTTCGCCGCCGCAACTTCCTTGGCACCGGTGACTGCACAGCAACGGGTCAACTCCTGAAAGAGCCCGTCGATATGCAGCATTTGTTGACGCGCGCGTTGAAGGAGAGCGGATACCACGAGAAACTCGCACGCTTCGCCGAAGAGAACAAGCATTCCATGATCAAGCGCGGTGTCGGCTTTGCCTCATTCATGCACGGCGCCGGCTTTACCGGCTCCGGCGAGCGGCGGCTGAATTCGCTCGTTCACCTCGATGTGCTGGAAGATGGGCTGCCGCAGATCCTGGTCTCGTCCACCGAGTTCGGACAGGGTACCAACACGATCCTCTGCCAGGTTGCTGCACAGGCACTCCAGCTTCCCTACGAGGACATCCTGATTGCGCAGCCCGACACGAGTGTCGTACCCAACTCCGGTCCGACGGTTGCGAGCCGCACAGCCATGATCGTCGGCAAACTCGTGGAGCGCGCCAGCCACCAGGTTTTAGCCACACTGCGCGAGCACGAGGGTCTGCCTAAGGAGCACACGCGCGAACAGTTCATCGCAGCGGCTCAGTCCTATCGCGCAAAGCATGGGTCGCTGCGCGCTTCCGTCCGCTACGAGCCAGCAACGAAGATCTTTTGGGACGACGAGCTCTATCGCGGCGACGCCTACCCGGGTTATGCATGGGCGGTCTACGTCGCCGAAGTCGCCGTCGATCTCAACACCTACATGGCAACCGTCACACGCTTCGACGCGTTGCAGGAGGTCGGCCTGGTCATGCACCCAGTACTCGCCAAGGGTCAGATCGAAGGCGGTGTGGCACAGGGTATCGGCTATGCGCTTTACGAAAAGTGCGTCTGGAAGGAGGGCCGCATGATGAACAACCAGATGACCAACTACATCATGCCGACCAGCGCCGACCTGCCGCCGATCCATGTGCACTTTGAAGAGGTGCCAAGCATCCACGGCCCCGGCGGAGCAAAAGGCATCGGCGAACTGCCGATGGATGGCCCTGCCCCTGCAATCCTCAACGCTATTGAGAACGCTACAGGCGTCGCCTTCAACACCATTCCGCTCTTGCCGGAAGACATCTTCGAGCGCTTTACCAGCTTTACCGAACCGGCACACGGCGGCAGCGAAGATCTCGACCCTACACATCTGGGTGAATTTTTACCGGAGGCCGTCGCATGAGCACTCCCATCCAGTTCACCGTCAACGGCAGCAGGCAGAGCGTCGACGTCCCGCCGATGAAGCGGCTACTCGATGTTCTGCGCGAAGACCTGCATCTGACCGGCACTAAAGAAGGCTGCGGCGAAGGAGAATGTGGGGCATGCGCGGTGCTGCTCAATGGGGAGTTGGTCAACTCCTGCCTGGTGCCTGCTCTACAGGCGAATGGTTCACGGCTCTGCACCATCGAAGGTGTCTCGGCGGAAGGCCGCCTGCACCCCATTCAACAATGCTTCCTTGAAAGAGGAGGTGCGCAGTGCGGCATCTGCACGCCAGGTATGATCCTGGCCACACATTACCTGCTGGACAAGTATCCCAACCCAACCCTGGAGCAGATTCAGGAAGGGCTCGCCGGGAATCTCTGCCGCTGCACCGGCTACATGCGCATCTTTGAGTCGGTTCAACAAGCGGCCAACACCATTTCTCCCTAATCCCATCATCGAATGGAGTTTTGTCGTCGCTCTTCACCTCGTAGCTCGAAGCTAAATAAAGCCCTTTTGCAGAAGGGCAAGGTACCCAGAACACATGCGCTCCGACGTCTCACTTTACGATCTATCAGCGCCGCCCTCGCTCGACGCCGCTCTCGCAATCCTCGCGAAAGAGCCCGGCAAATACACGCCTATCGCTGGGGGAACCGAACTGATGGTCGCGCTCGGCGTCGGCCGCCTCGCACAGCACTCGCTGATTTCGATCCAGCACCTGCGCGAGTTGCGCTTTATCCGAGTCGAGGACGAGGCCATCCACATCGGCGCTGGCACGACCTTCACCGATATACGCCGCAGCCAAGCCATCGCAGTAGACCTGCCGCTGCTGGTTCAGTCTGCCTCATGGACTGGGAGCGTCGCGAACCAGAACCGCGGCACGCTCGGGGGCAACATCTGCAACGCCTCCCCCGCGGCTGACACACCGCCAGCGTTGCTGGCTTATGGCGCGACGGTCACGCTCATCAGCGCAAACGGCACACGTACCATGCCTTACTCAGACTTTCACCTCGGCTACAAAAAGACGGTGCTGCGGCCCGACGAGCTACTGCACAGCATCAGCGTACCGCGCGATTTTGCAGACTATCGCCAGTACATCCGCAAGGTAGGAACACGTAACGCACAGTCGATCTCGAAGATTGCGTTGGCTGCCATTGCAAGACTGGAAGGCGGCACCATCGCAGACATCCGCCTCGGAGCGGCATCGTTGACGGATCGTCCCGTACGCTGCTCGGCAACAGAGGCTGCACTGCAAGGCCAGCGGGTTGATGGAGTAAATTTGGAAGCAACAATTCGCGCAGCGCGCGCTGCTCTGGCTACCGAAGCCAAGCCTATCGACGACATTCGTAGCACCGCGAAATATCGGGCTGCAGTCGCGGCGAACTTGCTGGAAGAGTTTCTACGCTCGCTGTAGTGCCACTGCCAGCACGAACTTTTAACGCAGAGGTCGCGGAGGTTTCGCGGAGGACGCGATGGCATCCGTGGTGGCTTCTGCACGCGCAAGATCCTCTTCTGTATCAATATCAAGCGCCAGTCTCTCGTTCACTACGACGCGTGCGGTCCGCAACATCTCACGTGCGCCGACGTCCCCGCTCAGCTGCTGCAAGGCATCAAAACTCGACGCCGGAAAGTAGGCCGGAATACCAATCTTGCCTGCATAGCCTGAACCAGCGATGCTCTCAGTGTCCTCAGACAAAGCACGCAGGTGTTCAGGAGTCACCGCAACCTGATCACAGGTCATCAAGACAACGCCGCTCGCCTTCAACATCTTCGCCACTGCCACACCCCGGCGAATGGAGGAGGCCATCCCCTCTGCAAAACCTTCGTTGATCACGACGAGACAACCCAACCGCTGGAGCGAGTGGCCAAAGTCCCCCTCAGGATTGACCACAGCAATGACCGTCGAAAGCCTGGCCTCCTGCGCCACACGCGCAGCACGCTCCACCAGTGTTTCCCCGTCAAGAACTACGGTCTGCTTCGGCCTGCCCAGTCTGCTGGAAGAACCCGCTGCCAGCACAACTCCCGCGATACTCATAGCGCACATTGTGCCTGTAGATAGCGCGACGCACCATACTTGGCGATCATCTCCGTAACTACTTCGGGAGCCATGCGCCGCGAAGCCCCAAGCTTCCCCTCATGACAGGCCTGGATCTCCGCAACGATCGAGAGTGCTATGGCCTCCGCCCCATCACCTCCAAGATCCAGCCCAACAGGAGCGAAGATTCCCGCACAGGCACGTTCCAGCGTCCAATCCAGCATCGCAGCTACTTCGTTTACCAACAAGGCGCTGCGATGCCTCGCTCCCAGCAATCCGAGATAGCGCGGCCTGCTCGGCAAAACAGCTGCAAGCCACGCGCGGTCCTGTTCATAGCTATGCGTCATCACGACAACCGCATCGCGCGAACCAATACGCAGGTCATCTGCGGCCGGCGCTACAAGCACCTGCTCGGCCTCGGGAAAGCGCTCTGTCAGCGCCCATTGCGCGCGCCCATCCACCACAAGGATGCTCCATCCCAGCAGCGCGGCCATGCGTACCACCGGCTGTGCATCGTCGCCTGCACCAAAAACGAAGAGCCGCTGGGGCGGCTCAAGAGTTTCACAAAATGTATTACGGGAGGAATCTGCAAAGTCTGGGCGCAAACAGAAGACATCATCCACGCTCTGAACGGTGCGCTGCAAACGCTCTCCAGGTCGAGGAAGCCAGGTCTCCACAAACTGCGTCTCGCCATGAAGAGACGCACGCATGGCCTCCATCAGCGCGTCGAACTCCGGCGTTCCTGCCGGCTCGAGCAATAACTCTACTGTGCCGCCACAACCGAGGCCGTACGGGATATCCGCCGTATCGTCGAAGAGCGTTGAATAACGTTGGATCGTAGCGCCCGCACGAACCATCCACTGTGCCTTGCGAACGATCTCGGCTTCCAGACAGCCCCCCGAGATAGAGCCAGCGTAGTCACCGTTCGCCGCAATCAGTAACCGAGCTCCTGTGCGGCGGTAGCTTGATCCTTCTACACGCACCAGTGTCGCCAGGGCCAAGGCATCGCCATGCTCCCAGAGTTCGACGATCTGACGGCGTTCGCGCATCATCCGCCCAGAATACTCCTTTGCTACTTTCTTTTCGCTGAAGGCTCTTATTCCTTCTCGCTGAAAGTATGGATGCCGCACTCCAGCTTCTTGCCGCCCCAGCGTCCGCTGCGCGCATCCGCGCCCGCCGCGGGAATGGCCGTGCAGGGTTCGCAACCGATGCTCGTATATCCCTGCTCGTAGAGCGAGAGCCTCGGAATCCCGTGGTCCTGAGCATAGGCCTCGACGCGCGCCCAGTCCCAGTCTGCCAGTATGCTGATCTTCTTCATCTGCTTGCCCGTAGGCAGCTTATGGTCTTCGACTTTTTTCAATCCGGCACGTGTCGGCGACTGCTCGCGTCGCAACCCGGTAAACCACCACGAGTACGGCTCCAGCGAACGCATCAGCGGCTCGACCTTGCGAATCTGGCAGCACTTCGTCGGCTCCACGATATGCAGCAGGCCAAACTCTTTCTCATGCTCTGCAAGCGTCGTGCGCGGCATCGCGTTGATGAGGTTCAAGCCCCACTCCTGCACCAGACGATCGCGATACTCGATCAGCGCGGCAAAGTGATAGCCCGTCTCAAGAAAGATCACCGGCACGCCCGGCAGATGCTTGCGCAGCATGTGCAGTACAACCATGTCTTCGGTCTGGAAACTGCTCGTCAGGCAAACGGCTTCGCCGCGCGACTCACGCACGATTTCAGCAGCAAGCTCTTCCGCCTGCAACGCTTCGACATCGACGGATACCGTGCTCATCGCTTCGCCTCCAGCCATGTCCGCGCTGCTGCAAGTCCCTGCACGAAGTGGTCTTCAGTAGATGACTGAAGTGCGGCAACAGTTTCAGCACTGAGGGCCGCACGTGCCGAGATCGCGGTTACACCTGCGAGTTGCAAGGCACGTGTGACCGCGACCAGAGCGCTCTCCAGGATCAGTGGGTCATCGACAATCACTGCACGCTGACCGCGATGGTGCAGTTCTTCGCGCAGCGAGATAGCCGCGTCTTCATCCCCTGGCAAGAAGAGGAAACCTGGTTTGTGCGCAACAGCCTCTTCGGCATCGTCAATCGCGGCAGAGATCATCGCCGCGCCAACGGTCGCATTGGTCACCGCATCGATCAGAATCAGCGATCCAGCGCCACGACTCTCGGCATAAGTGTCGAAGAACAGCGGCAGGCTGGTCTCGAACTCCACCTCGGCAATATCGTTCATCGCAAGCTTGGCGGCATCGCGCTGCTCGGCTGTGTTTACGTCGACACGATAGCGAATCGCCCGCACCGTCGCGCGCACTGTGCGGGTCGTATGCTTGGCCAGATAGGTCTTACCCACGACGAGCGGGTCTTCGCTCATCCACACCACCATCGCGCGAAACTGCGTGCTGATCTGCGGCGTTGCCTGATCTTCGGCCACCAGCATCTCACCGCGGCTAAGGTCGATCTCGTCCTCAAGCTCCAGGGTCACGCTCTGCGGAAAACTCGCGGCCTTCAATTCGCCGTCGTAGGTCACGATGCTCTTTACGCGGGTCGTGCGGCCGCTCGGCAATGCCTTCACGCGCAGACCGGGCGTCACTTCGCCACGTTCGACGCGGCCTGCGAATCCGCGAAACGTCGCATCAGGCCGCACCACCAACTGCACCGGAAAACGCAACGGACCATGCTTGGCCACAACAAACTCCAGCGGCACCGTCTCGAGATACTCCAGCAGCGTTGGCCCGGTGTACCACGGCATGGCCGTTGAATGTTCCACGACGTTGTCGCCAGCCAGCGCGCTCACCGGAATAATCTCGACACTCGGCAAGCCCAGCCTCGTCGTGAGCTTGCCGAACTCCTCGCGAATGTTCTGGAACAGCTCTTCGGAGTAGCCGACGAGGTCCATCTTGTTCACCGCCGCAACTACATGCGGAATCCGCAGCAGGCTGGCGATATACGTGTGGCGGCGCGACTGCGGCAACAGGCCGCCGGCCTTCGCAAAGGCATTCGCGTCGATCAACACGATCGCTACATCGGCGGTCGAAGCACCCGTCGCCATGTTGCGCGTGTACTGCTCGTGCCCCGGAGTATCGGCGATGATGAACTTCCGCTTCGAAGTCGAGAAGTAGCGGTAGGCTACGTCGATCGTAATGCCCTGCTCGCGTTCTGCCTTCAGACCATCGGTAAGCAGCGAGAGGTCAACGACACCCGCTCCCGCACGGTTCACGCGGCTCGCACGAATCGAGGCCAACTGGTCTTCATAGACGCTCTTCGTGTCATGCAACAGCCGTCCAATGAGCGTGCTCTTTCCATCGTCGACACTGCCTGCAGTGGTAAAGCGCAGCATCTCCTGGTCGAGGTGCGCATCGAGGAAGGCGCGGAAAGCTATCTCGCGAGCGCTATCGTTCAAGTTCAATCCCTGTGCGCTCATTTAGAAGTAGCCCTCCCGCTTCTTCAACTCCATGGAGCCTTCTTCGTCATGATCGATCGCACGGTTTTCGCGCTCGCTGCGGCGGAAGGTAATAAGCTCTTCGATAATCTTCGGCAGCGTGTCCGCATCGCTGCGAATCGCACCTGTGCAAGGCAGGCAGCCAAGCGAACGCATGCGAACCTTCATCGGCTCAGGTTTTTCACCCGGCAGCAGCCGTACGCCATCGTGTACCAGCGTGATGGAACCGCCGCGCACGACAGCCAGCCTATCCTCAGCGAAGTACAGCGGCACAATTGGAATCTGCTCCGCATAGAGATAGAGCCAAATGTCGAGCTCTGTCCAGTTCGACAGAGGAAACACGCGGATGCTCTCACCTTTGCGCAGGCGGGAGTTGTAGAGGCTCCATAGCTCAGGCCGCTGGTTCTTCGGGTCCCACTGCCCTGCTCCGTCGCGGAAGCTATAAACGCGTTCCTTGGCTCGGCTCTTCTCTTCATCGCGGCGCGCACCACCAAACGCAGCGTCGAAGCCGCCTTCTTCAAGCGCATCCAATAGAGACCGCGTCTTCAGCGCGCCGCAGCAGTTCTGCGTGCCCAGCTTCCAAGGACTCGCACCGTCGGCGATGGCCGCCTCATTGCGATGCACGATCAGGTCAGCGCCGATCTCTTTCGTGTAGGCGTCGCGAAACGCGATCATCTCCGGAAACTTGTAGCCGGTGTCGACATGCAGCAGAGGAAACGGAATCTTGCCCGGGTAAAACGCCTTCTGCGCCAGCCGCAGCATCACGCTCGAGTCCTTGCCGATGGAATACAGCATCACCGGCTTCGCGAACTCGGCTACTGCCTCGCGCAAGATATAAAGGCTCTCGGCCTCAAGCGCCTGCAGATGGTTCAGCCGCTCCCGCAGCACCTCTGTGGCGTTTCCCTCTGGAACAGTAGTCGGCAAAGAACCTCCTGATGCGGCGCGTATAGTCTCTGCGCTCGTCCGGCAAACATGCCGGCAAAATGTAGGAATCAGATGTTGAGTAGGAAAAGAAAGTATCAGTTACGGTCTTACTGGCTGCAAAAGATGAGGGCAACCAGACTGCGGAAGGGCGTCAACAACAACCAAAAGGCCGTGGACAACAACATCCGGCAATGCACGTAACTTTCACATCTATAATTCTACGCGGGGCGGAGGGCTGGGGCAATCACCGCTCTCAGGCCCTCTCGCGAGAGAACAACCCGTTGGATTACAACAGCAAGCCTCTCATTTTCTGCTAGACTGGATCAGTCGGTTAGCAAGCGGCGCAGTCCCACAGTATTCGGAACTGAGTGTCTTGCCCCATCATTGACCGACAGGACAACACCACCAGAGGTTCGGGGCGTAGCGCAGTCTGGTAGCGCACCTGGTTCGGGACCAGGGGGTCGGAGGTTCGAATCCTCTCGCCCCGACCATTTAAATCCCACGTTTTCAATCAATTAGAGCTGCGGGCTTTTTTGTTCTGGACTCAATTGGGGTCCATTTGGGTCCAATGGCACGTTGCATATTCTGATTTACCGCTGAAACCGGTAGCATCGAGGCAGCGGCCTTTCCGCGCGACGATCAGCCAATGGATTCCAAGCGAAAGTCCATCCTAGCCCTCACGACCGCGGCCTTCGGCATCGGCACTACGGAATTCATCATCATGGGCCTGCTGCCGGACTTGGCGCATGACTTTCATGTGAGCATCCCCAAAGCAGGCATATTGGTCAGCGGCTACGCGCTGAGCGTGACGATCGGGTCTCCGCTGGTGGCGCTGGCGATGGCCCGCGTGGAGCGCAAAAAGTCGTTGGTACTGCTGATGGGCATCTTCGTGCTCGGCAACCTGATGTGTTCTATCGCGCCGACCTTCGGCCTGATGCTGGCGGCACGCATTGTGACCGCGTTGTGTCATGGGGCGTTTTTTGGAACAGGCAGCATCGTCGCCGCCAATTTGGTGCCGAAGAACCAGCGCGTACAGGCTATTACCCTGATGTTCAGCGGGCTAACGTTGGCGAATGTGGTGGGGGTACCGGCAGGCACGGCGATCGGCCACGCCATCGGATGGCGATGGACGTTTGTCTGTATCGCTCCGATCGGCGTCGCCGCGATGGCAGGGATTTTAGCGCTTGTGCCTAAAATGGCGGCACAACCCGTCGCGATCGTCCACGAGTTCAAAACCGTCGTCAGACCAAAGGTGCAACTGGTGCTGGCTCTGAGCACAATCAGCTCCATTTCCCTGTTCACGGTTTACACCTATATTGCGCCGATGCTGGAGACGGTGACGCATGTTTCTCCACGCACTGTTACCTGGGTGCTGGTGCTGTTTGGGGTCGGCATCACGATTGGCAATGCCGCCGGCGGCAAGCTGGGCGACTGGAAGCAGATGGGGACGGTCGTCTATGGCTGTGCCGCTGTGCTTGCGATTCTGCTGGTGATGCCCCTTGCCGAGCCGCACGCGGTGGCGATCGCGGCGCTGGTGCTGTTTTGGGGCGGATTGCACTTTATGGCCATCGCACCGCTGCAGGCGCGCATTGTCGATAAGGCACGCAAGGCGCCGAACCTGGCTTCGACACTCAACCAGGGAGCGTTCAACATGGGAAATGCACTTGGCGCGAGTTTCGGTGGGCTGGCACTGACCTGGGGATACGGTTACCGTTCACTGCCGTGGCTGGGGGCTGTGATGATGACGGTGGTTATCGTTCTGAGTCTCGTGGCCATCCGACTTGACCGGATACAGGTAAGCGATCCAGATGCAGGCGGGGAGGCCGACTTCATTCCGATGCACTAGAGTTTTTCTAAGGTGATGATTTCGGTTACGGCTGAAGATTAGCACGACAACTGACACTGTCGTGGGTAATATAGCCCGCGATTGCATGGAGTCTTTCTCTCCCAACCAAAACGAGACGGTCGTGAAAACTTGGGTCCAAACTTGGGTCCAAACACCCCGAATACCAGCTAAAACGGTGTACTACGACGCGACACCTGACTAGAAGACTCAATACGTTAGAACATCCGCTTCCGTTTCAGATCCCGAGTCAGCAGCCCCTTCATATCGATCAGAAACGATCGACCGCCTATTCAATGCATAGTCGAGCATCTCTGCGGGCGAGACATAGGATAAGCGCGCCAGAACAGTATCTTCGCTGCAAACCCCGTCAGTTGCGAAATCTTTTCTTTTGACTTCTTTCTTGATGCTCAGATGACGGTCTCGAGAAAAAGGGGTGACGAGTCCTCTAGTGAGCCACGGTCATAAAGTTGATCCATTGCGCCTCCCCAACGCAGCCCAGCGGGAGGCGCATATCGTGAGTTGCACTTGCTTATCGTTCGCTCCAAATTACAGCGACGTCCATGTAAAGTTGGGTTCCGGCCGTGGGAATCACTTACTCATATGTCCGGTAGGCGACGACGTGAGAGCGCGACGCGCTGCCGTTAAGAGACTTCGACTCAAGCAGAATCTCGAATTTTGGAATGCTTCCATCCCTCCGAGTGATCTTGCGAAGGAAGGGTTCGAGGTTACTGTCCATGAAGAGGAAATCGCTTATCGCCTCGGTTCCGGCAACGGATGTTCCCTCCACAATCAACACGTTTCCGTTTCCACTGAGGTTCGGCAGAAAGGCAAGAACGCCGTACTCTGCCTGAGTAACCGAGTAGAAGGGGCGTTCGCCGGGTTGGGGGTTACGGTTCGTGAAACCGTGCAGGCCGTGGGTAAGGTCGATGTTCAGGACAAAGTTCATCTCCGGTTCGAAGAGCTCGATCCAGGGGTTGGCGTCCTGCGAGCCAGAGAGGATGACATTGCCCTGCTTGAGATCGTCGGCGGTGATGTCGCGCGCGAAGCGGATGTTGTAGTTGCTGGAGACGGCTTCGGGAAGATGAGAGAGTCGTTCGATCAACTCCAAATCGACGAAGGAGGTATAGCGGCGGCTGGCGTCGAACAGCAATTCTTTCTGGCGTTCCGCGGAGACGGCCGCAAGTTCCCTACTGAAATTGCGGGACAGATATTCGGACAGGTTGGTATTCTGCCCCGTTCCTCCGTGCAGCATGACGATTCCGCTATCGGCAGCGACGATGGTGGTCTTCTGGTTCTCGTCAAACAGCTTTTTCCAGAAGCGATGCGCGGCTGGGCTCTCGCGCCTTCCCTCGACCAGCGGTGCCGATCTTCGGATGAAGAGAAGGAGGCACAGGGCCAGACTGAACCCTAATAGCACGATGCAGGCGACGCGGAGCCGCCGGATAGTGCGCCGTGATCCCTCAAGGTTCGCGGCATTTTTTGACTGCGGTTCGTCCGGGAGTGCCGGCGGTTCCGTCAAAGGCTCCGGTTGCACCTTTGCAGCAGCGAAAGGGACCTCCTCGAAGACGGGAACGTATCCACCTTTGGGAATGGAGACCCGGAGATGCTCGGTGTGTCCCTCGTCGCGGAAGTAGTCTTCCAGTCTTTGCCGGAGACGCACCATCTGCGACCTGACAATCGTGTCGGCTGCCGGATCGAAGTTGGTTCTGCGATCGAAGACCGCGGAGGCGAGGTTCTGTTCTGTGAGCAGGTACTTGCGGTCTAAGATGGCCTGCTCGCCCAGATAAAGAAGCAGGTGCGCCAGCCGGGGAGATCTGGCGAAGGCGGCTGAGACGGAGATCCGCCTTACGAGCTGCCACCGCTCATCCTCATCCAGAGGACCGCCGGCCAACAAATTCTTCTCCTCATTGTTGGCGATCAGGTCGGGCATAGGGTGAGTGCTCCTATCCAGTACATCGTATCCGGGTTAAAGTTCGGTGAAGCCGACAGCGATGCAAAACCGATAAGTCTTTTGAAACGAGCGATGTGTGCTGACGTTGCGCGATGTTGCGCGACAAACCTTCTGTGTGATTTGACCTGACTACACCTATCCAGCACTGCTACTACTGACTTCAACGTTCCTACCCCTGCGCAACCCTGAAGACACTTCCTTCGCTGATCGGCAAGGAAGAGAGAAAAAGAGGCGAAGAGCAGCGACAAGGAATTATTTCACGCCTGGATTACTCCCGACCCATCGGGCCGGGTAACGGTCCACGAACGAAGTTTTTACTGGAGAGGTCATGATCTTGAGAAAGCTGGCTGCCGCACGGTTCCTGATGTATTTGTTGCTCCCCTTGTCTGTGCATTTGGTCTTCGCTCAGAGTGCCGATACCGGTGCGATTTTCGGAACGGTTAGCGATCCAAGCGGGGCATCCCTGGCCGCAGCATCGGTGACGGTCAGCAATGAGCAAACCGGAGCGAGCAACACCCTGACAGCAAACAGCCAGGGCTTCTTTTCCAACGAAGCGCTGGCGAGCGGAGACTACACCGTCCTCATCCGGCTGGATGGGTTCAAGAGCTTCACGATACAGCACATTCACCTGGATCCCGGTCAGCGAAGAGATGTATCCGAACGGCTGACAGTCGGAGGAGCGCAAGACGCCGTCACCGTGGAGGCCAATGCTCTACAGGTGAAGACAGAGACCTCGGAAGATTCCTCAACCATCGACTCCAAGGAGATCTCGACACTGCTCGTGAACGGAAGGAACTTTCAGTCTCTGGCGACATTAAACCCGGGAGTCAACAACACGAATGGGAACAGTCAATATTCCGGTGGTGGCCTGAGCTCCACGACAACGCTCTCCATCGGCGGTACGGGCACGGATGACACAACCTATTCTATCGATGGCGTTTACAACATGAACACCGGAAACTACATCAACCTCAACATTTCGCCATCGATGGATGTGATCTCCGAATTCACCATATTGAAGGCGAACTACAGCGCACGCTATGGAACGGCCTCCAACAGCACAGTTCTGGTCGATACCAAGAGCGGTACGGAATCCTACCATGGAACCGTTTGGGACTATTTCCGGAACGATGCGATGGACGCCAGTGACTATTACAGTGAAGGTGTAAAGACCGCGCTGCACCAGAACATCTACGGTTTTAGTTTTGGAGGTCCGCTGCAAATCCCCAAACTCTACAACGGGAATCGTAAAAAGAAGACCTTCTTCTTTGCCTCGGACGAATGGTGGGCCAAGACAACGGGGAACACCGCTACGGCCTTCGTGATCACGAAGGCCATGCGCACGGGTAATCTGGCGGGAAGCATCGGTTTGCCGACCACGGGACTTACGCTGACGGCGCAGGGCCAAAGTCTGTTGGCGGCAGAAGGCAAGACAAACTGTATTGCCTCTGCCTCGACGCTGAATCCCAGTTGCATCGATCAGGATGCCCTCACGCTGCTCAATGCGTTTGAGCCGACCGAAAATGCCAGCAATCCTTCCTTCAACTACATTAATTACGCTCCGAGCACCTTTTCCCAGATAGACCACGATTACCGTATCGATCACGAGTTCTCACCAAAGGAAATGCTGACAGGACGGGTCATGTATGAGGAGGTGAATGATTTTGCGCCGGGGGCTACGACGATCTCCGATTCCACCTTCACCAGCGGTATGAACGCGATGCTGCGCCTTACGTCCACGTTTGGGTCGAACATAGTTAATACCGCATCAATCGCCGAAACCTTCGACAAGCCGAGGCTTCACACCACCGCCGCCACGATTCCCGCAGGAGTGCAGATCGCGTATTTTTACCCTAACGCCAATACGACGAACACCATTCCGAATATCAGCATCGGCGGGTATGAAGGGTTTGGACCCGGTTCGCGGCCGGTGAACGCGAGTGATGGCGAAGGCATCATCAATGACGATTTCGGTCTTGTGCTAAGGAAGCATAGTCTGCAGATCGGCGGGTTTTACATCTTCGGAATCAAGAACCAAATCACCACGAATGAGCCGTGGGGCAATATGGGCTTCGGAGGAGCGTATACCGGAAGCGGAGCCGCAGATTTCCTTCTGGGTCTGCATGAAGGCTACACCCAGGACAGCGCCAAGCCGCACTACAGCGCTCACTATCGCTCTACCGAGTTCTATGTGCAGGATGACTGGAAGGCCACCCCTCGGCTGACCATCAACGCCGGAACGCGTTTCTTTTACTATTCTCCGGACTGGTTGACGGGACCGAACAGCGCAACCTCGACGTTTGATCCAGCACAGTTCAATGCCACGGTTGCGCCAGTGGTAACTCCCGCCGGGGCCTTTGAAGCGAACGCCTCCGGAGTTCCTATTACCGCTTTGGGAACGGTTGCAAACCTCCAAAACGGACTGGTGTTCAATACAACGCCTGGCGAGCCCCGCGGCTTTTATCACAACAACACGATCTATCCGGCCCCGCGGGTAGGGTTCGCTTACGCTCTCACCAGTGACAACCGTACCTCGATTCATGGTGGCTATGGAATGGGCTACACACGCTTGCCGTTCCGAATCGCCGATGCCCTTACCTCCAATCCTCCGGGTGTGGCCAACGTCGACTTCATCTCTGGGACCATCGAAAATCCCACAGCAGGTGCGGAAAAGGTAGCGGTACCCACTCCGCAGGCTCTGGTAGAGGTGAATACAAACTTCCGGGCTTCGCAGATACAGAACTTCAGTCTTATCGTAGAGCGCGAGGTGTTTCCCGACGCGATCTTTCAGGTAGGGTATGCCGGATCGTTAGGACGGCATCTCCGGGTCGATACCGACCAGAACCAGGTGAAGCCTACCAGCACGCCGTATTCTCTGAGCTGTCTGGCGAAGGGACAGCCGCCATCGGCTGTGTATGATTTCGATCCCTGTCTCAATACAAATGTGGTCTCTTCCGCCTATCTTCGGCCGTACCAGGGGATCAGCAGCATCAATGAGTATGTCTTTGTCGGGAACGACAACTACAACTCTCTACAGTCGCAGTTCAGATTGAAGCGCAAGAACTGGCAGACCACGCTGAACTACACGTATGGCAAGGCCATGGGCGATGCAAATGGCGGCAGTAATTACCGGACGTCCTACAGCACCGATCAGAACAGCTATTGCCTCACCTGCGAATACGGTCCGAGAAATTTCGACCGCACACACATCTTCAGCGGCAATGTTATTTATGCGTTGCCGTTCACCCATGCAACCACCGGATGGAAGGGAGAGCTGATCGGTGGATGGTCCGTGTCGGGTATCGCGCTTCTGGAGAGCGGCTTTGCGTTGACCCCGGGCCTTTCGGCGCCAGACACCTCGCTGGCATCGAGGCCGAATCTGGTTGGACCGCTGCACAGGAGCGACAACCGCAACGAGATATTCAATGCGAGTGCCTATGCCGTTCCGGCTTACGGTTTCTTTGGAGACGCGTCGGTTGGGTCCATTCGCGGACCCAAGCAGATCGGGTTCAACACGGCTCTCTATAAGACCTTCCCCATTCGAGGATCGGTCAACTTCCAGTTCCGCGCGGAGACGTTCAATGTTGCCAATCATCCCACCTTCAATGGAGTAAACACCGGTATTGGACCGAACGACCCCGATCCCGGAGTAGTGAATAGTCCTGCGGATCCGCGCATCATGGAGATCGTTGGGCGGCTCTCCTTCTAACAAAGGAGCGGCGCACCACCCTGGGGATGAACTATTCCCCAGGGTGGGCCATTTTCAACAAAAGAAATCAAGCAGCCTTTGCATCGGTCCCGACCGTGATCCAAGCAATCAAGAATTTCTTCGACTGATAGCATCTTCACTTACTCATGTTCTACGTCGAGTTAAAGCTATACGGCATAGTGAAGGCATGGCTTGTCGTTCCAATATTCCGAGGTCAACATATGCATCGCAGAGAGTTCCTCCGTCTGGCGTCGTTTACATCAGGAGCCTTCACACTTGCTGGCCCGACCATGCTCCATGCGGATAGCAATATTTTGGAAGCTTCGCCCGGTATGCCGGACGCGTCGCCGTTCCAGATGTTTGCGGATCCGTCGATGCAATACCGGCCCATGGTGCGGTGGTGGTGGAACGGCGATCGCGTTATTGGCAGTGAGCTTCTGCGCGAGCTGGATGTCCTTAAGGCAGCGGGCATCGGCGGGGTAGAGATCAATCCCATCAAGTTTCCCAATGATGCTCAAGCAATGGACATAAGACCGCTGCAGTGGCTAAGTGGCGAATGGATCGATGTCCTCGAGGTAGTACTGAAAGGCGCGCGGGAGCGCGACATGACCTGCGACATGATCGTCGGCTCTGGCTGGCCCTTCGGCGGCGAGTTTCTCACCCGAGAGGACCAGTCCCAGATGGTTGCTCTTGGGACGCGCGATGTGACAGGGCCAACCCGTCTGGAAGTAACGCGAGCAGAGCTGCTTGCAGACGTTAGCCCCGCGCTCGTCTCGCCGCAAGCAGGCGCTCTCAAAGAGCTGTTCAGCCTTATGCTCGCGCCATACGAGCTCAACACTCTCGAGCAGGTGAAAAATCTGAACGATCGGACCGGCGAAGAGCGGATCGTCCTCGAAATCCCAGAAGGAAAACATGTCCTCTACTATTTGGTGAAGCTCACCGGTTACATGGCCGTGATCAACGGAGCTCCGGGCGCGAACGGCCCTGTTCTCAACCATCTGGACAAGGCATCGGTCGAACGCTACCTGAATCGTCTTGCGGATGCTCTCACTGCGAAGATTGGTAGCCTGCATCCCTATGTGCGCGCTTTCTTCACAGACAGCATTGAGCTGGAAGGAGCGAACTGGTGCAACGATATGGCTGCGACATTCCAGGAACGTCACAGATACGATCTATTGCCTTGGCTGCCATTTATTCTGTTCAAGGTGGGCGAAATGGGGAACGCCGTAGACGGTCACTATGGCGCACGCTTCGCTCCGGCATTCGAGAAAAACGTGGAGGCGGCGCGGTATGACTTCCAGACGATGCGTCGCGAACTCTTCAACGAATGCTTTGTTGCCACTTTCGCAGCCTGGTGTTCGCGGCTTGGTGTCAAGTCGCGTATGCAGGCCTATGGCAGCGAATGCGATGTCATGACGGCATCCCCGATGCTCGACATCCCTGAATGCGAAACCTGGATCCGCTCCGAACGGATTGTGCCATTCGATGCTGCAGACTACCGGGTCGGGCGCAATTACACGATGATCAACAAATTCGTTTCGTCTGCGGCGCACCTGTCGGGCAAGCAATTAATTAGCTGCGAAGAGATGACGAACACGGATGATCCGTTCGGTGTTTCGCTCAACAGAATTAAGGCCGCCGGCGACCAGAGCATCCTCTCCGGTGTGACGCAGAGCGTCCTCCACGGATTCAACTACAGCCCACCCGAAATCCCGTTCCCAGGGTGGGTACGTTATGGCACATACTTCAGTGAGCACAATACCTGGTGGCCCTACTTTCACCTGTGGGCCGGGTATCGAGCCAGGATTTCGAGTCTGCTTCAACATAGTGTGATGCACGCAGACATTGCGATCCTGCCGCCGACTGCGGACCTTGCCTCGCTCTTTGGCTTTCAAAGAGATCCGTTCCCGCAGGTGGCATACCCGCCGTACCTCTACGAACTCTGGGAGGCCATCCACCAGAACGGAAGTGGCTGCGACTACATCACAGAGGACATCATTGTCCGGGGCAAGATACAGGGCGGCAAACTGCACCACCAGCAACGATCCTACAAAGCCCTGTTGTTGCCGGAAGTAGAACGCCTCGCTCCGAATACAGCCAAAGCTCTCACCCGTTTCGTCGTTGGCGGCGGCACGCTATTCTTCCTGAACCGAGTTCCAACGCAGAGTGCCGGTATGGCGGAACAGCATGAAGCGGACACCGTAGCTGCACTGGTAAGCGAGCTGCAAAAGAAGTATCCACAGCGGGCGGTCCTGGTACAGGTCGATATGGCATCGCTCTTGACCTGGTATAGAGAGTTACAGCGCCGCTTCAGCGTTTCACCGGATGTTTTACTGAGCGAACCGAAAGACTTCCTTGGCCAGGTGCATTACAGGCAAGCCGGGCGCGAGATCTTCTTCTTCGCCAACTATAGCGGAGATCAAACACATTCTTTCCAGGCGGAGTTTCCCATGTCCCGTGGGTACAAGGCGTGGCTGTGGGATCCTCAAACGGGCGAAAGGCATCCACTGCAGTGGGCGCCTGATGCGGGCACTCTCACACTGACACTGGGACCCGTGGCGTCAATGCTGATCGTCCTGGAGCACCTCAGCGCTGAGAGCAAGGAGCAACCTGCTCTTCCCAGGGAGGCCACTTCCACGGAAACGACTCGCGTACTTCGAGCTGACTGGCAGGTGAAGCTGGAGCCAGTCACCGGTAAACCAGCAACTCTAGCGGTATCGGACTGGAGAGACCCTGCACTCACCACAGCTCTAGACGGCTTCGGTGGCACCATCACGTGCTCCACGAAGGTACAGATCGATGCAACACGAGGATGCTTTCTCGATTTGGGCGTGCTTCACAGCGTATCTGAACTATGGGTGAACGGACATTCACTCGGAGTACGCTGGTTTGGAAATCAGTCCTATGACATCAGCCATGCAGTGATTGAGGGACAGAATGAGCTAAAGCTTCGTCTCACCACAACGCTGGGGAATTTCGTAAAGACACTCAAAAACAACCGAACCGCGATGGATTGGAGCAGAAGTACTCCAACTTACTCCACCGGGTTCATCCACGATGTCATGCTGCGAGTGTACTAATCCCGCAAACCGCCGCGAAAAGGAGCGTGCGGCAGACAGACGGTGTCTAATTCTTAATACTATCTTCATGAAGCCGACGACCCAGGGGTAAGTCGGAATAGCGCGAGAATACGTAGTCTCGATGACTGGTTACGCCTATTCGATCACCAATCTCCTTCATTTTTCCAATTGGGGCTCTATCACCGTCAATCAAGATCGACGGTGATAGAGCCTTCAGGCAGTAAAGATGATTCTCATTTCCTCTGCGCCCTGATTGATCCAAACCGACATCGGACATGTATCCCTCCATACAACGTTTATCAACTCATCGCTTTGCAGTGCCCATCTTGACTAAAAAAATCAATACGTTAGAACATCCGCTTCCGTTTCGGGAGCGTGGGGTCGGAGTTTCGAACCCTCTCTCCATGGCCATCTAATTCCCATGTTTCCAACTAGATATAGCTGCGGACTCGCTTCTTCACAATCTCAATTTGGGTCCATGTTGGGTCCAATCACTTATGCCGACGCCGGACAGATGCATCTCTACCTGAATTACGCCCGCGAACACTGGATGACGGAAGGTGAAAACCGTCCCGTCGGTCTGATTCTTTGCGCTGGAAAAGGTGCAGCCGAAGTTCGATATGTCCTGGACAACCTCCCCAACAAAGTTCTCGCTGCGGAGGATCAAACGGTACTACCAAATGAAAAGTTGATTGTGGAGGAACTTGAGCGTTCACGGGAACACCTTGAAGAGCGACAGCTCAGACTCAAACACGGGGAGGTAGCAATCTGTTCCACTGATGCTCAAGGAGGCCTCAGCCGCATTACGTGGAGAGGATTGCAGATGCTGCTGCCCCTAGCAGGCTAACCCGCAATGTGTATAGCCGCAAAAGCGCGCCTCCTCGTATTTCCGGTTCCAATGCAGACGGAGAGCGTCAGGTCTCATGGATTCATTCCTCCGAATGCCTCTCCCGTGAATAGTCCAGAAAACTAGTGACAGCCAACGGGGATCGCGTAGGGCGTTGAATAGAATGAGCCTGTTCACTCGAACAGGCTCACGGTTTATAGGTATCAACAGCGAGTATATGAGCGCGAAGAAAGGTTCCAATCACACTGCAACTGATACAGGAACGATTTCATACGTGACGGATATTTCCGCGGTTGGTCTCAGGGTTGCGGCCACACTGCAATACTTCGAATCGGATAGCTCGATGGCCTGTTTGACGGCATTCTCCGAGAGAGCCTCACCGGTGAGGATGTGATGAAGTTTGATGGACTTGAAGCTGCGTGGAAAGTCTTCACGGCGTTCGCCAGTTACTTCAACTTTGTAGTCCGTGACCTTTTCGCGCTTCTTGCGCAAAATATCGACCACATCGGAGGCCATACAACCTCCAACGGCTATGAGCAAGAGCTCGATCGGCGTAGCAGCGGAGGCTCGCTCACCGTTGGTTTCCATGATGGAGGAATGGCCACCGGGACTGATACCGATAAAAAAATCATTCTCGCCATAGTGAACTTGTGCCTTCAGCTCTGCCATTCTCATTCTCCTTGTTTCGTTTGGTGGGCCGTTCCGAATGCAACGGCGCGTGTTGATCCATTGAACCTCGCATCTGACGAGGTTCCAGTTGATTTCAATCAGGCACGCCGAAGAGTCTGCCGGCGCTTCTTGAATGATTTCTGAAAGTAGCGGATCGTCAGGACGATCCCGGTTATGCTCAGCGCGAACCCTCCGATACTGAGGACGATAACGACCACATCCCAAAGAGGCCGACGATAGACAAGGAAGGGGAAATCGAGGCTGTGGAGACCGTTGTAAAGCCAGCGCTCCCATCGGCTTCTCTCCGTGTACCGCGCTTGAATGAGCGCCGTCTTGGGATTGATGTACAACCAGGTCCCTTTGCTATCGGACAGGCGAACTCGCACCACAGGCAGTGGCTTCTGAAACTTCCTATCATAGTAGTAGCTGTCGTAGCTGTTCAGTGTGTCAATAGACACTGGTGCAGCCTCCCCTCCTACTCGCCTACTGGCTGTAACTAAACTGTTCAACGGCACTTGGGTCAAACAAGAGGGAGCATCCACGGCCGCAGGGAGAAGTCGCGCATTGAAGGGGCTCTCGCGACCAATGTAGTAGGGCTGGCCGTTGAACATGATGAGTTCCATCTCCTTGAGATGAAGGCACTGCCGAAGTACGCTCCAGGCTTCCTTAGGGGTTGTCGTGAAGGCTACTGAACTCAAGGGTGCGCCCGCGAAAGTATGGACCTCTGCCAATGAAGCGTCAGGCCCCGGACTCCATGAGCCCGGATTCATCGAGAAGAGGCCGCTGAGTATCCAGGTGAAGGTAATGAAGCCGAAGCCATACCCGAGGATGTAGTGCCAACGCTTCATCCCAACATGAGGGACTGAGGAGTAGCGTGGTCCCGGAAACTTGTATCGCTTCGAGGGTGAATAGCGCATGATCCCAGCGGCTATACCGAAGATGGACATCAGCACCCCCCAACCGGAGGCGACAATCATCACCCAGTGCCACATGGAGTTGTTGGAGCGAAGAGCTGTGATGTACCACCAGTGAGGGATCGCTCCACACCAGGCCAGGAACCTGCCCCGCAATGTGGTGGTTAGATACACTGCACCGGTCGCTGCGGACACGTAATACTTCGTATGCTGCGCGTCATTCCCGTTGATGATTTGGAATGGCAAGAAAACCCTTGAAGCTGGGTACACTGTCCACTGATCTACGTCGCGGATCTCCCCAGCCGATGACAAAGCGCTTGGTGTTCTGCCGCTAAATGAGGCTGCTGACTGAATGGCGGCATTGACATTCAATTCACCCGCCGCCGATCCATCGTCTGCATAGATCGAAAACCATCTCCCAACGCTGGGAAGTATCCGATAGACAGGACGGCCGTTGAGCATTCCTAAGATGATTCGCTCAGGGTGAGTAGATTCGGCGACTTTCGGAGGGAAGATGGACACGGTGCTTAAATCCAGCATCGGAAGTCGGGTCAGACGATCCGCTTCGGTGAGCTCTGGCATTCGTGCATACATCATCACGACTCCACTCAGAAACCATATCCCGAAAAAGAGACAGGAAGGCAATGCCAGAAACCGGTGCCAGACGATAAATCTCCCGAGCAACTTTTTCATACGTCAGCCTTTGTTTCTTCTGCACCCCAGGGTGCCTTGGAGAGTGAATTTACCCGCCAAGGCACTCTGGCATGAGATTACAAGGTGCTTCTTCAAATACTAGAAATGCCCGTTGAAAGACAGCATGTAGGACCTTGGAGCGCCGAGTATGACCTCGCTGGGGTAGTTGATGTCTGTGAAGCTCGCATAGGCCTTATTGAAGAGGTTCTTTCCTCGGGCTGAAAAATCAAATCTATCCTTCAGGTGATACGTAGCGTAGATATCGACAGTCGTGTAGTTATACAGCTGGGTCTGATTCGCATTGTCCGCGTAGCGGCCACCGACAAAGCGCAACCCAGCGCCGACTTCAAGCGGTACACCGCCGATTTTGCGGATGTCCGCCCACAGATTGGAAGTCGTAGCGGGGACGTCTGCAGGGATATTGCCAGTATCAACCAGACCGAAATTGGGATCGGAGAAGTATCCATACCTTGCATGTGTGTAGGCTGTGTTGAAGTTCACGTCCACAAGATGCACAGGATGAAGAATGGTCGAAAATTCGACACCTTTGGATCTTTGCTGCCCGTTATCGCTCGATGCCGCGGGGTTTGAGCCGGTACCTTGATTGGCAGTCAGGATGTTATTGACGCTGATATCGTAGAGCGCCAGCGTCATTTCGCCAAAGCCCTTCGGGAAGGCCTCCTTCAAGCCCACTTCTCCTGCCTTGGCGCCTGAAAGCTGGAATGGTGGGGTGGGTGCCGGAGAAGCGTTTACGAGGAATATATTGCTTCCCGGAGGCGTCTTTGCAGTGCTGAACTGTCCATATGCGTTCAGTCCTTTGAAGAGACTATAGATTGCGCCTACGCGAACGTCGAAGGGGTGATAGTTGCCGCTGAAGTCCAGAGAAGTCTGAGGAGCACCGCTTTGACTGAAGTTGAGACGGTCGAGGTAGAAATTCTCAAAGTGAATGCCGGTCACGACGGTTAGCTTGGAGGTCACATTGAGTGCGTCCTCCGCATAGACTGCGTTGTCAGTGATCTTGGTAGGAGCTAGACGAGAGGGAAAATCGCCGGCGTCACCAGTCGCATATAACCCTTGTACAGGATGGATGGGATCGACAAAGTCCGCAAAGTTGGCATTGGGAAAGCCGCGTGAGCGCAGGAAACTGATGTTGTAGAACTCGTATCCAGCAGAGAAGGTGTTTTTCAGACCGAAGAGCGTGTGGAAGTAAACGGCATTGAGGCTATCGCCCGGTAGTTGCTGGTTGTGGTAAACGTGGAACCGGTCGCGCTCGATCTCATTGGCGGGCGCGATGTTCCCGTTGCCATCCACCGCGCCCGCCGCGACAAAGACGTACGTCTCAGCATTTCTCCAGTTGCGGGCTGCGTGGTAGTAGTAGGCCTGGTCGGTAATCGTGAGGTTGGGAGTGGGTTGCCACGTAATCGTCAGGCTGGGCTGATAGGTAGACGAATTGTGGACTGAATCGATGGTGTTGTAGTTGTTGTACCGCATACGGGCGTCGATCACCTGGCCGGTGGTGGACGATAGAACTCCCTTGAGCGGGTCCGTTCCGAAGGCCGCAGAGACATACGGCGTTCCGTAATACGAGGTGAGATCGTCTTTCATGACATCGAGCGCGAGAAGGAAGGTTAGAGTTTTGCGGGGGGTATAGACCAAAGAGCCCGTTCCATTGAGGTTCTTTGGGTTCGCGTTGATGACGTAGCCATTGCTTTGGTAGTAGCTCAAATCACTGCGGAAGGCTGTTGTCTTGGTAATCTGCCCACCGGCGCCGATTCCTTCCGTAATGGTATTGAAGCTGCCAAAGGAACTGTAGGCATCAATGCTAAAGGGTGCGAACGCGGGCTTCTTGGTGATTACGTTAACCGTTCCTCCGACCGCCCCCTGACCGTACAGCACGGAACTGGGTCCGGAGAGGAGATCCACACTCTGTAGATTGAAGGCGTTCTCCGACCGCGTAACCATATTGGCCGGTCCGACATAGATACCATCGCGAAGCATGGTTACATAGTTGCCGACGAATCCCCGTACGACAAACTGGGAGGGATCAGCGGGCGACCCACCAGAGACGACACCGGGCAAACTGTCCACGGCATCTTCGACCTGATCATAGCCTCGCTTTACAAAAGTGTCGGGCGTGATCTCGAAGACGGCTGCAGGCGTTTCCAGCGGAGTCAGCCCAAGTCGGCTTCCGGTCGTCTCCGGTTGAAGCAGTGCAGTATCGGCAGTCACGGTGATGGACTGCATGACTGGTGCGATGGCAGGCTTTTGCGGCGTCGTTTGCGCTTGTCCACTCTGGGTCGGCTGCTGATCTGCGGCAATAGCCGTTTGTGCCGAGGCGGTGCCTGAGATGAGGAGAGCACCGATTGCGCCGATCGAAAGCAGGCGCAGACCAATGAGGCTTTTTTCGACGAGGAGGCTTCGTGATGGCAGTGCGGTCTGCATCGGAACTTGCGTGGGTGCTGCACCAGACTGATACTTCATGAAACCTCCTGAAATGTATGCGGCAGGTCGAAGAGCCGTTATCGATGCAGACGTTGAAGGCCACCAGATGCAGTAATCCTGGCCTAGCCAACTGCGTGGTTGGCTAAAGTGGCTCTCCCCCCCGGTTAGGGAAATACTTGCGGGCAACTCAGATGTCTGGTGTCTGACGGTTTGGTTAAGAAGTCGTCAATACTGATACCATTACGCAGATGTGTCCATCTGTCCAATGAATTATTTAGATGGAAGCTATGCATAAGACGAATTGGGGTGGCGCAATGGAATTTCGTCAGTTGAACATCTTCCGCATCCTGGCCCATGAACTCAACTTTACAAAGGCCGCGAAACGAGCTCATTGCGTGCAGTCGAATGTGAGCGTGCAGATCAGGTTGATGGAACAAGAGCTTGGGGTTCCACTCTTTGAACGACTGGGGCAACAGGTAAGGCTCACAGCTAACGGTTCCCTGCTGCTGCCCTACGCCGAACGCATGTTGCACCTGCTTGAAGAGGCCAATTCCGTCACGAAAGGCGGCGATCAGCCGAGTGGAACCTTGGTCATAGGCTCACCGGAATCGGTGCTCACGTACCGTCTTCCCCCGGTTCTGAAGTTGTTTCGCGCGCGATACCCCCAGGTGGACCTTGTGTTCCGAGGCGTTGGTTCAGCTGAACTCATGGCGCACCTAGAGCGGGGCGACTTGGACCTTGGACTTATCATCGACGACCACTTAAAAGACGCGCGGCTTCACGTCGAAGTGCTTTGTCCAGAGTCGATGGTCCTCGTGGCCCAGATCGACCACCCGCTGACGAGGCGTGCGCAGGTCAGCGCAAGGGATCTCGCCGGACAGACTTTTCTCTTGACCGATGTCGGCTGTGCATATCGCACGAAACTGGAGCGCGCGTTAAGCGATGCAGGGGTGCAGGTGGAGACGATCATGGAGTTTTCAAGCGTCGAGACCATCAAACAGTGCGCGGCACTCGGAATGGGAGTGGCCTGTCTACCGGCGTTAGTGGTGGATGAGGAGATCGCAAAAGGGAAACTTGCCGCCCTGCCTTGGAGTGGCGGCGCCTTAGCCATGAAGACAATCGTGGCGTGGCATAAAGACAAGTGGCTATCGCCTGGAATGACGGCCTTTCTTACGCTATTGCGCCATCACTTGTCCCCTCCAACTCACAAGCCCAGAGCGAACGGCCGTTCCAAGTCAACGCGCAACAAGTCTTGAGCTCGTCGGGGGACAAGTCGCCCCATTCTCCGTGGAATGCTTGCCAGATTGCTCAGTATGTCCTTGATTCATTCGTCAAATTGACTTGCAACGATGCATAGTCCATTCCAAATTGTTCACCCGGTTTGTAGCCTTGATTATGATCCGAGATATACCTGACCAGACGCCTGCGGGAATGCCGTCGAAACCGAAGGGCAGGTTCTCCTACATTCGAGAGGTGGCCGCAAGTAAACCTTTTCCCTGCTCTCTATGCGAAGGCTGAGCAGGTCCAACCATCAGAACCAAAATAGAAAGAGGCTGAGTCCATGCCCCAAACACCTTTTGCACCGACGACAACAGAGAACGGAGGCGCTGGTACATCCAATGCCGCCTTGGCCTTTCTCTACGAACATCCGAGATGGTTCGCACCCATCTTCGCGGAGTTGACGAGTCGCCGAGTACCGTACGCAACGATCTACGCTCCAGAGCACTTTTACGCGATCGACAATGACGTTCCCCAGTTCAAACTTCTGTTTAACCGCATGAGTCCTTCGGCTGATCGTCGCCAGCACGGTTCGAGCATCTTTCATACACTTGCCTATCTTGGGCATCTTGAGCTGTTGGGAGTTCGCGTCCTCAATGGCTCTCGCGCTTTCCAATATGACATTTCCAAAGCGTTGCAACTCTCGCTATTGAAATCCATTGGAGTCTCCTATCCTCGTTCCCGTGTCATTCACGATGCACACCATGCCGTTGCTGCCGCAGAGGGGCTACGGTATCCCATCGTAGTAAAACCGAATATCGGCGGCAGCGGAGCCGGCATCGTGCGTTTTGATACCCCAAGGGAACTCGAAGAAGCTGCGCACTCCGGCAAACTGCATCTTGGCTTCGATCACATGGGTCAGGTCCAGGAGTTTATCCCCGCCAGGGGCGGTTATATTACCCGCGTGGAAACGCTCGGGGGCAAATTCCTGTACGCGATACGGGTACACCTGAGCGGTCAGACGTTCGACCTCTGCCCTGCTGATTTCTGCCAGACAGGGAACTGCGGAAGTCCAGGCGATGGAAGCTCAGCTCAACCCCTGAAGACTGGCCTGAAGGTGGAGAGTTGTGTCCCGCCACCAGAAGCGATTGCCATCGCCGAACACATCGTTACATCCGCTGGAATTGATGTCGGGGGAATCGAGTATGTCGTTGATGATCGCGATGGACAAACGTACGTCTATGACGTGAATGCACTATCGAATTTCGTTGCGGATGCTCCGAATGTCATCGGCTTCAATCCCTTTGTGAACCTCGCCGACTATTTGGAGGAGGAAATAGCGCGGCTATGAGAGAGCCTCCCGAATTTTCCGGAAAAGACCGGCTTCCTCCTGAACCTCAGCATTGCTGAAGAACACTTAGCTCAGTCTCGCTCTCCGGAATCGACCGCGACGTACTCCCGTATATCCAGGAGTACAGAGTAGGCAACAGGAAGAGTGTGAGCAGGGTGGAACTAACCAGACCGCCAATCACGACAGTTGCCAGTGGACGCTGAACCTCCGCTCCAATGGAGCTGGAAAAAGCCATCGGAATGAAACCAAAGCTCGCGACGAAGGCTGTCATCAACACCGGACGAAGCCGCCGTCGCGCTCCATCCATGACCGCATCCTCCACGGACTCGCCACTGGCACGCAATTGGTTGATGGAGCTGATGAGAACAACTCCATTCAGCATCGCCACGCCGAAGAGAGCGATGAAACCGATGGACGCAGAAAGGTTGAGATTCATCCCGCGAATCCAAAGGGCGGCGATGCCGCCCACGAGCGCGAACGGAATATTCCCTACCACCAGAAGGGCGAGTTTGATCGAACGGAAGGTCACATAGAGCAACACGAAGATAGCAGCAATCACGATTGGGATGATCAGCATCAGTCTTTTTGTCGCTCGTTGCTGATTTTCAAATTGACCGCCATAGCTAATCGCATAGCCGGGAGGAAGTTTCACCTCACGATCAATGGAAGACCTGACCTCTGCGACGAAGCTACCAAGATCTCTCTGTGAAACATTGGACATGACAACCATTCGACGCTGCCCCTCCTCCCGGTTGATAACCTGAGCGGCACGAGTGACACCCACATCGGCGACTTGGCCTAACGCCACCTCCGCTCCACTTGGAGTTCGCAGAGGAAGCAACCCAAGGGCCTCGGGATTGGAGTTATACTTCGCGGGCACCTTAAGCGCGACCTGGTAGCGTTTCTGTCCATCAATGATTTCAGAGACCGGAGTGCCGGAGGCACCAGCTTCGATGGCCTGCTGCACGTCGCGAACGTCGAGACCATAACGTGCTAGCTCGTCGCGCTTCACCTTGACTGAAAGTTCGGCCACACCGGAGGTCAACTCAATCTGCGGATCAGCGGCACCCCGCACCGACTTGGTAACGCGGAGGACTTGTTGAGCAAGGCCATCGAGCGTATCAAAGTCATCTCCGAAGATCTTTATAGCAAGGTCTGCCTTTACCCCGGATACCGTCTCGTCTACCCGCATCGCCATCGGCTGCGTAAAGTCATAGTCAAGACCAGGCAGTTTGGCTAACTCTCGATCAATCGCAGCGATGAGGTCTTCCTTGCGATGAAACCGCGTCCGTTGGTCCATCGGGCGAAGAGTCAAGTAGGTGTCCCCTTCGTTGATACCCATTGCCTCGGTTGCGAAGTCCGGTCGGCCAATCTTGATCGTTACGTCGGCAATCTCAGGAAAGCTCCGCAAAGTCTGCTCGATACGTTTGCTGATTTGAATGGAATCCGTCAACGAGATTCCAGGCAATTTGCGGGTCTCGATGAGGATGGAACCTTCATCAAGACGGGGCATGAACTCCGTACCGATCATCTCAAGCGAACCAAGCGCAATCATGACGACGAGTGCCGCTACGGCAAGTACTGCTCTGCGTCTCTTGATGACCCATCGCAGAGCCCCCATGTAATGTAGGCTCAGCTTGCTCATCCAACCGACATCGGTTGAGTTCCCAGACTTGGTTGCCAGACCTTGAGGAAAACAAAAGGAAGCAAGCGTTGGAATCACAATAAGCGCCAGGAGCATCGACCCGAAGAGCGCTGAGCAAACCGTGAAAGCCATTGGCCGGAACATCCGTCCCTCTAAGCCTTCCAGAAAGAAGATGGGGATATAGACGGCGATGATGATGATGATGCCGAACATCATCGGACGTGCAACATCATGGGCCGCATTCCGGATGGCATCGAGTGGGGACTGCTCGTCAGAACGCGTCTCCAACCGGTGAACGGAGTTCTCCATCATCACCACCGCCCCATCAACGATCATGCCGAAGTCGATAGCGCCAAGGCTCATCAGATTGGCACTCACCCCGAACACCCTCATGTTGATAAAGCTGATGAGCATCGCCAGTGGAATGATCGAGGCGGTAATCAGAGCTGCCCGAACATTTCTCAAAAAGATAAAGAGGATGACGGTGACGAGGATGAATCCTTCAAACAAGTTGCGCTCAACGGTGTGAATGGTTCCATCGATGACCAGCGATTGGTCATAGAAAGGGAGAAGCCTGACACCGGGCGGGAGCTTGAGACTGGCGACCTTCTCCTTTACAGCTTCGATGACCTGCTTTCCATTGGCTCCTTTAAGCATGATGACCATGCCGGAGACGGTTTCCCCGTTTCGCAGCACTGCACCGAAACGAGGCGCAGCACCAATCGAAATGTCCGCGACATCCCGCAAAAGAACCGGCACCCCTTTGGTTGTTTGTAGAACAATGTCTCCCAATTCGTCGCTGCTTCGAGCGCGACCACTCCCGCGAAGCGTGTACTGCTCATCGTTGTACTCGATGAACCCACCGCCAAAGTTTTCATTATTAGCCGCCACGCGCTGCGCAACATCGTGCAACGTCAGGCCGTATTGTGAGAGTACGACTGGATCGGCCGTGATCTGATACTGTTTGGTCTCTCCGCCCCAACTATTGATTTCGCTAACACCTGGTACGGTCCGTAGCTGCCGTTTTATCTGCCACTCTTGAATGTCTTTGAGCTGCATCGCACTCATCGGCCCCGTCAAGGTGTACTGATACAACTCCCCAAAGGCCGTCGCCGGCAATCCCAGGCTTGGCTGAACCCCTGCGGGTAGCTGGTTTGAGATCTGCTGCAAACGCTCATTGACCATCTGTCGCGCGAAGTACATTGACACGGAATCGTCGAACACGACCGTAATGACGGACAGCCCCAATTCAGAAACAGACCGAACCTCCTGCTGCTTCGGCATCCCCATCATCGTTTGTTCGATGGGGTAGGTCACAAGTTGCTCGACCTCCGATGGAGGCATCGACGGCGCTTCTGTCACGACGGTCACTTGATTGTTCGTGAGATCCGGGAAAGCCTCGACAGGCAAAGTGTAGAGAGCGTATCCACCTATCCCAATGAGCGTGACGATACCGAGTAGGACAAACCAACGATAGGAGAGAGCTGCGTCGACAATTCGATTGAGCATGGTCAGTCGCCTATGGTGGAGCGAAGAAGTTCAGATTTGACGATGAAACTTCCTTGCGTGACGACCTGTTCGCCTGAGGTCAAACCTTCAAGGATCTCAATCTTCGATCCCGCAATCGGCCCTGTTCGGACAAACCGGACGAGAAAGCGATTGTCGGCAACTCGAACGAACACGGCGTCCTGCCCACTCACCTGCTGGATGGATTGCTGGGGTATTCGCAAGGACGTCTCGCTGCGACCAAGGGGAAGTTTCGCCTCGGCCAACATCTCCGGCTTCAGTTGACTTCCCGAGTTCGGCAACTCGATCCGAACTTCCATCTTTCGGGTCGTCGCGTCAAACTGCTGCCCCAGGTTTGTCAGGGTTCCACGGATCGAATCCGTCGAGCCCGGCACTGTGATTTCTGCCGATTCCCCAAGCCGCAACAGAGGCAGGTCCTTCTCTCCAACGGAAGCCAACATCCAAAGCCGTCCCAGGTTACCCAGCATGAATGCGTCTGTAGCAGGATCGATGGTCGATCCAACTGTCACGTTCTTCTGCAGCACAAAGCCGTCTGCAGGAGCAACAATGGGAATGAGATCGTTTTCCTCGCCAGACGAGTTCGGAGGAATGTCGGCCGGTATTCCCAGCGAATCTTCCAGATGGGTTCGTTCTCGCTGGACAGAAATCTCCACATTCCTCGCTTCGGCTTCGGCATTCACCAATTCCTGATGCGCCATCTCTACCTGCTCCACTGAGGCCGCCTTGAGGGTGTAGAGCCGCTGGGTTCTGTCGAACTCTTTCTGCGCCAAAGCCTTGGCCGCCTCCACCTTCAAACGATTGGAGAGCGCGGTTTGATAGTCCGCACGAGCTTCATGCACGTCATGACTGTGCATCTTCGCCAGGACCTGGCCCTTGTGTACGAAGTCGCCGAGATTGGCAAAGACCTCTGCAATCCTTCCAGTTGTCAGAACACCCACCCGCCACATCGCATTGTCGGGCAGAGCAATTCGGCCCGGAACAGTCAGCATTCTCGGCTCGGACCCCACTTCAACCCAACCTACCTCGATGTGCTGAGCAGCCTGCTCTTCCTTGGACACCGCCACTTCCCCAGGTGTCTTCTCGGAGGGCTTGCCTTCAGCGACTGAGGTATCTGTCGCTGAGGATGCCTTGCCCTTACAGCCCATGAGCGCAACAACCGTTAGCAGCAGCAGGTATTGAAAGGACCTCTTCACGGTTGCACCCCTTCGGCATACTCCAGCGAGACCACACTCTGGTGGTAGCTTTCAAGGGCATCTACCCAAGACACCTCGGCTTCAATCCGCAACCGCTCAGCATCGAGTAATCTCAACAGATCGAGCCCCCCTTCGCGGTATGCTGCACGGGTAATATCCGAGATTTCGATGGCTTGGTCATGAAGCGGCTTAAAGGTCTTTTCATACTCATCTCTTTCGAAAACAAACTCTCGTTCGGAAAGCTTCAGTTCGGAGGTCAACTGCAGATGAACTGCCTTGTAATCCTCCTCCGCAGCTTGCGTATCAGCTTGAGCTGCAGCGACCTCTCCCTGATTTCGATTGAAAAGAGGAAGATTCAATTGCAAGCCTGCAATCGCTGTGTCCTGTCCTAGATTCTTCTTGTACCCGGCCAAGACATCTATGTCGGGGCGTCCCACTGACTTCTGAAAGGAAAGATTCGCACGAGCTGCTTCAATGGCGGCGCGGGCTTGGGCATCCTCCGCTCTCAAGAGGCTCGGGTCTTGGCCCAGCGGGATCGACCGCGGCGCTTCGAGCGTCTCGAATGGTTCTGTCAACTTCCATTCCCCCTCTGGGTATCCCATTGCGATGGCCAGCTTGAGCATCGCCCGTGCGACGGACAATTGCATCTCCGCAGCAACCGCATGTACGCGCTCCCCCTCCAGCTTGACTCGAAGCAAATCGACTTCAGCGCTCTTGCCTTCCCGAAAGCGAGCCTCGTTATACGCAATGATTTGCCCAAAATAGTCCGCATCCTTGGCGTAAAGCTGGGAGAGTAGCATTGCTCTCCAGGCGGTCCAATACGCACGCTGCACACTCACAACAACCTGCGCCCTCGTCTGGTCGGCGCGAACGGTGTTGAGATGAACATCCTGAAGCGCAACTTCAGTCCGAGCCTTCCTTCGTCCCGATATCTCGATCACTTCTGAGGCATACGCATAAGTCTCTGCATCTCTCGAAAAACTGAAGTCCGAGGAGTGGAGGTCCTCGCTTTGAAGGTAGAGGCGGGGATTGGGGAGTAGCCGCGCCTGCGCCTCAAGATGCTGACTTGCAAGTATCCGCTGCGCTGAAGCTTTCAACTCAGGACGATTCGCAAGCGCAAGGGAAACGGCATCTTTCATGCTGAGGGCACTCTGCGCCTCGGCATGCAAACCCAAAACAGAAACTGATATCAACACTGCTGCGACTGCTATTTGGCGCACTGCTGCTTCACCTCAGGTAGGTTCTAAAGATGTCAATCAGTTCATCCGCACCTGCGCGTGGGTCTTCGCCTGCCTCAGGCTCCAAAACGTGATGAATCAAGTGATCCGTCATCAGTTCGGCCATCAGCGCACTCATGCCGCCACGCGCTGCAGCTACAAGCTGCAAGATGTTTGAGCATTCGACTTCATTTTCAAGGGCTCGATCGACGGCATCGATCTGTCCGCGAACACGTTTTAGACGGGCCTTCAACTTGCTCTTTTGTTGAATCAAATGTGCCATGCAGATACTATACCCCAGTGGGTATATTGAAATGACACACGGCCGAGAGTTCCCCTACTGGTCGGCGTCATAGAACCCAGACTGAAGCCCCACGTTTTCAACTAGCTAGACCTTGGATTTTTACAGCCCCCAGGCTCAATTTGATTCCATTCGGATCCAATCGCTAACTCTTCGATCCGACCTACTGCATTACACGAGCCCGAGGAGCCCGCGTGAATGCAATCCTCTCGCCCCGACCCTTTACATTGAGCGTATCAGTTGGCTATTCGGTATCCGTCATCGCTCCAGCCACTCACAAAATCAACAAGGTATATGGTTTCCGTCCCGTCGAGAATTCTAGGACGGATGACGATTGACGCAAGGTTTGGGCTCCTCTAAGGTTTCCGGCTCCACTCCACATCGGTGGGCTGGAGAGAGTTCGAGGTTCAAGGCAAAGAGATTTTTGCAGAGCATGCCGACCAGTGTAGCTACCGTTACACGGGATTAGCCCTGCTTTATCAATAGGATATCGACACGTTAGAAGACCGTCCTAACGTTGCCAACGATAAGAACCAACAACTAAGGTTGTTCGCGTTATTCAAACCTATCTATTTTGGTCGCCCAAAAAACGAACATAGCCGCTTTGTATTTTTTTTGAGACCCAAAGAAAAGAGCCGTAATTATGCCGCGAACATCACAGGGTGCCCTAGTCCCCATCAAAGATTCGAAAAAGGGCCGTATCGTCCATTTACTGCAAGGAATCGCGCTTGTTCTCTGGCTGTGCCTTCCGGGAGGGGCCGGGGTTGTTTACGGCCAGGGCATCAATAGCCAGCAGATTACCGGGGTTGTTTCCGACAGCACAGGCGCTCTCATCGCCAACGCTTCGGTCACAGTGACGAATACGGGTACGGGTATTTCGCAAGCAGTGAAGTCGAACGCAAGCGGCCGATATACCGTGCTGGATATTCCAGTCGGCGTCTACAACGTTACGGCGACTGCGGCAGGTTTCAAGACGGCTGCGATCCAGGGGATTCATGTGGATGTCGGCAGCGTTCCGAGTGTTCCTGTGATCCTGGAGATCGGCAGCGAAAGCCAGACGGTGACAGTCAGTGCCAACTCGCTACGCCTGGATACGACGAGCAGCGAAATCGGTCCCCTGATTACGAGTAAGGAGGCGACGCAGATTCAATTGAATGGACGCAACTATATCCAGCTGCTCTCCCTCTCGCCGGGAGTCTCCTTCAACGACGCCAGCGGTTTCGACCTGTTCGGAACGTTTGGGGTCGATGGCAGCGATCAATCTGTAAATGGGGTTCGCACAGATTCCTATAACTTCTTTATCGACGGTGTGGATAACAAGGACAACGGCGGCGGCGGCAATAATTATGTGAACATCTCACCCGACGCCCTTGAGGAATTTCGCGCGGCGGCATCCAGCTATGACGCCGGCTATGGGGGTAGCGCAGGGTCGAGCGTGAATGTGGCGATCAAGAGCGGCACAACTGCCTTCCACGGTGTAGCGTATGAGTTTCTGCGCAATCGCTCGCTGGAAGGGTATGCCTTTCAGCCGGTTGGCACTGTCACACCAGTCAAGCCGCCATTCACGTATAACGATTTCGGATGGACGCTCGGAGGCCCGATCTATATTCCGGGGCACTTCAACACGAACAAAAACAAACTGTTCTTCTTTGGCGGGATGGAGTTCAAGAGGAAACGGACATCGAGTATCCAATCCTTCAATGTGCCGAGTGTGGCCCAGAAGAGCGGCAACTTCTCTCAGTCTCCGGCTTCGGAGTGGCCTATCAATCCGGCGACAAACCTGCCGTTCCCCGGTGGAATCATCGCGGCATGTACCGCTACTGTGACAACAGGCTGTATCGAGGCAAACGGCCAGGCTCTTGTTAACCTGGAACCCAGCCCGAACTCCAGCCAGTTTTACAACTTTCTCGCCCCCTCGCCACTCAATACGCAGGAATACCTGATCAAAATCAACTATCAGATCAATGATAAGAACCTGATAACAGGAGATTGGGTCCACGACTATTACACGGCCTTGCAGAATACCAACTCCATGATTCAATACACGTCTCAACTGCCTGGACTGATCTCGTCGATGCAATGGACACATACGTTCAGCTCATCAATGGTCAATACATTGACGGGTTCGTTTTCAGGAAACGTCATCAATCAGAACTGCTGTCTTTCTCCCAACGCGGCGTTGGGCCTCAAGGACCTGACTCGCTCCGGAAACGGAATGACGTACTCGACGCTCTATAACGCCTCACCCGATATTCCATCCCTGAATATCGAAGGATTGTCTGGCTTGAGTGCAACAGCGCAGCAATGGAACAACTATGCTCGCGTCTACGCTGCGAAGGATGATCTTTCAAAGATCATCGGAAACCACAATATACGGGCAGGAGCCTACCTGTGGCGAAGCCGCAAGAACCAGACTTCGGTGCCTGCCATCAACGGCGGTTTTACCTTCACCGGAAACAACGATCAGACAGGACAGCTATCGACCAACCAGGCAATTGCAAATGCTCTGATGGGGAACTTTAGTTCGTATCAGGAGGGGAGCGCTGTCGAACAGGTGTGGGCCAGGTTTACGCAACTGGAGTTTTATGGGCAAGACGACTGGCAGGCGACTCGGCATCTTGCGTTGAACCTTGGACTGCGCTGGCAGTATATGGAGCCGCAATACAGCGCGCTGAATAATACGGCCAGCTTTCTGCCTGAATATTATTCAGCAGCAAATGCGGCAACCGTGAATGCCAGTGGAGTTATCACCAGCAATCCATCTCCCTATAACGGTCTCGTGCTTCCAGGGTCCGGGTTCCCCTCGCAAGCAAACGGGCGCGTTCCCGATATCAACAATCCCGCCGTACTTGCGCTGTTCCATGGGCTGCCTCGAGGGTTGTCCAACACGTATTGGAATACCTGGGAGCCGAGAATTGGCTTTGCGTACGATATAGGCGGAAACCAGCGTACGGTGGTGCGTGGCGGCTTTGGCATCTCCTACGAACGGTTGGAAGGAAACTTCATCTTTGGCGCCGTCTCGCAGCTTCCTTTCGTGAATACTTCTAATGTTCTCAATGGGAACATTAGTAATATTGCCGCAGGAAGTGCACCGGCAGCCTATCCCACGACCATCGGGAATTCGCATACGCTCGATCTTCAGCCGCCGCGCATCATGAATTGGAGCTTTGGCATTCAGCAGCAGTTCCGGGCCGACACCATCTTTGAGCTCAACTATGTCGGCTCAAGTTCGCCGAACCTGGTGTGGGCGGCCGATATAAACCAACTGCCAGCGGGAACGATGCAGGCAAATCCGAATGTTGCTCCTACTTCGCTGATGCCTTTTCGCGGCTACCAGGATATCTATCAGACAGAGAACGGCTCGATCTCTAACTACCAGTCGCTGCAGGCAGAGTTGAAAAAGCGAATGCACGGAGGCGGCCTACTGAATGTGGCCTATACATGGTCGAAGTGCTTGACAGATGCCAATACCTTTAACGCAACACCACAGGACAGCACGAATCTGCGAGGCGACTACGGTCCCTGTAACTTCAACCAGCCTCAGATTCTGTCCATCAGCTATGTCTATCCGCTTCCCTTCTGGCAGGAAGGAAGCCAATGGTACAAGACGGCATTCGGCCGCTGGCAGATCTCCGGCATTACGGGAGTTCACTCTGGATTGCCCATCAATGTCTCGCAGCCAGGAGGCACGGACCAGTCTGGTGATGGCCTGATCAATGTGTCGGAACGACCCGACCTGGTAGGGAACCCGATCGAAAAGCACGGATTGCAGTATCTCAATCCGGCGGCGTTTGCGTTACCCGCGCCCGGTACGTTTGGGAACCTGCAGCACTACGGTGTCAAGGGACCTCTCTATGACAACTGGGATATGTCTCTCCAAAAGACGTTCCCACTTTATAGATCTCTCGCACTCGATTTCCGTGCTGAAATGTTCAACTTCCCGAACCATCTTTCTGCATGGACGGTGGATAGCACCACGAGCGATCCGACCTTCGGCGTAGTAACCACGACGACCGATCCAAGAACCGTGGAGTTCGCGCTTAAACTCCATTTCTAACCAGACAGAAACAAAAACTTGTCCCGGAGAGCTAGACTGCTTTCCGGGACAAGTTTTAATCAAAGCGAGGCAAGCTAATACGGAGGATCGCACGAGACTCCTCCTGAAGAATACTGTCAGGCTGTTCCGTTCATGGAACACTGGGTGTGGGCTGAAGCTGGAAGTTGCCGCACTTACAGACATCGACAAACTTCAACTCAATATTCTCGCCGAGTCCAGGTACGATCTTGTAATTCCACGTCTCACGTGGCTCATCTGAGGAACTTGTACCTGCGGGATAAGAGTCGATGCTGAACGGTGCGCCATAGAGGATGTAGATGCGTCCACGATCGGTCTCCCATCCAGGAATGCTGGCTGCGAAGTGCCGATTGGCATAGGCAATGCGCCGGTAGTGTTCCGTTCGGTAGGTATCCGCTGGAGCCCCCGCAGGATTGCGCCTCAGCCAGAACTCCTCGATGAAGTGGTCCCGTTCCGGATCGCTCCCCAGCGAGAGGAAGTCCGCACGTTCAGCCGGGGTGATATTCCACCGGACATCCTGATCAAGCCAGTTCTGGTATTGAGAAGTAATCGTTGAAGCAGTGGATGCGTTCGTACTCGCAGATGGGGAGACGGAGCTGGAATCAGTCGTAGAATTGTTGGCCACACCTGAAGCAGTAGCCGTCTGCGTATGGGGTAACACAGGCTGAACTGGTACCGTGGATTGCGCTCGAACCATTGTGCCGACGCTGACTGCGGCAACTGCAATCAGCAGTGTAAGAACTCCAAATGCCATGGGTTGAGTGAGAGCAGGACCTTTTTGCAGTCCGAGTAGACGTTTGATACGCATAGTGAGACTTCCTCCAGTAACTCCAAGGGTGAATGCAGGCATGGTGGAACGATGTTCCTCAAGCAGGGACAACGCTCTAGCGTAGATCAGTGCGTTTCCACTGACCTCTACAGCGATATCGTCGCAGCAATTTTCGCGCTCTTGGCGGATCGTCTTCGAGACCCACCAGACGGCCGGATGGTAAAACAGCAGTGCCTCCACGATGGACTGCAGCACACTGAACAAGTAGTCGTGACGGCGAATATGAGCGAGCTCATGTGCCAGGATGGCTTCAATCTGCGCCATTGACAGTCCGCTTAGACAACCCAAAGGAATGAGAACGACCGGACGAAACCATCCGATCAAAGTAGGAACCTGAACGATAGCGGAGTTCATCAGGAGGACAGGCCGCGTGATAGACAGGCGACGAGCAAGTCGATAAAAGTTGGCCTGAAGTTCTTCTGTCAGCGGGAATGATGCGGCGGATTTAATCCTGTGTGCGATGACTAGACCAAGCCCCAGACGACCGAAGACAAACAGCACGCCCGTAGCCCACAAGGACAGAAGCAGAGGCAAGGAGCGATCCAGCGTATAGGCGATGCGATCGAACAGAGGCTCAGAGAATGAGACTCCACCGCGACTGCTTACCGAAGCCAGCTGCAATGTCGAACCAAAACGCTCACCAGTATGACTCTGCTCAACCATGACGAGATGGATACAGGTGATTAGAGGCAATACGGCTATGAGCAGAAGCGCGGAACAAGCGACGAGATAGCGGACTTGTGAAGATCGCCCATGCAACAACGGCATGACACAGGACATCAGAATGGCAACCAGTGCGCCCTGCCAGCAGAAGTGGAGCAGTGTCCAGCCAATGACATAGGTAAGAGATTCTATCGACACGCTCAGCATATTCATCGGTTCCCCTTTTCAAAGGCGTCGAGCATTTGCCGAATCTCTTTCAACTCAGCGGAAGAAACCTTTTTTGACGAAAGCGCGCCAAGTACGAGATTCTTCGCGGAGCCATTGAACGCACGTTGGAGCAGGTTTCCAGCCAGTTGCTGCTGGGTCTGTTCCCTGGGGATTGCTGGGCCGTAAACGTGCGAGCGGAAGCGTTCGCTCCTCTCCAGCAGGCCCTTCTCGGACATGACCTGCATCTGCTTGAGCACCGTGGTGTAGCCAATCTCCTTGCCGCTAAGTGCGTCGAAGACTTCGCGGACAGTTGCGGAGCCGGTACTCCAGAGCACATTGAGAATAGCAAGCTCTGCTTCGGTGGGGAGAGGAGTCAGGATTGTTGCAGGGACTTTCTTGTTCATGAGCAACACAGTAGTACGATAAATCTCGTATGTCAACGATAAACATCGTACAGAGCTGGAAGCGAACACGAAAATGCCCACTGCTGGCAAAAACCGCCGCAAAGACAGCATCGCGGGCAATCAGACAAACCTATACCAAAAACTAAGCAGGAGCGCGCACAGAAGTAATCGCACGAGGCGTGTAGGTAAGATCTTCGACGAAAGGATAGGTCGGTTTGCGGAGCCTGTTCTTCGGCAGGTGGATGATGTCCTGATTGATAGAACCATCGGAGAGTGCCATCAGACTGGGATTTGCCAGCGGTGCGAGCTCTGGCGAGAGATATCCCGATTTCACAACAATGATCTTGAAAGACGAGGGCTGAAGGCCCAGTCGCGTGAAGTCAACAATGTCGTGATAGGGACGCCTCTGGGCCGAAAGAACGAGAGTGATTCCTTCGATCTGCACCACCGCTTCACGCAGGCGAGGTGTGGAGGCTGGAAGCAGAAAGATCACCTTCGCTTTAGCCTTCACAGGCTTGCTACCCAACGGATCGAGTGTCGCACCGATGGAAAGAGGCAGTGTGGCGCCTACACCGGCCTCGTAACAGGCATCGGCGGCTGGCTTATCGGTAATTCCTGCAAAGACCACATCCTGCGCCTTGAAACGCAAGAGTTCTTCAAGAACTTCGGCGCGGTCACTGGTTCCGCCGCCCGTGGGGTTATCACCCGAATCGGCCAGAATAGCCGGATGTGTCGTTGCCTTCATGGCGCGCTGAATGCACTCATCTACAGTCCCAGTCTCCGTGCCGAACTGAAACTCCTTGCGCGCACCCCAGTACTGCTGCGCGAGGTCGATGGCGATCTTCTTCTCTGTAGCAGGAGCTATACCGGTTACAACCGCACACGCAGTCGAACGCGGTTCATCGGCCCATACATAGCCGACGAGCAGGGACACATCGAGAATGCCCGGCTCTTCGTTCAGCTTCGCCAACTGTGCCCATAGCCGCTTGCCCGGCTGCCACTCCGTGCTACTGCGCTCGCCGGGCATCAACACCGGGATGGGAGCCCACACGAGCGTGGGACGGATGTGTTGATCCAGACAGTGCAGAAGCATGTTGCAAGCACGCTGCATCGTCTCTTCTTTGTCGATGTGCGGTGCCGTTCTGAACGCGGAGAACATGTCGATGTTGTCAATCACTCGCTGGCTAACATTACCGTGCAGATCATACGAGGCCGACATGAGGCAGTTAGGACCAACAACCTTCCGCGCAGCTTCCATCCAGTCCCCTTCTGCATCCTGCATACCATCCACGAACATGGCTCCGTGCATAGGCAGAAAAAGGCCGTCGAGTGGAAGCAAGGCCTGGAGTTGCTTCAAAAAATCCGCCTTGATGGTGTCATAGGTATCCTTGTCGACTGGGCCTCCGGGTACAGCCTGCGCCACCACAGTCGGCATAAAGGTCACAGGATATTTCCTAAGGAAGGCGAATCGCTGCGAGTTGGTGAGAGCGTCTCCGGTCAATATCTCAAAGTCGGCCATCCGCGCGCGGATACGGCTATAGGTGCTGCATTCAATCCCGATACCACCAAAGGCGATGCGGGGCTGCTTTTCTCCAGCAAATGTCTTCGCGAGGCCATACCGCGACAAAGAACCCACAAGAGTAGCTGCGGATGCCTTCTTGAGAAATGATCTTCTTTGCATAGAAATAAGCTCCAGAGTTGGACTGCGCGAAAAGATGGCAGACCCGGTACTCCCGGGTCTGCCGCTAGGCGGAAGTTCTAGAAGTGAAGCTTACCCGCAAACTGAATGATCCGAGGGTTATACGCATTTGCGGTACTCGAGATAACTCCATTTGCAGCATTGCCCAACGATGCGGTGGGGAACGCAAACTGCGCGGTATTCAAGACATTGAAGGCCTCGGTCCGGAACTCGAGCCTATAACGCTCCGTCAGGTCGAAAGTCTTGAAGACGGAGAGATCGACGCGCTGCAAGCCAGGACCAGTGATTTGGTCGCGCCGCTCGTTGCCGACAACTCCACCATCTTGTGCTTGAAAGGCAGCCGTATTGAACCATTCACCCACAGTACGATGGCTCAGCCTGGCACTCGCAATCTGGTTTGGACGATCGGAGGTACCGACTCCGGGTCGCGTTCCACTGCGGTTGGTGATATTAGTCTCCGAAAAGGGCAGGCCTGTATTCAGAACCACCAGGCCATTTGTCTGCCAGCCCCTTGCAAGAATGCCCTTGAAGCCTCTCAGGCTGTTGCCAAAGGGCAGGTTGTAGTTGAAGGTTCCGGCGACACGGTTGCGCACATCGAGATTCGAGTTGCCATATTCGAGCGTCGAGACCTGCGACGGGATCGAACCGAAACCGTCGCCTCCGTCATTGCTGATCGCCTCGGAGTCGTCGAGATTGTGTGCATGAACATAGTCGAACGAGAGATCAAGCCCCTTGCTCAGCCGACGCTTAAGAACGAACTCAATCGCGTTGTAGCTTCCGGCACCCTTCGAAGTAAAGAGCGGGACACTGGTCACGCCGGGCGAATCGGCATAGTACGGGCGCAGCACGTTGTAGTTATAGCTTGATAGAACAAGCGTCGCCGCTGCTGGATTGACATAGGAAGTGCTATTGGGCGAAGCTGCATTGGCATCTGGAAGGTAATAGGCCATCCTGCGTGCAAACTCGCCCACATAGGTGACACTGGCAACCGTTCCGGCGAACTCGCGCTCCACAGTCAGGTTGGTCTGCTCAACATAGGTGGACTTGAAGTGCGGATCAAGAGCGGCACTCACAGACCCCTGAGGATTGCTTGCATTGGTTGCAACAGGCAACGGCAGACCCTCGGCTAGAGTCGCGAAGGAAGGATTACATCCGCTTGCTGCCGTGGACACCGACGAACAGGATCCGTAGGAACCAGTGAAGGGCTGGTTGACAAGTGCCGAACCCGAAGTCAGATTTTCAGGGGCAAACGTCAAACCGAACCCTCCACGCACAACGGTCTTTGGCAGTACCGTCCATGCAAATCCAACGCGAGGCGCGAAATTGGAGTAATCCGGCCGAATGTTGCCATACTTATTGACACCCGCAGTGCCCGCGACCACGATCTTTCCTGTATCCGTATCGAAGTTAGAGAGATAGTTGTTGATCTCCGTGTACGGCGTGAATAGGTCATAACGAACGCCAAGGTTAATCGTTAGGTTCGGCAGCCAATGCCAGTCGTCTTGAAAGTAGACATGCGGCTCCCAGCTTCGGTTGTGAGGCTGAACCAGAATGGCATTGCGAACCACGTTTGAAAACGTGCCGGCAAGAAGCGTTTCGAAGTTCGCAATGGTCCACGATCCTGCCGCCGAATCGGTTTGGGTCACAGTGTCCTGACGGCGCAACACCCCTGCGCCGAACTTGATGCTCTGTTTGCCATGGGTCCAGTTGAGCGAGCCTAAGTACTGGAAGGTGTTCTCCAGATAAATGATTGGTGGATGTACCCCAAGAGAGGTTCCCTGGCTGATTGTGATCGGGGCCAGTTCCTCCGTGCGGGGGCTGATGTTGATATTGGGCTGACCAAAGGCGGCATTGACGCTCTGGCCAAAACCCAGCGGATACTGGGCATTATTCAGGAACGTGTACCCACCCTTGAGCTCCAACAGCAAGTTCGGCGTAAGCGTACGGATATAGTTCAGTTGTCCCTGGTACGCCAGGCTCTTAGCAGGGCCCGGGTAGCTACCCAAATTGCCGCTCGGAGAGATATTCAGTCCATCCTCTGTGACATTGGGGAAGAGTCCCCCGATGTTCGTGTTCACACGGTTCCATGTGAAACGGGCAAAGAACAAGTTTGAGTCGTTGAACCGGTGGTCCACCCGGACATCGAAAGTATTGCCAAGCTGTGAGTAAGAAGGTGAGGCCGTGAAATTGTTGCTCAACCCCGAACTCGTTGGCGCCGGGAACAGATTGAAGTACTGCAGACCCACCGGATCAAACGCGGCTGGAGCGATGATGGTGCCGATGGCAGAATTGTCCGTAAAGTTTCCAGGATTTGCGCGCTCAAACGCTGTCGGCACAGTTGTCTCCGTGGGGTTCTGTCCTCTCACAAGCCGAAAGCCCTCATAGTCACCGAAGAAGAAAGTACGCCCCCTCACGATTGGGCCGCCGAGGCTTCCTCCGAACTGGTTCTGGTGCCACGCTGGCTTTGGAATGGGTTGCCCAAACTTATACGGATTGGCATTCAGCGACGTGTTGCGAACAAACTCATAGGCCGTTCCGTGCAACTCATTCGTACCAGCCTTTGTGATCACATTGATGATGGCTCCGGCTGAGCGACCGACCTCTGCCGTAAAGATATTTGTCTGTACATTAACCTCTTGAATCGCATCGATCGAAGGCCGAACACCGATCGACCCGATCACGCGTTCATTGTTGTCCATCCCGTCGATCAGTTGATTATTGATGACATCGGCCTGGCCATTCACGGAAACAGAGGAGGTCTGGCGGCGGTCGTCGGGACGGTTCCCGCTAGCGAGCCCATTGTTGAGACCTTCCGTAGCTCCGGGCAACACCTGCACCATGTTGTAGAAGTTTCTTCCGTTCAAAGGAAGATCTTGTGTGGCTTTCTCTGTAATGATCGCGCTCAGCACTGAGCTGTCGGACTGCAGCACAGGAGCCAGTCCCTCAACCTCAACAACCTGATTCTCCGCACCGGCCTGCAGATGAGAATCTTCACGTGCCCGGTCACCAGCGACGAGATTGAACGTGTCGATCTTGGATTGCTTAAACCCCGTCCGGGAGATCTCCAACGAGTAGTGGTTTGGCTTCAGCAGGGTAAAGACAAACTCACCTGCTCCATTCGACGTAGCAGTTCGCTTCTCCTGTGTGTCCACATTGGTAAGCACAACCGTCGCGTCTGGAACAACGGAACCAGTCGCATCGAAAACGGTACCGACTACATCCGCGGTTGTAGCCTGTGCATGCGAACGCGGCACAGAAAAGACACTCAGGAATAGAAACGTCAGAGCTGCAACAACCCGCAGAGCATGTACTCGCCTGAGAGCAGGCAAAGTAGAGGTGTTGTTACACGAATGGCAGAAATCTCTGCCAGAGATGAAATTCAATAGAACATTCATGCGGATCTCCTTGCATCGAGTCGGTCGATTTTAAGTAAAGGTCTGCCAACACATCCGCCGATTGGAAAGCGGGTGTCTTGCCCTGCTGCAGGCTCGAACGGAGCCTACTTAAACTGGCTAATATCCATACCCAGCGAATACGCTTCGCTGTTTTGCTGCAGTCCGTCCCACGTTACCTCCCGGCCAGTCTCCGCTGCCTTTCGCCCGAGCATGCAGCTTCGAGCGCTTGAAACGCCGTCCGCTATCTGGTTGTGAAACTTTCCGGAAGTAATACTCTCGATGAAGCCACGATCTTTCATCGTATCGGCGAGTCGAAGATTGTCGGTGAACGCTCCGTCCGCGGCAAACTTTCCCGGAGCACTCTTCGCCGGTGCATCGTCGACCCACGTCCACGGATTTTGTCCAGCAATCTTCAATGCCCCTGAGTAAGGAGCATCCGCGACGCCCAGGGAACCGAAGATGCGTTCGGGTACGTCGAAAAATCCGTTTGTCCCAAATTGTGTAGAAGAGAAACTCAACTCTACTCCACCGGGATAGGTAAAAATAACCTGGTAGTTGTCCGATACATTTCCGAAATTCTGGACCACCAGGCGACTACTCTTTCCCACAGCGCTAATGGGATGCGTCCCCACAATCCAGTTGCAGACATCGATGACATGGATGTTCTGCTCCAACAGAATGTCTCCCGACAGTGTGCGGTCCCACAGCCAGTCTCGCAGTCGGCGCTCGTCGGCAGGCATGCCGGAGCGGTCCGGATAGCTGGAAGCCGGAGCGTTGTAATGCGCGGAGATCGATGCGATCCTGCCTATCTCTCCCGCGTGGATTCTGCGTACGATCTCTGCAAACGGTGGAGCGCTGCGGACCTGAAATCCCACATCGATGCTCACCTTCCCGTCGACCCGCTTCGCAATCTCAAGCGCGCGAACTGTCTGCGCAAAATCCACACCTACTGGTTTTTCGCAATAGGCATGCTTGCCCGCGCTGACGACACCCTCCAGGTGCTCCACATGAAAAAAGGGCGGTGTCGAAATCTGTATGGCATCGACATCCGGGCTTGCCGCAAGCTGCTGAAACGCGGTGTAGCCCCGGAACATCAGCTTGGGGTCGATGGCTGGATGTCCCAAACCTGCATTTACCTCGTCGAAGTGTGTCTTCGCCTTCTCCAGTTGATCGGGAAAGATATCGGCCAAAGCAACAATGCGGGCGCTGGTATTCTTTGCAAACGACGTCGCTACAGCCGTCCCACGTCTTCCGCATCCCAACAGCGCATAGCGCACTGCGGAGTTCGCCTCATACCCAAAGGCAGTCTTTGGCTTTAAGATCAAAAGTCCCGCCCCGGCAGCTGACATGCCAAGAAACTTTCTTCGATTCATAGTCCCTCTTAAGTTGAACTGCTCTGAATCTGCTTAAGGATGCGTTCCAGGTAGATCTTTTCCTGCCTTACGTCTTCAATCTGCTGCGGACCAGAAGTCTCGCGCTCGATCGTGATGGCTCCCGTGTAACCCAGCTTGTGTAGCTTGGCAAATACCTTGCTGAAGTCGACAAGTCCCTTCCCGATGACAACCTCTTCACCGAGCTTCGAGGGATCGGTGGGCCACCTGCCATCCTTCGCATGAACGCTTCGGACATACGGCCCGATGATGTCTACCGCGTCGACCGGATTGGCCTTGCCATAGAGGATCAGGTTGGCCGTATCCAAACCCACACCGAGATTGGGCTTATCGACGTCCTTGATGGCACGCAGCAGAGTAGTCGGAGTCTCTTGCCCGGTCTCCATCAAAAAGGATTGCCCATTGCCGGCGCAGTACTGGGCCAGTTCACGGATCGCGAGAACCGCCTCTTCGTAAAGCGGATCTCCCGGGTTTTCGGGAATAAATCCGCAGTGGGTCTGCACACAGGGAATGCCTAACAACTTTGCAAAATCCGATGTCTGTTTGAGCGCGTCCACACGTGCTGCACGAGTAGCCCTGGGAACGACTCCGATCGTCGAGGGTCCTTCCGTGAAGTTCCACTTCAACGGCCCGGGCCCGACCACCTCCGCCGCCGTCGGAGTAACTCCGTATTTATTCAGCAAGCCCTGCAATTCCTGCGCAAGACTCTGGCTGAACTTGCCGATGTAATCGTCGAGCGATAAAAAGCACGTCGAAAACCCGAGTTCCTTTACGCGCGAGAACACCATCTCAGGACCACGCGAAGGCTTGACCAGCAAACCGAGCGCCATCGGAGCAATGCCGGAAGCAGCCGGCGCGGGCTCGTCAGCGGAGGAACGCCCCCAACCAATCGACAGAGCCTTCGCTACTGGACTTGAGTACAGCAACCCTGTACCGATGGCTGCTTGAAGAAACTCTCGACGACGCATACAGTACCTCCAGCTAACGCTTACGGTTCTGCCAGGGGTCTCTTTTGAGCCCATTTATTTCAAAAATGGAAATAAATAAAACAGCGCCACAACTGAACTATGTAACGATTGTTTAAATAAATAGGTTGTTTTGTTTCAGTGAGTGAAGATTATGGTAACTTACGTTGACTGTCAAGAGAGATCGTGGAATTAAAAATAAGGTAAGTCTTGGCACTAAAACCTTAGCCATCGATTCAACCCGGATTGGCGTTCGTAGGCAGAGTTCATTTCTCAACGACAGTGTCTCGGCTTACAAGATTCAAGATGTGCAATCTGTGTGTGGCGTGTAGGGTATGACCATGAATGCAGGACTTCTCCGATCGTCTTTCATCGTCGTGATCGAAGCCTATTTGCAGCACGGCATGCTATCTCGTTCTGACCTTGCAGCACTTACCGGAATCAGCCGCTCCGCGATCACCGAGATCACTCAGAATCTCCTTGACATGGGACTTCTGGAGGAGTTTCCGGTCATTCAGGAAAAGCAGGGACGCGGCAGGCCTGCTATCTCTCTCCGCTTCAAAGCCTCGCACGGATACTTTATCGGTGTAAGTGTCACCGACACCCCTTCACTCGTCATCCTTGCCGACATGCAGGGCAATGTTGTTGGTGAGTGCGAGATCCCGCCCAGCGATGCTCCGCAGAAGCTCGCCACAACCATACGCCAGGCGATGAACGATCTGCTCCGTCGAACAGGTGTCTCTCGAAGCCGTCTCTTCAGCATTGGCATTGCCGTTACCGGGGTCGTCGATGAGAACAAGGGTGTCTGCCGGTATTCCGCAGCCCTGAATTGGCGTGATGTACCCATCGCCGAGCTAGTCAAAAAGGCAACTGGCGTTGAGGCCTATGTGGGCAACGATGCAAACGCAGTCGCCATCGGCGAGAAGCTCTTCGGAAGAGCACGCGATCTGAGGCATTTTTCCAGCCTTATCCTCGGCGGCAATATCGGCTGCGCCCATTACATCGAAGGTGATCTCTATCGCGGATACGACGGCGGCGCAGGTGAGATCGGACACGTCACACTCGACGTCAATGGCCCGCGCTGCCGTTGCGGCAAGAATGGCTGTCTCGATATGTTCGCCGGAGGCACGGCCATGTTGGGACTAGCCAAAGCAGCAGGTCTTGACTGCCAGACGGTGCGCGACCTTGAAGGGCTCGCCACCGTTGGAAACGCAAAGGCCATGAGCATCTTGCGCAATGGAGCGCAGGCGCTTGGATTGGCAGTCGCCAGTCTCATCCAGATCAACAACCCGCAGTGCGTCCTCTTCGCAGATGTCGAAGGTTTCGGAAAAGGAATCTTCCAGGCAACAACCCGGCAAGTGATCGAGAATAATATTCTGCCTCGCTTCCTGGCTTCGACTGAGATCGTGTTTCATCAGGTTGAACGAAGCTTCCTGGCAAGAGCGGCTGCAAGCGTTGCAGCGCAACAATATCTGCGTACGGGGATAGTCTCTCGGGTTAACGGCAACACTCTTCAAAAGAGCTGACACGCGACCCGTTCAGTGAATCTCCGGATAGGTCCTATAGGCGACAGGTTCAGCATTGAACGAAGTTCCGCTTAGACGATACGTTTTGAGAAGCACCTCGAAATAAGGGAACTTCTGTACATGAAGCGTATTGCGAAGTTTTTCCAACTGATCCTCTGAGGTGAGGAACTCTGCAGCGGCGCTCGTTGCATCCGAATCCGTGCCGGCAAGAATAATGGCGTTGCCAGTCTTGCTTGGATTCGGTAGATAGGCGACCACGCTGTATCCAACAAGCGCATTCGGGTTCATAACATTTGTGTAAGAGGCCTGTTCGCCCGGCTTGGGATGAAGGTTCCCAACAAATGCATGCGCATGCTCGTGGTCATAGTCGGTAATGAAGTTCATCTGATCGTCGAACAGATGAACCCAGGGGTTCGCCTTCTTGCCGCCAACTAGAATCACGTTGTTCCCCTTCATCGCATCCGCAGTGTAGTAACGCGAAAGCGTGAGATGCGGCGCGGGTGAAGCTGGAATCTGTGCGAGCATCTGTTGCGCAGCGCGAACACCACCAAACGTGATCAGATTGTGCGCATAGATCTGGTCCAGATCGACTCTTCGGTCGACGCTGATATCTGATGATTGAATCTGGCGCATATAGTCGCGGGTCAGATAGTCCTCAAGCGAGATTGGATGATGGATAATATCCTGAATCACGCTGACCGAGTCGTCGGGCAGAACAACATCCGTCTGTTGGTGATAGCGGAGAAACTCCGTCCAGAAGGCCGCAAGAGCAGGCTTCCCCTCCGAAGGTGAGAGCTCCTTATGCATCGTACGGTTTTGTTGCAGGAGCACAACGCAGGCGATTGCGAGAACCAGACTCACCGCAGCCCACCAGAGATGAACTCTGCTGTTCGGTGATCCCTGAACCGCGGACTCCCGATCGCTGGGCTGAGTAGGTTGTGGCGGCAGCGCCGGTTGTGATTGTTCCGCGGAGCTCTCAACTTCAGACAAACGCCAATGGAAGACTGGCTTATAGCCGCCACGAGGAATTTCAAGGATCAAAGATTCGTGAGCGCCTTCGGTCACAAAGTAAAGGTCAATGCGTTTCCTCAACTCCGTCGCATTCACCCGAACGATGTTGTCCTGGCTCCTGTCGTAGGAGGAGGGCCTGCCAAAGACTTTCGCTCCAATCTCCTGCTCGTGAATCTCTCGACAGCCCTCTTTCAGAGACTGCCCGCCCACATACAGCAAAAAATCCCGCAAGCGGGCGGAGCGCCCAAAGTGAACACTCGCTGCGATCCGTTCTATAAGAGCTCGCCGCTCCTCGACGCTGGGCAGAGCTTCGGAAGCCTCTGGCGCCGGAACATAGGTTGCCGCACTCATACGTTACAGATTTTCACCCAATAATAGATTCACCTAATGAACGCTGCCAAGTCTAGCACGCCCGGTTTTGTTCTGGCCATGTGGCGATGGAGTCTCTCTTAACCACCGAACTCGGGACTTCTTACGGTTAAGAAATCCTTCTTTAGCCCACCGATGCTCTTCCAATAATCACGCCTATCGAGCTGATTCCACTGGGCATTGGCTCTCCCTGGCACCTTGGAAAGGTCTTGGCCAATCTCTTCCGGTAAATTAACTTGTCCCCCTCCAAACAGGAAGCAGACCATTGGCCGTCTTCAAAACACCATTTCCGTCTGTCTCTCAAATTTGCCGGTGGTCGATGCCCTTTCAAAGGATCGCCCCAGGCTGGAGACCCACGGTTTCAGCGCTAAGCCTTATGGAGGGTCGTGTGTATCAAATTCGTTTCAGCAATAAACTCATCGTCTCAGGATTGCTTGCCCTCGGGAGTCTCGCCATGGCAGTCCCCCTCGAGGCGCAGCAGTACCTCGGCACACTGACCGGTCAAGTCAAAGACACAACCGGCGCGAGCGTTCCGAACGCACAGGTCTCCGCCACCGATACCGTCACTCACTTCACCACAAAGACTGTGACCAATGAGTCAGGCGGCTACTCCATTCCCTTTCTGACACCTGACGATTACAGCCTGACGATTACGGCGAAGGGCTTCCGCTCCGAGTCTCGGACCGGCGTCACGCTCACTGCCGGTGGCAATGTGAACACCGATTTTGCGTTGACAGTCGGCTCAGCCACAGAGAGCGTTGAAGTGACTGCCGATGTCCAACTGCTCGATACCGGTTCAGCCAACCTTGCCACAACCTTCGAGACCGCCGCAGTAACCGATACGCCGAACATTGGCCGCAACCCATTTGTTCTCGCGACGCTGGCCGCCAACGTCTACTCCGGCAACTACATGCAGGGCAAAGCCAGCGGGTTTACCAACCCCTTCAGCGGAACCGCCGTACAAATTGACGCAGCCGGCAGCAGCGGACACAACCGCCTCACTCTGGACGGTATCCCCGACGATCCTGCCGAGCGTCTCTCGGGAGCCAGCTACACGGGCTTTGTCCCATCGCCCGAAGCGGTGCAGGAAGTGAAGATCCAAACCGCGCTCTACGATGCGCAGTATGGACACGGCAACGGAGTGGTGACCAACACCGTCCTGCGCTCGGGATCGAACCAGTATCACGGCTCAGCGTACTTCGTCTTCCGCGATACCTATATGGATGCGAACACCTACGAGCGTGTGCCGACGCAGAATGCAACAGGAACAGCGCGAACCCCGCGTGTCAACGACACGTGGACGCAACCGGGATTTGTGATCGATGGCCCCCTGAGCATTCCTCATGTCTACAAAGGAAAAGACAGAACTTTCTTCATGGTTGCGTACGAACGCATTCAACTGCACCAACCGCTGCCGTACCAGGGATTCGTTCCAACCACTACAGGCACAAACCCTCTCACCGGCGCCACGGACGGCGGCGAGGCCGGTGGGGATTTCTCCAACCTGTGCTCCAACTTCAATGCGAGTGGTGTCTGCGTCGCAGGTGCGGGTGTACAAATCTACGATCCCACCTCGGTCACCACGCCGGGAGCCAACCGCACTCCGTTCCCCTACAACATCATTCCATCCAGTCGAATCAATGCTGCAGGAGCAGCGCTCCTAAGCTACTTTCCTGCTCCCAATAGCAACTTCAACAGCACGACGAACTACATCTCGTCCGACACCACCGAACCGAACAAGTATTACTCCATCGTGACGCGTGTCGATCATTCATTCTCCGATCGCCACAAAGCCAATGCCACCTTCTTCAAGGACGTTCTAAACCAGATCGAACCAAACGAAGGGTTTCCAAAGAATATTGGCCCCTCCACAACGTCTTATTCCAGCACGAACGCGAATGCCCCAGGTGGTGACGGCTATACGGTGTATCGCAATAACGAAGGTGGCAGCGTAGATGACGTCTTTGCTATAAAGCCGACCCTGGTCGTGGATTCACGCTTTGGCGTGATCTACCATCCGTTTGGACTGGTGTATCCAGGCAATGTCTTCGATCTGAGCAGTATCGGCATCAACGGCAGCAGCCTGCCGTTCCAATCCTTTCCGAACACCTCTTCCTCGGACAGCTATGCCGGTCTGGCTGGCGGGGCTTCTGGGCAGATTAGCGAAGACACTCTAGGCTCTGCATCCTTGCTGGTAGCAAAGACCCTTCAGCGGCACTCCCTGCGCATTGGCTTCGATGGCAACATGAGCCGCTATAACGTGCAGAACCCTCAGAGCGGTCTCGGCAACTTCGTCTTCAATCGCCAGTTTACGCAGCAGAACTCCAGCGGCTTGTCCGGCGCCAATTGCCCAACCACCAACTGCACCGTGGGCGGCGATGTGAATTCAGGTAACGCCGTCGCCGCGATGTTGCTGGGCGTTCCCTCCAATGGCCTCTACTCCAACCAGATTGCCTACGCCCTGCAGCAGATCTACTACGCGTTCTATGCGCAGGATGACTGGCGCGTCTCGGATAAGCTAACGGTGAACATGGGCCTTCGCTGGGACTATGAGTCACCTCTCTCGGAACGCTACAACCGGCTGAACGCGGGGTTCTGCATCACTTGCGCGAACCCTCTGCAAAGTTCTGTCACCGGGCTCGCGCTCAACGGCGGCCTCACCTTCGTCGACACACAAAGTTCGCCCAGCCGCTACTCTGCCCCGCAGAAATACGCCAACTTCCAGCCACGCTTTGGACTCGCCTACCAGCTTGCCCCTACCATCGTCTTGCGTGGTGGCGTCGGCCTTATCTACTTCAACACGCTGGAGAGCCCGCTCGCCCAGGGATACAGTAATCAGACCTCTTACGTAGCGACCACGAATAGCGTACTGCCGGCCAACTTCCTCTCGAATCCATACCCGTCGGGAATTCAGGCACCCACCGGAAACTCGTTGGGACTTGCAACCCAGTTGGGTCAAAGCGTCAGCTATCCCGATCCCAATCATGTCCAACCCAAGATGCTGCAGTGGTCGGCAAGCCTGCAGTTCCAGCTGCCCGCAAAGATGGCTGTCGAGATTGCCTACTCCGGCAACAAGGTCTCGCAGTTGGAGATCAATAAACAGATCGACACGCTTCCGGCTTCGTTCTTCGGAACTCACGCCTCGCCTCTCACCACGGCACAGAACGCGGCGCTCAACGCACAGGTCACGAATCCGATGGCAGGCCTGTTGCCTGGCTCGTCTCTCAACGCAGCGAAGGTTTCGCAGTATCTCCTTGACGTCCCCTTCCCCGAGTTCACCGGCGTCACCGACGACTACCTCTCGTCCGGTAGCGCTCTCTATAACTCCTTGACCGTCTCAGTGAACAAGCAGTTGGGCCACGGGCTGGACATGCAGGGGAACTTTACGTGGGCCAAGATCATGGATCAGAACGTCTATCTGAACCCTCAGGATGCCAACCCGGTCCGCTATCAGGATCCAATACCCAACCTTCGCGGAAATCTCTTTGGGACATACCACTTCACACAGTTCACCAACCTGCCACTCTATGAGCGGCTGCCGTTGGGTGGATGGAGCTTGCAGGGCGCACTCCGCGCCTATGATGGCCCGCTCGTACCAGCTCCTGGAGGTGGAACAGGGTCGCAATATGGTACCTCGACCACCTATACGCAGATCGGAAGCGTAAGAAACTCGAATCCTACGTATAGCAACTTCTTCAATACCTGCTATCAAACCATCGTCAACGGCGCTCCGACCAATGTCGTCGGGCCGACGGCCTGCGCCAGTTCTGCGTCGAGCCCTGCGTTCGTGCAGAATCCACAGTTCACCCTCGCCACCATCGGCCCTTATTTGAATATTCGTGAACTTGTTCATCCGCTGTTGGACTTGTCATTGTTCAAGCAGTTCAAGATTCACGACTCACTCAACTTCGAACTTCGTGGCGAGTTCTTCAACGTCTTGAACACGCCAAACTTTGGCGCACCCGGAACGACGCCAGGTACTGCCAGCTACGGCGTTGTGACAAAGACCCAGGTGAACGATCCACGCTTGACTCAACTTACAATTCGCATGAACTTCTAATAGTGCGCTCGAGACGGACTGCCTAATAGCTTTTTCCATTAGGCGGCCCGTCTTTCCTTTCATAACCTTAAACTTCTGTCGACCCCGCACTCATCTTTGGAGTTGATCGGTCGCCTCCCTAACAACATGCGGAGTTGTATGAACTCGATAAGGAAGAGCTACACTGTTCGTTCACTGATCGTCTGGGCCAGCTCGATCTCGATCCTCTTCGGCTCTGGCATAACGGCAAGCGCTCAACAGCAGCACGTTGCACCCAACGTGCCGCCGGATACGCTTGTGCAGGGCTTTCAACATCCTCCTGCTGCAGCACGGCTGCGCTGTTATTGGTGGTGGCTGAACGGGCACACTACCGAGGCCACCATCACGCGCGATCTGGAAGAGATGGCGAAGAAGGGGTACGGCGGCGCGCTATTGGTAGACGCCAACGGCTCCAACCAGAACGGCAACGACGATGTTCCTCCGGGTCCGGAGTTCGGCAGTCCCGCATGGACCAAACTTTACGTTCACGCCCTGAAAGAAGCCGACCGGCTGGGCCTGGAGATCACGCTCAACATTACGAGTGGCTGGAATCTGGGCAGCCCTCTGGTCAAGCCGAAGGACGCGTCGAAGCTGTTGACCTGGTCGCGTGTCGTCGTCATGCCGGCGCAATCGACGGCCATCCAACTCAAGATGCCACCCACAAAGAACGGCTTCTATCAGCAGATTGCGGTGCTTGCCTATCCGTTGCATCGCGGAGCCGATCTACCTGGAGACAAGGGGAGCAACCGCAACGCTCTCCCTGGATTGAGTTACAAATCAGCATCGGCAGAGATGGGTTTTTCCATGCCCGATGCGACCTCACTGCTGACCGACACCACTCCAGAGAAGAAGGACGAAGATACCGAGCTCTCCGAGGTCCAGAACATCACCCATCAAGTGGATACAGATGGAATTGTCCACTGGACGCCGCCGGTAAGCAGCGCATCCGCATGGGAGATTCTATGCATCGGCTATACCGATTCAGACGCACGCATATCCACGTCGAGCGATACGTGGCAGGGGCTGGCCATCGACTACCTCGATCCGCAAGCCTTCGATCTTTACTGGAAGACAAACGTAGAACCTTTGCTGGCCGCGGCACGACCTTACGTCGGTAAGAGCCTAAAGTATGTCGCTACCGATAGCTGGGAGCTGGGTGGCACTAACTGGACGGCCGCATTCGGCACAGAGTTTCTCCAGCGGCGAGGCTATGACCCCACACTTTACCTGCCTGTAGTCGGCGGCCGCATCATCGGCAGCCGCAACCTTAGTACGCACTTTCTCTCCGATCTGCGACGCACCGTCGGCGACCTTGTCAACACTCACTACGATCAGATGGCTTTGCGTGCGCGGTCCCATGGGCTCGGCATTCAGTGCGAGTCAGGCGGCCCGCACGGCGCACCAATCGATGCCCTCGAAACCTTTCGCTCCAGCGCCGTCCCGCAGACTGAATATTGGGCAATGTCCAAAGAGCATCGCACCTCCGACGAAGCGCGCTACTTCGTCAAGGAAGGTTCCAGCGCAGCTCACATCTATGGACGTCCCTTCGCCGCGGCGGAAGGCATGACCTCCATCGGCAATCACTGGAACGAATCCCTCGGGATGAACCTTCGGCCTTCGTTCGATCAGGCGCTCACCGAAGGAATGAACCGCCTGGTCTGGCATGCGTTCACCTCATCGCCACCGGAACTGGGCCTGCCCGGACAAGAGTACTTTGCCGGAACTCACATGAATCCCAATGTGACGTGGTGGCGTGACTCAACTCCATTCTTTCAATATCTAAACCGTTCGCAGTTCCTCATGCAGCAGGGGATCTCTGTCAGCGATGTCCTGTACTACTACGGAGACAACGTGCCGAACTTCGTACGCCTGAAGCGTGACGATCCGGCCAAAGTTCTTCCCGGGTACGACTATGACGTCATCGATACTGAGGCTTTGCTACGCCGACTCTCCTTCGCCGACGGTGTTCTTAAAACGCCAGAGGGCATTCGCTACCGGGCACTGGCTCTGCCTACTTCGCGCATCCTTCCGCTCGCGGTATTGAAGTTCATGCAGCGCTACGTCGAGTCTGGCGGAACACTGATCGGAGAACGCCCTCTGCGCAGCCAGGGCATTACTCCAGCTCCGGACGAGCAAGCCTTTCAACTCCTCTCCGAGCATCTATGGAAGGATTGCGAAACCAACGCCAGCCAACATATCGCCATCGGAAAGGGCCACCTCTATTGCACTGCAAATGCGCACGAAGCGCTTCAGGCTATGGGCGTCCCGCCGGACCTGCAGGAGGCTAACACGCAGCAACCTGCGCTGGACTACGCTCATCGCCGCACCCCGCAGGCAGACATCTACTTCATCCGCAACACTCTCGACACCCCCGTAAAGTCCGCGGTGTTGCTCCGAGCGGACAAGGGCCAACCGGAACTCTTCCACGCCGACACAGGAGCAGTCGAAACCACGCTCTTGTTCTCTCCAACTCCTGACGGGCGAACGAGGCTGCCGTTATCGCTCGACGCGCGCGGATCGATCTTCGTAGTCCTTCGCCATCACACGTCCCTCAAACATGTAACTCGCATCGAACACAACGGAAGTGTCCTGTACGACCCAGAACTCCCTGCTAGGGCCTCCCTTCCTACCTTGTTGTCCATCGCGCAAGACAGAAACACTGTTTGGCTATCGACCCGTCTCCCCGGCTCATACAACGTACATTTCTCCGATGGCACAAGCAGTACGGTTTCTACGGGCAATATCACCCCAATCGCCATAACAGGACCCTGGACGCTCAGCTTTCCTCCGAACTGGGGCGCTCCCCCGCAGATACAGCTGGACAAGCTGCAATCCTGGACAGCCTTCGACGATGCTGGTGTGCGCTACTTCTCTGGCCGAGCTACCTACCGCACCTCGCTGCGGCTCACAACCAGCCAGGCAAACGCGGCTTCGTCCACCGAATTGAATCTTGGAGAAGTGCATGAAGTTGCTGCTGTAAGAATCAACGGAGCCGCCGCCGGCATCCTCTGGAAGTCACCCTACGTAGTTCCACTCCACGGACTGTTGCACGCCGGAGGAAACGAGATCGAGATCGATGTCACCAACCTATGGCCAAACCGCCTCATAGGAGACGCACAGGAAGACCAGGGTAAGCACTACACCTGGACCAACATTCGCAAGTACACCAAGGACTCGCCACTACTGTCCTCCGGAATCATCGGGCCGGTGGAACTGGACCCCGTCTACAATCTCCCGCTCGTTCTACGTTGAGCCCGTAGCCTGCTTAAGTTTGCGGTTGTTTGCTTTTCGCCGTCATCCTGAACCCTGAGCGCAGTCGAACGGGTGAAGGAACCCCGTATTGCTTCCGCCACCAATTGGACTGGTCGAAGCTCTTAGATTACGCTGCTATGCTCGAGTTGCGAAAGCTTATGTCCAAGGGATGCTGTCGTGGAAATGATCGGCAGTCGAATCGTTATTTCCAAGCCTGTGGGCCGAAGATTGGCGGCGCTGATCGTACCGCGGTGCAAACGAATCGCTTCGGAGGCAATAGCTAGACCGAGACCGTTTCCTTCCGCACCTTCCGCTTCTCCGCTAATTCGATAGAAGGGCTGAAAGATTGCCTGGAGAGAATCTTCCGGCACTCCAGGACCCTGGTCCTGCACAGTGACAATGGCAACGGGTTCGGGCACGCTCTGATCGACTTCCAAAATAATCCGGACATTGCTCCCTGGCAGTGTGAAACGGATCGCGTTGCGAATAATGTTTTCACAAGCGCTTCGCAGAGCATGTGGGTCTGCATTCCCCACAATAACGGAATCAGGCGAGTGAAGACTTACAGACTTGCCTACTGCTTGTGCTTCGAAGTTGCCGTCGGCAGCCGCGGCCTCGACGAGCTGAGCAAGGTCGAGGTCTTCTCTTGCAACTGACGAAAGCTCCGCTTCAAGACGTGAGAGCGTTAAGAGTTGCCCTATCAATAGATCGATCCTCGCAACATCACGGTCCAGACGATGAAACATGTCGTCGGACTCTGCCGAGGAACGTTTCTTTAGGAGTGCCAGAGAGAGATTGATGCGAGCCAGAGGCGAGCGCAGCTCATGCGATACGGAGTTCAAAAGATTTTTTTGGGTTTGAATCAACAGGTCAAGCCGCCCTACCATCGAATCAAAATCTTTTGCCAGAGAAGACAACTCGTCAAAGCGCCTCGAGACAGAAGACGGCACCCGCGCTTTGAGGTCTCCTTCCGCGACTCTTCTAGCCGTCGACTGAATGCTATGGATCGGTGACGCGATATGATGCGCAAGTGCGAAGCAGAGTACGGTGACCAAAAGGATCAGGGAGATGGTATACGGGAGGCCCTCTCCCAGAAATGCGTCTCGTATCTCACGCATACCAGGCTTCAGGTAGAGCACCAGTATGTACGGATGCCCTGAAGGAGAGACAAACTTGTAGGCTGCGATACGGGCTCGCAGCACGACGAGCTGGCCATCCTTGGCTGCGTGCGCAACCCTGAGACCGTCGTTTGTCAGCCGCCTCGACAACACATCTTTATAGAACCCGTCGAGCAAGAAGAGTTGTTTCGCATGATCTTCATCATTGCTTTGAGAAAAACGGGCAAACGCTTCAGGGCCTCCCGATTCATAGGCCTTCACGGCTTCTGCTGCCAGGATAGGAGCTACCGTCGCGTACATATTTGGAGCAGAGACCTGCCTCATGCCAGTGAAGCGACTGCCAAGAAACACAATAGCGAGAATACCCCAGGCAGTCACCCAAAACCAAAGGAAGATCGTCAGGAAGAGTCGATATATAGGCACTCTGGCTCTTACCTTGAGGAGTTTTGCTTGAAGATTAAATGGCAAAGGGTCTCCCTTCCTGATCATTGAGCCTTACTTTGATGTATACGACACAACTCCGCCCAGGGACGGGCTCCTCGCTAAATCTATACAAATCCTTACACGCGCTTCACGTTTCCTGACGGCATGCCCTAGCTGGGCCACATACCTTTCGAATAAAGATATTCGTTCTATCGGAGAGCTATGCGTTTCAGAAGTAACAAATCCTTATTCGCGCTCCATTCCGTGCGAACTGTTGGCCTAACTATCCTGGACCTGATTGAACCTCGCACTGCGCATGCCCTTCTGATTTGGAGGCGCACCTTGAGAAGAGCAATAAGGCTCCAGCCACACGCTGTTCTTGCCTGCACCCCTCTTCTCTTATCTCTATTCCCTGCTACTGCCCTTGCTCAGCAACAAGCTGCCGGGCTGCAGATTAGCAGCAGCATCCTGCCGGAAGAGCCTCGGCCCCAGCTAGGTCCACAAAGATCAGTTGATGGCTCAGCCAGTGTCTCCGGTGTCGTACTGGACATAAGCGGAGCCTCTGTTCCAGGAGCACAGGTCAGCTTAGCCGATATGGGTGGGGCGCAGCAGCGCACGCTGCTATCCGGAGCACATGGCGAATTCGCCTTTACCAGGCTTCCTCCCGGTTCCTATCTCGTCATCGTCCACGCCAAGGGCCTTGAGCCCTTTACCTCTGCGGAGTTCGATATCACCGCACAACAGGCCTATGAGCTCCCCAGGATTCTGCTGCCGGTTGCAACCGCAAGTACGGAGATTACTGTCCGCCCCACTGAAGTGATTGCCGCTGAGCAGGTAAAGGCGGAAGAGAAACAGCGCCTGCTCGGCATCATCCCGAACTTCTATGTGAGCTACGTTCACGACCCAGCTCCGCTTACCACGAAACAGAAGTACTCCCTCGCTTCACACGACACACTCGATTGGACCTCGTTCGTGGGCATCAGCGTGACCGCAGGCATCGAGCAGGCGAATAACAGCTTTGCCGGATACGGGCAAGGTGCCGCGGGATACGGCAAACGTTGGGCTGCAAAGTTTGGCGATGGGCGTACAAGCGACTACCTGAGCAATGCAGTCTTTCCCTCAATCTTTCACCAAGATCCACGCTACTTCTACCAGGGAACCGGAACGAAGAAATCGCGCCTGTATCACGCTGTAAGTAGCGCCTTTGTCACACGCAGTGACAGCGGACATACGATGCCGAACTATTCCTATCTCCTCGGAGCTATGGGTTCGGGCGCGATCTCCAATGCATACTATCCCCATGCAGATCGAGGGCTGAACCTCGTCTTTACCAATTCCTTCGTTGGCATTGCCGGACGCGCGGGAGGAAATGTACTCCAGGAGTTCATAGGGAAGCGCTTGACGAAAAACGCATCAGCTTCGGCCAATGGAAAACCATGAACGGGCGAGATTAAAACCAGAAAACGAAATACGTTTCATTCAGTCGAAGTACTAGTACCCGGGGGCCACGCATAAAGATAACCGACACCACGCACGCTCCGAATTCTCTCAGCCCCATCGCTCTGAGGGCCAAGCTTGCGGCGAAGGTTGCTGATGTGGAGGTCGATGCTTCGATCGAAAGGGGAAAACTTTCGGTCGAGAACAGTCTCAACAAGTGCCTCACGGGTTAGGACCTGGCCGGGCGCTTCGAAGAACGCGCGTAATAGATCGAACTCCGCAGAGGTCAACCGCAGAGGCTCACTCGCCTTCGATACCGTACGTGCTGCCAGATCGAGCTCGATATCTCCCGAGTGGATCACCGGGGGGCGCGATGCGGTACGGCTTTCGGATTGCCACCCGGACCTGCGGAGAATAGCCGAGATTCGGGCGATCAATTCGCGGGGACTGAACGGCTTCGGTAAGTAGTCGTCGGCGCCAAGTTCAAGGCCCAGGATGCGGTCGAATTCGTCTCCTTTTGCTGTAAGCATCAGGATAGGCGTCCGGACGCGCATTCTGATCTCCCGCAGAACATCAAAGCCCTTCTTGTCCGGCAACATGACATCCAGGACAATCAGTTCATAATTGCCCTCGAGTGCGGCTCTTATGCCTTCTCCTCCGGTATGGACAGCAAACAACGTAAAGCCTTCCGGCTCCAGGTATTGCGTCACCAGATGGCACAAATCACGGTCGTCATCCACTACCAGCAGACGTGGGTTCGCCAGCTGTGTCACGCCCTTCGAACTGAGCAAAGTCCGTATCTCCGCGGCCAAAGAAGTGGCCCTTGTTCATGATACCTCTGAGAATTTGTTCAAAAGCTGTGCTTAGTGAGCTTACAAATCTTCACACGTCGCAGAGATTTCTTGACAGCACCGTCCGGAACTGCCCGCGACAATAAAAACCATGGAGGAAACAATGAAGCGCCATATCTCCCTCAACTTCAATCGAATTGCATGGACGTTGTCGTTCTTTGTAATTCGCATGATCCTCCTTCTTACGTAATCGATAGTGTGTCCATAAATTCTTCTAAGTCGATACAAGGAAATAGATCCTTCCATGGATTCAAAAACAGCATTTTAAAGGAGGTCGAGACAATGATTGCTGAATCTACGAACGCTGGCTCTGCCGCGGCAATAAAAGATAAAGCTGATCGCGCCATGGCCACCGTGCGCAAGGTGGCAATAACGGTTGTCATTGTGCTGATCGGCTTCCTGGGAGTGGTGCTGGCCTATCTGATCTATCCTGGCAAGCCAGGTCGGTCCAAGGTCATGGCTTTCGACGGCTTTATCGAGCTTCCGAAGGACGGGGCTCTCTCCGTTCTCGATTATCTGACATTAAGCGATCACACTCTGTTCGTTACCAATGAATCGTCGGGCGCCTTATTCAAAATCGTTTTGGATTCAAGCAAACCGGCCGCAGGTCTCGTATCGGAAATGCCTGGGTCCGGCGCTGCTCACGGTGTTGCCCTGCTGCCCGAAGCGAACGTTGCCTTCATTACGCGAAGCGAAACGAACATGGTGGATGTCTTCGATCCAGAATCTCTCCAACAGCTTGTAAGTATCCCCGTTGCGGATGATGCAGATGCCATACTCTATGTCCCGTCGGGAAAGCTCGTGTATGTAGCCAATGGAGACGCAAAATTGGCGACCTTGATCGATTCGGAGAAGCGCGTGACCGTAGGGGCCATTCCGCTTCCTGGAAAACCCGAGTTTCCCGCGATGGACCCGAAGACAGGCTTGCTCTATCAAAATCTCGTAGACATCAACTCGATAGCTGCAATCGATCTCAGCAAACGATTGATAGTAGGGCAATGGTCTCTCGCCCCATGCGAAGGCCCATCTGGAATGGCTATTGATTCCGTGCAGCGACGGCTCTTTGCGGTCTGCTCCGGGAATGCCAGACTAGTGGTGTTTGACCTGGAAACGCATCGAGTGATCATATCGCTAAAGATCGGCGGTGGCCCTGATGCGGTCGCATTCGATCAAACCCTGCACCGAATCTACTCCGCCGGAAAAGCTGGAAAATTAACCGTGATCCAGCAAGACGGGCCCGACACATATCAAGTGTTAGACGAGATAAGTACCCACTATGGAGCCCATACTCTCGCTGTTGACCCCGTTTCGCATAAGGTCTTCGTAGCCTACGCAAGCCTCTTCGCTCCCCCCAGGATCGCCGTCTTCTCCCCAACACCGTGAAGACGTGTGCAACACACGAAGCTGACCTCATAAATACGCTCACGGATAGGGAGAAATACTGACGGGTGGGTCGCTCTACAATTGCGCCACTTTGGGCGTTCTTCCGCTAGAGCAGTTCCCGTATAGGTGTATAGCGAGCCACAGGTCTATACGCTGTTTTTCCCAAGAAAAACAGCACTCGCAGGGATTCTCCACTTCCCATCAATACGGGAACTGCTCTAAATTGCAGCCATACTTCAAACCTCAGCGACAGCAACTGCTTCCACAGAATAAGATGGAACACGCAAATCGCAAGTAAAGGGGATGAATAGATGAGTGCAGGTAGCGGAATAGACCGCCGGTCATTTTTACAGACAATCGGTTCGATGGGTCTGATGGGGGCTCTCCCCGAAACAGCCTTCGCAGCACATACCGGTGGTGGACACATCGTGCATGAGATCGCCGCACCACTGCAGGTTGCAGGTGCGAATCCCAGCAATAAAATCCGCTTCGCCGTGTGCGGCATGAGCCACGATCACATCTACGGAATGATCGGCGCGATTCAACGTGGTGGCGGAGAGATGGTAGCGGCCTATGGCTCCGAGCCCGCCAAGATAGCGACATTCCGCAAACGCTTCCCCGACGTCAAAGTCGTCTCCTCGGAAGAAGAGATCCTGAATGACTCCTCCATCCAACTCGTAATGAGTTCGAAGATTGCCAGCGAGCGCGCCGCGCTTGGTGTGAAGGCGATGAAGCACGGCAAGGATTACCTGAGCGATAAGCCAGGCATCACAACGCTGGAACAGCTCGCCGAAGTCCGAAAGACTATCGCCGAAACCAAACGAATCTACGGCATCATGTACAGCGAACTGCTGGAAGTAAAGGCAGCCGTAAAGGCCGGAGAGCTAGTTCAGTCGGGTGCAATCGGCCGTGTGATCCAAACCATCAACATCGCACCGCACCAGATCACCCAAAAGGCCGGCGACAACGGCGGTGGTGCAGCCCGGCCCGACTGGTTCTGGAACCCTGACCAGTACGGCGGCATCTTGTGCGATATTGGCTCCCATCAGGTAGACCAGTTTCTCTACTACACAGGGTCGACGAAGGCCGAAATTGTAGAATCGCAGATCGCGAACGTCGCGCATCCGGAGCATCCGCGCTTCCAGGACTTCGGCGATATGGTGCTGCGCGGCAACAAAGGCTTCGGCTATGTCCGGTTGGATTGGTTCACTCCTGATGGGCTGGGAACGTGGGGTGATGGAAGGCTCTTCATTCTCGGCACGCAAGGGTACATCGAAGTGCGCAAGTACACCGATGTCGCCGTCAACCATCAAGGCAACAATCTCTTCATCGTGGATGCGAAGCAGTCGCGCTACATCGATTGCAACAATATCGACCTGCCCTTCGGTCCCCAGTTCGTCTCGGACATCGTCAACCGCACGCACACCGCGCAGGACCAGGAACAGGCATTGTTAGCCGCGGAGCTGGTCATCACCGCGCAGAAGAATGCCAGGTTCGTGCATATGGATGTCTAGCCAACACATACCAGGCGAAGAACGGGTCTGCGACGTAGATAGCGTAAACATACGCCATCTACGTCGCTATCTATTATGCTTCTGTACAACCGCTTGACAAGAGCAACCTGGCATAGATATACCGCAGAAGACGGCTTTATCCGAGCCCAAGCGATTATCCCCATGCCTCCTACCTCTTCCCACTCCCGCCGGCAATTTCTAAAGTCCCTTGCTGCGACCGCAGCGATCTCACAAGGGATCATCCCTTTGCGCGCATCAATCGTGCAGCCGTTCCTCGCCACTGCGGGCGCATCCCCTCTCGCACTAGACACCTCGTGGGAGTACTATCAGGGCCCACTGGCTGGCCCATGGGAGGTCTGGCATGGAGATGAGATCGCCGTCTGGGAGAAGGTCTCTCTCCCGCACTGCTTCAATCATTACGACGCCTGCGATCCCGATACGCCCTACTATCGCGGCCACGGCTGGTATCGCACGCATATTCCGGCTACGAACCCCGTAAAAAACGGCCGCACACTGCTGTACTTCGAAGGCGCAGGCCAGACCTCGCAGGTCTACATCGGCACGCAACTCATAGGAACGCACGTAGGCGGCTACGATGAGTTCGTCTACGACATCACCGACGCGCTCGCCTCGGTTACACCTGTCCCCGGAGCAGCAGCCGTAAAGGGCAAGAAGGATCCCGGCATCGCGCTATCCGTACTATGCGACAACTCGCCGGACCTCGAGCGTTCTCCGTCCGATCTGAGCGACTTCAGCCTCTATGGCGGCCTCTATCGCCACGTGCATCTGGTCTATGCACCGGCCGTGTCGATCGAAGCCTTCCACGTCACGCCAACGGTCGCACTCGGCTCTCCTTCCAGCGTCAAAGTAAAAGCCCGTCTCTACAACCCAACCAAACTCACCGGCAACGTCACACTCGCTATTCGTGTAAATGACGCCGAGGGCAAAACCGTCCACCAGACAACAAAGACACTCGTCCTGTGGAACGACGAAGCCGAGATTGATTCTTTCGACATCACCACCCCGAAGCTCTGGTCCCCCAAAGCGCCGCACCTATACACCTGCAGCGTCACACTCACCAGCGAGCACGGTGAAAGCGAGATGAAGGAACGTTTCGGCCTCAAACACACGGAATGGGTCGACCACGGCCCCTTCAAGCTGAACGGTGAACGCCTATTGCTGCGCGGAACACACCGTCACATGGACCATGCAGGTTACGCCGCCGCGCAGCCCGACGATCTAGTCCGCAAAGAGATGGAGCTGGTCAAGAAGATGGGCGCCAACTTCATCCGTCTCGGCCACTATCAGCAAACACGTCAGGTGCTCGACCTCTGCGATGAACTCGGCATCCTTGTCTGGGAAGAGGCTTCGTGGTGCCGCTCCGGCATCGGCGACAAGCAGTGGCAGGACCAAATCAAGCAATCCTTCACCAACACCATCGCGCAGCACTACAACCACCCCAGCATTCTCATCTGGGGCCTGGGCAATGAGGACGACTGGCCCAACGAGTTTCCCTCCATCGATAAGGACGCCATCCGCAAGTTCATGACGGAGATGAACGATCTAGCCCACCATCTCGATCCCTATCGTGTCACCAGCTTCCGCCGCTGCGACTTCGCCCGTGACATCCCCGATACCTACTCACCCAGCATCTGGGCGGGCTGGTATAGCGGCCTCTACACGGAGTACCAGAAGTCCCTGGAGACCCAACGAGAGAAGAGCAAACACCTGCTCCACATCGAGTGGGGCGCGGACTCCCACGCTCGCCGTCACTCCGAAGACCCCTACGCCAACTTTCCGAAGATAGACACCGGCAAGGGCACCGCTGAAGTCGGCATGGCCTACCTCAAAACCGGCGGCGATGCGCGCATCTCCCGCGACGGCGACTGGTCTGAGACCTATGCCTGCGACCTCTTCGACTGGCACCTCAAAGTACAGGAGACACTCCCCTGGTTAACGGGCTCCGCTCAGTGGATCTTCAAGGACTTCACCACCCCTCTGCGCGCGGAGAATCCCGTCCCGCGCATCAACCAAAAGGGCCTGCTCGAACGCGACCTGACGCTGAAGGAAGGCTACTTCGTCTTCCAGTCCTACTGGAGCGACGAGCCGATGGCGCACATCTACGGCCACTCGTGGCCGGTACGCTGGGGCGCCGAGAGCGAACAGCGCATGGTCAAGGTCTACTCCAACTGCCCATCCGCCGAGCTCTTCGTAAACGGCAAATCCGCCGGCACCAAACAGCGCGACAGCCAGAACTTCCCTGCCGCCGGCCTGCACTGGATGGCCAACTTCGTTCCCGGCAAAAATCATCTGCGTGTGATCGCAAAGAAGAACGGCGTCACGATCACCGATGAGATCGAGTTCGAGTATCAAACCAGCAAGTGGGACAAGCCCGCCAAGCTGCAACTGCGCGAACTCACCCGCGACGACAACAAAACTACGGTCGAAGCCACTCTACTCGATGCGAACGGCGTGCTCTGCCTCGACTCTCACGCTACGGTACGATTCTCACTCGCCGGCAGCGGCAAACTGATCGACAACCTCGGCACCTCCACCGGCTCACGCGTCGTGCAGATGTACAACGGACGCGCCCAAATCAGTCTGCAGCGCAATGGCGGAGCCAACACAGTGGCCGTCGTCACCAAAGACATCGCCCCTGCCTTGGTTTCCATCGCATGATGGCGGCATAACCCCACTCGAAGCTCGCTATCTCGTAGCTCGTTGCTGGATAAGAACCGCACTTGCAACTGACTGGAGCGCTTTCAAAGCACTCAGGAGAAAACATGATCGACCGTCGCCGCTTCACGCTCTCCGCTGCTGCACTCGCAATCGCGCCACATATGCGAGCCCTTGTGCCAGCAGCTCCCGAGCCGCTGATCACGGCAAAAGAGGTCGCGCGCATCGACCACGACCGCATCCTGCAGGCCGCGAACGGCTACCTCACACAAAAGCCGATCACCCTCACCGCATCCCACTCGCCGCGCAGCACTGGCGGCCCGCACGACTACTTCTCTGAAGGCGATTACTGGTGGCCCGACCCGAAGAACCCCGGCGGCCCCTACATCCGTCGCGACGGCCTCTCCAACCCCGCCAACTTCAACGACCATCGCGAAGCTCTCATCCGTCTGAGCCTGCAAGTACCCGCGCTGACTGCCGCATGGCTCGTCACGCAGGATACGCGTTACGCCAGGCACGCCGCGCTGCATCTTCGCGCATGGTTCCTTGATCCCGCAACAAAGATGAACCCCAACCTGCAGTATGCGCAGGCTATCTTCGGAGTCAGCCCAGGCCGCGGCACCGGCGTCATCGACACACTGCATCTCATCGAAGTCACGCGCGCCGCACGGCATCTGGAAAAAGCCAATGTCTTCACACCCGCCGAGTTACGCGGCCTGCACGAGTGGTTCGCGCAGTATCTCGACTGGATGCGCACCTCCAAAAACGGCATCGAGGAAGAGCTCGCGAAGAACAACCACGGCACTTGCTGGGTCGCACAGGCCGCGGCGTTTGCCGTCTATACCGGCAACCAGGACGCGATCGCTCTCTGCCGCAAGCGCTTCAAAGAAAATCTGATGCCGGACCAACTCGCCCCCAACGGCAGCTTTCCGTTGGAACTGGCGCGCACCAAGCCCTATAGCTATTCGCTCTTCGACCTCGATGTAACGGCCATCCTCTGCCAGCTCGTCTCCACAAACGACGGCTCGACAAACGATCTCTGGCAGTTCACCTTGCCGAATGGCAATCGTTACAAGAAGGCCGTCGACTTCATGCTGCCGTTCATTCAGGACAAGAGTAAGTGGCCCTATCCGCACGACGTCGAATACTTCGACGACCTGCCCAACCGTCAGCCCAGTCTGCTCTTCGCTGGCCTGGCTTACAACGAACCGAAGTTCATCGACTTCTGGCGCACGCTTCACCCCGACCCCAAGACCGCGGAGATCATCCGCAACTTCCCTATTCGGCAACCACTGCTCTGGGTCACACCTGTTTAATCGTCAGCAGCAAAGAACTGAATCTGCAACTGGAAACAGGTCATGGAAGATGCGCATATTCCTGGTGCGCCTGTTGCAGAACTGGAATCTCCGGGTCAGCATCTTTCCATGCAGCGAAAAACGCCTCGTACTCAGACCGAGCCTCCGGCACATGGCCTTCCATGGCATACGCCCTCCCGAGTCCAAGATGCGTCAGCAGGTACTGAGGATCGGTAGCAGCATCGACCCCTGGATTGGCGAGGACCTTCTTGTACTCCGCGATCGCCGGATCGGTTTGTCTGGCTTGCAGATACGCTTTAGCCCGTAGTATCGGGACGGAATAGTCGATCAGTTCATAGGGCCTGGAAGTTTCGAGCGCTGCAATAGCATCGAGAGGCTTCCCATGCTGCATGGCCAGCACAGCGCGCGCTTGAGGAAGATAGATATACGTCATCAGGGTGGCGGAACCGGACTTTCCACCATTCGCTGCCAGAAACCGTTGCGCGGTTGTGGCATCGCCTAACTGTGCGCTGATCAGCATAAGGTCCCTGTTGTCCGGTGCGAACTGAGTCATATGGCTCAGAGTGGCGCGCGCCGCTGAGGTCAAGCCCAGGCTGGATTCTACCTGGGCCCTGTCGAGCAGAATGCCGTCCGCGGTTTCAAGCAGACTCTCGCGTTCTGCGATCGCATAAGCCTGGTCGAAGAGTTTGACAGCGTTCTTATATTGCCCGATGGAGGCGGCAGCTACTGCCTGATCGTCGATCAGGTGCCAGTCATCCGGGTGTTTCGCCAGCCAGGCCGTTATCTCAAGAAGTGCCTTTTCGTCGTGCTCGATGAAGGCTATTTGAAATAGCGTCCAGTTCAAGGCGGAGGTGTTCTTTCCTCTGTCCATCGCCAGACGGCCTATCCTCTTGGCATCTTCGAAGCGACTCGCACGCATGTAGGCCCGGGCAAGAACGGTATAGTTGATCCCCCGCTCCGGTCCCAGCTTCAAAGCCTGTTCCCCAGCCTCGATGGAGGCCGGATATTGGCCGAGCTGAGTTTCGTTGTTCGCCAGGTCGAGCCACGGCACCCAGTCCTGCGGATACGTTGCCGCCCATACCTGATACGTCTTATTCCCACGCAGAATGTCTCCCAGTCCGCTTTGGTAGTAGTGTGCCTGGATCGTCAGCTTCTCCCTGGCATCAACATGGTCGCTGTACTCGAAGGCCTTCTGGAAGTAAGGGGCCGCCCGATTGTATTCGGAGAGGTTGTAGTAATCGTTGGCGATCTCACCGTAGGCCATGGCAAATTGAGGATCGAGTTCGACAGCCCGTTGAAAAAACGGCAGGCTTTCAGTCTCGTCCTTCGACTGGGCCACGAGATTCATTCCCAGCGAGTAGAACTTCAGTGCCTCCAGCGATGGGGTAGTCGCCTGTACAATCGGAACCCGGAAGCTCTCCACGGATTTTGCAGATTCGCCCAGTCCTGTGCGGGTACGCTCGGCGACGGAATCCAGCGCGCTGAGTATCTTCGCCTTGGTTGTGGCCACTGCCTTGGCACCAGTGAGCCGCGCCCCGGTACTACAGTCAGTCGCTTCCAAAGTGAGCAGGTATTCACTGCCCACGCTGGAGATGCTTCCCACCAGCAATACCTGACGGTTGGTTCGTTCGCAGACCTCTCGCGCAATATCGGCAGTGAGTGTGACGTCCCCCTGGTGTCCCATCATCTGGAGCGTGCGCACAGTCTCGCGTCCGCTCAGAACATCCATGTAGGGAGACTGCGCCATGTCGATCTCTAACGCGCGCTTTAGTGTGCGATCGAAGGCGGTGTCCCCTGTGGCATTGAGAAAGTCTGCGACGACCACCGATGCTGACTTTGGCAATGGATGAACTCGCCGCCGCACCACACTCCACGCAATAACCACAGCAACAATAGCCGACGCGGCAGCCACCGTTATCCAGAAGCGCCGCCTGGAGGTCCGCCTCTGCATCTGCGTGACCGCAGCACCCAAAGCGGACGCAGCTGCCGACTCCTCGATGAGGAGATGTGTGCGCTCGATCAGGCGCCGCACAATAGCCTCGCTGGATTCCTCCGGCAAGGATTGTGCGCTTTCCGGCACGATCTCCTGAACGGCCTCCGTAAATTGATATCCCCGCCCCGAAACGGTGACGATATAGCCTGCCCGGTCCCCCAGAGCCTTTCGCAGCGCAAAGATGTGCTGAGCAAGATTGCTCTCTTCGACGAAGGACTCCGGCCACACGGTGGTCAGCAACGTTTCCTTGCTGACCACCTCCCCTGCATGTACGAGGAGGCAGACAAGGACCTCGAACGCCTTTGAGCCCAGAGGGATGCGTTTCCCATGCCGTTCGAACACACGTGATTCCATATTCAACTCGAACTCGCCGAATTGGTAAACACGTTTTGTTGTCAACGACATAGAAGAAACCCACGAACAATTAAGAACGATTAATCCGATTTAAAAGACTCTATAGGAGGACTCGAGGTGTAGTGGAACTCGACGTTGCCAGTCGACCTCACGACAGGAGTTCCACTTGAAGCTGTTCCCCCACACTGTATCAGCCAGAGATGTCTCCAGACAGAATCGCAAGAGCCCTGTGCGAACCTATCGCTACGTCGAGACGACCGCTAAGCAGAAGATGGTCTCCGTTCTCAAACATCCCGTGGCCAGCTTCACCGGCCGCTGCAAGCAATGCAACCGCGTGGTTCTCAAGTTCACGCCTGAAGCCGCAGCAGCCATGGCTGGAACGACGCTCCACGAGATCTATCGACTGCTGGAAAGAGCCGGCCTTCATTTCACAGAATTGAGCTCGGGCAAGGTATTCATCTGCTCCGAATCGTTGAAAAATGCTCTGCCGAAGGAGTTGCCATGAAGCCCATGCCCTTTTTAGGAACCACCCTGATCGGCGTTGCGATGATGCAGATGCCCAGCACCCCACCCGTGAAGATGGGTCTGTGGGAGTCGACCGTAAATACGACCGTGAAACTGCCTCCCGGAGCGCCCAGCTTCCTGGGCGGTGGACCGCGCACGACAGTCATGCGCGTCTGTTTTACCCCCGATAGCTGGGCCAAGGGTGTCGGTCCGCAACAGGATCAGAAAAGCTGTGTGCGTTCCAACGAGGTTTACAGCCCTACCGGCTTCAGCTTCGACATGAGTTGCAGCAAGGGCAAGAAGACCTCGCACTATGAGACCACCTTCGACAGCCCCGCAGCGATCCACGGCACCGTTCACACGGACTCCGGCCCTCAGGGAATCACCATCGACTCCGCGACGACCTCCCACTTCATCACTTCGGACTGTGGCGCAGTCACTCCCGACAAGCCAGTCGCCGTCCACTAAAGCCGTGGACAACGAACATAATCACTCCTGTCGAAACCGATAGCCAACATAGTTTTCCGTAAGGAGATACTGCGGCTCGGCGGGGTCATCCTCGATCTTCTTCCGCAACTGGCTGATGTAGGTTCTCAGATACTCGCGCTCACCGCCATACTCCTGACCCCATATCGTCTTCAGTAGCCGATTGTGCGCGAGTGGCTTTCCTGCATGCTGCATCAGCAGATGCAAAAGCTCGAACTCCTTGGGCGTCAAATGCAACTCTTCGTCATGCTTCGTAACGCGATGTGTGACGGGGTCTAAGGCTACATCGCCAATCTGTAGCGCGCGTGTATCCTCGCCCGCTGGAGTGCGTACCCGGCGAACCGCTGCCCGGATACGCGCGGCCAGTTCGGATAGCTGGAACGGCTTGGTCACATAGTCATCGGCGCCCGCGTCCAGTGCGCGCACCTTGTCTTCTTCTCGGTCCAGAACAGTCAGCACGATGATCGGAAGCCGTGGGTACAGCTCGCGCATCTTGTGGCAGGTAGCCATGCCCCCAATGCCAGGCATATTCATGTCGAGCAACACGACGTCATAACTGCTCTGCCGCAACTCCAACAAGCCATTCTCCCCGTTCGAGGCATCGCCCACGGAAAATCCAAGCGCTTGCAGCGTGCTATGCAGGCTATGCCTTAGGGCAGAATCATCTTCAACGATTAGTACTGAGCCTTGCGTCACTAGCTTCTCCTTGGGCAGGCAATGAAATATAAAAAGTGGTTCCGGTGTCGCGTTCGCTCTCAACCCATAACTCACCGCCATGCGCCTCAACAGCTCGCAGTGCAACGGAGAGTCCAATACCCGTACCGGGTGCGCGGTGTTCGACATCGTGGCTGCGATAGAAGCGCCGGAAGATCAGGGTCCGCTCTTCTACCGGAACATAAGAACCGTCATTATGGATGGAAAGAATGATGGAATCGTGGCTCGCCTTCGCCGACAGCACAACAGCAGACCCCGCAGGGCTATACTTCTGTGCGTTCTCGAGGACCTGTGCCAGGGCCATACTGAGCAGTTCACGATCGCCCTCGATCGCCAGGCCCTCTTCAAAATTTGCCTGCAGCCGCTCGGCATCGAACTCCGCACCAAGATCAGCTATCGCCGACTGCAAAAGCGCCTGTAACTCCAGCGGCCTTCGATGGAGTTTCATCTCCCCGACATCTAGCCTGGAGGTACGCAGCAACTTGCCGGTAAGGCTCGACAGCCGCGCCGCTTGCCCTTCGATCAGTTCAACGAGCTCTCTCTGGATCGGTGTCAGCCCACCAATCTCTGCAAGCCCCGCGCTCGAAACGGAGATCGTGGTGAGCGGTGTCTTCACCGCATGAGCAAGGCCATCTAGCACCGCTGATCTAAGTTGCTCGGACAGCTTTTCCGACTCGGCTACAACCTCTGCCTTCAGGGCGCGCGCCCGCTCAAGCGCAGAGGCCAACAGAGTGCCGATGGCGCTGGCCATTAGTGGATCGATGAGACTGCCGCGCAGCAACACCGTCCCAATCGGGCGCGTGCCGGACCGTAATACACGAATCGCTTCATGCCGGCTTTCCAAATCGAGGTCGCGATCTGCCAGCAAGGAGGCTCGCAGGGACTCAGAAGAGTCTTCAGCATCTCCAGTCCACGCAAAGCGTTCTTCCTGCGCCTCCAGCAGTCCTGCGCCATCCAGGAAAAAGCACTCCTGAACCAGCATGCAGAGGTGTATGCCGACGGAATCTCGCCAATCCAGAAGCAGCATCCCCTGGGAGAGTTCATAGAGCGCTCGCTGCTGTTCATCATGTCGCTGCAGTGCCAGGTCCGTCCGGCTAATCTTCTGCGAAAGACGGTTCACCAACAGCGAGATGCAACCGAACGTAACGAGAGCCAACACATTGCTGGGAGAGGAGACTCGAAGCGTAAGGAGGGGCGGAGAAAAAAAGAAGTCCAGGCACAGCGTCGCACAGACCGATACGATGGCCGCCGTGAGAAAGTTCATTCGCCACGCGACCAGAAGAACGACCAACATGTACAGCGGAATGGCGGTCGCAAGCCCAAGCTCATGCCGGAGATTGATGGCCCCGAGCACAACCATAAGAGCACAGGCTGTAAGCGTGGCAAGAACGGACCTGGCGCGAACGTACAAAATTATCTCTTTAATCAACATAGATAGAGATCCGTAAAGGATTCATAAAGCCGCCACGTCGCGCGATTTCCTTATCCCTTTTACACCTTTCCGAGGCATACTAAGCCCGGAACCTACAGGATTACACTACGCTACATCAACGACAGAACGGCGGAGCCTAAGCTCCGCCGTTCTGTTGTGAGGGTTATGGGGACCGCTTTAGAAGGTCAGCTGCAACGACATCTGTATCTGTCGTGGACTGCCGATGGTGTGCGTCACAATACCGAGGCCACTTGGGCAGCTATAGAAGCCCGTATTGTTGCTTGAACCGTTGGTGCTGGCGACACTGCAGTTGTTGCTGGGAAGCACCTGTGTCGGTGCTCCGGAAGCTGAGTTGATGGCTGTGGGGAACGCGTTGTAGCCACTATTCTGCGATACCTCATTGCCAGGGACATCGAAACTCGAGGTATTGGTGAGGTTATAGACGTCAAAGGTGTATTTAAGGCTGTAGCGTTCGGAAAGCTTAGTGACCTTGATGAGCGAAGCATCGGCACGTTTCTGGAACGCTTGACGGAAGATGTTGCGCTGGCCGGTGGTGAAGTTGGTTTCAAACGGATCGGAGTTGGGAACAGCTCCGCCAAGCCCACCCGCCGGGATAAGTGGAATCGTGAAGCAGGAGCTTTTAAGAGCAACGTCGCCAAAGGCTCCGGAAAGTCCAGTCTTGGCATTCTTCGGCGTGCAGCCCGGAGCGAGTGGGACGATGGGGTTGGTGATGCCGTCGGCCGTGCTGTAGTAGATGCTGCCCACCGCGCCGCTAAAGTCGATAATGCTATAGGGTTGTCCGCTCTGCAGCACTGTGAGCCCGACCAGCGACCAGCCATCGGTGAACTTGCCTGCGAGAGTGCCCTTGCCATAAAAGTCAGGCAGTTGGTAGACATAGTTGAAGTTGATGACATGGGTACGATCGAAGTCGGAAGAGGCGTACCCGTCCTGCAGGTTAAGAGGGTTGTTGCCGTTGTAGAAGAGGCCAAGACCGCTCTGTTCGTCGAGGGCGTGAGAGTACGTATAAGAAGCGCCAACCTGGACGCCGTGACTCATACGCTTTTCGATGTGGGCTTGAAGAGCGTTGTAATCATCGATTCCAGCCGCTTTGTAATCGATAGACTCGGCGGCATAACCGACATAGGGGACGCGGTGGTCCACGTTACCACCTTCAAAGTCGGCAAGATAAGGCGTGCCGTCGTTAAGAGTGGCGTTGCCTACGGTATAGCCGTACGAAGCCGTCTGGCCATGAATGGGATTACCGGGCGTTGCAATTCCGGGCTGATTGAACGGCACAGGAATTACCTGATGACGGCCCACATTGCCGACGTAGCCAAGTTCGATAGCGAGGTCGTTGCGCGGTTGCCACTGCAGGTCAAGCGTGTAATTGATGGTGTAGGGCAGCTTGTTCGCGCGGTCGTAAACACCGAGCGAGACAGGCTGCGTATAGTTATCGATAGCCGCTAAGTTGGGCAGATACTTGCTGAGATCGGAAGCCTTCGGGTTGCTGGGAGCGGCAATCGCCTGGGACCCGTACGGATTCTCCAGGTTGCCCATCAGCGCAGAAGCGGCAGTTCCGTCTCCAGCGCCACCACAGGTAGTGATATAGCCCTCATAGGCATATGTTGTCGCCGATGGGCAGGTCTGGACGTTGACGAAGGGCAGCTGCTGGTTGACGCCGAAGGGGCCACCGGTAACGGTGCCGATCGCATAGCCCGGAGAGAAGTAGCTGAAGAGTTCGCCACGATCGTAGTACATACCCGTGCCAGCACGTACAACGAGTTTGTTCTTGAATGTTTCCGGCTGCCACGCAAAGCCCAGACGAGGGCCAATGCCCCATTGACGGCCCGTCAAGGTAGTAGGACTGACGCCAGAGGTACCGTTGGCATTATTTCCGGCGATGATAAAACCCGGATTGACGATAGTATCTGAGGCTTCGTTGTAGTTATAGAGTGAGGAATCGAAGTTGAAAATGCGACCATACTTCTCGGTCAGGCCTCCGTCCCAGTCGTAGCGAATACCTGCAGTAAGGCTGAGGGTAGGCGTTACTTGGAACTTGTCCTGAACGTATGTGCCAAGCTGATTGGCACGGTAGTAACGATTCGCATTTCCTCGCAGGAAGGAAGTGACGAAAAAACCGGTGTAAGAACCGCCGGGAGTCACATAGCCTTGCGCAAACTGGCTAAAGTCATCAGTGGCTACAGTTCCGGTGCCGGTGCGCTTGTCAATAGTATTGAGCTGGGTATACGTATAGCTGGTGCCGAAGCTGATGGTGTGCTTGCCGAGTGTCCAGATGGCATTGGCCGATGGCGCGATGCGATTCTGAAAGACACCCGTGTTGGGAGCCTGGCCCTCGGCGTTAGGGCCAATATTCAGCACCGCTGAAGAAGTACCCGAGGGCTGAAAATTCCCAAGCACGTTGTAGATGGAGATACCAGGAAAGTAGTTGGAACCGAATTCATTGATAGAGGCTGTACCCGCAGAACCGCCAGGAATGGCGCTTGGACCAAATGGCTGTTCGTTCGTCCCGTAGATCTTTTCACGAAGGAAACCAAGAGTCTGCGTCGTACTGAGGTTGGACTTGGCCAGATACGTGTTGATGATGGAAAAGACCTGCGCGCCGGAGTCAAGGTGTTGCGTAAAGCCGGGCACACTGGAGTACGCGTAGGGTGCGATCGTAGGATCGTGCTGGTAGTAGTACTTGAGCGCGAGGGTGTCCTTCCGGGTGGCATTGTAGTCAAGATCCGCTACAGCCAAGTCCGCTGTGAAGCGGCCAGTGCCGGGGAGAAAAGCGTTTTCGATGTGAGCAGCGCTGGGACCTGCACCGCCGAGAGCATCGTTGGGAATGAGCCACTTGCCAGGCTCTCCAGGCAAAGCAGGTGAGTTAAAGAGCGCCAGAGCAACACCGCTATCGATGTTAGCGCCAGTGAGAGTGGTACCAAAAGCATTATTTGCAAGTGAAGCGATTCCAGCGGCTGAGCGATCGTCGCTCAAGCCAACAGGAACATCGAGAAAAGAATCACCGATCTCCTGATCCGAAACGTGCAGGTGTTGATAGGCAACAAAGCCGAAGAGTTTGTCTTTGATAATCGGACCACCCAACGTTCCACCGAGGCTATAACGATGCAGCTCCGGATTCGCAAGCCCCTCTTGAACGATGATGGGGTCCTGCTTGAAGAAGAAGGGTGCAGCATTGATCCAGTTGGTGCCACGACGGCCAGACAGACTGCCATGATACGCATTGGTACCTGAAGAGGTGCTGAGGTCAATATGAGCACCGGAAGTTGAACCCTGCTGGGCGTCGTACATGGAGGCGTTAACACGAACCTCCTGAATGGTCTCAGGGGCAGGCGTAGGGATGGCGTTGCCGATGGAGAGGTAGATCGAGGCCGTCGATGCAATAACGCCGCCTGCGCCGCCGCTCGTAGAAACGCCGGTGCTGTTGATCACGCGCGCCGAGCCCACTTCGCTGGTGCTCTTGCCGTTGAAGAGGTTGCTGGCGTCGACGCCGTTCAGAGAGAAGCTATTGCTGGTATCGCGCTGGCCGTTGGCCCATATAGGCGGATTGCCGAGACCAGCATTCGCACCGGTGCCAGGAGATAGTTCGGCATTGACGCCGGGGGAAAGGGTGGCAGCACCAAGTACGCTGCCAGTGGGCATCGGGATGTTTTCAATCTGAGTTTTGTCGAGCACATAACCGTTGGTGGTGTCGGTAGCGTTCAGCAGCGGATTGACTTCGACGGTTACCGAGTCGGCGACTGCGCCCACGGCAAGCTGTGCCGGAAGCGTAACCGTGCGGTCCGCCTGAACCACAATGCCCGGATACTTCTGGGTCGTAAAGCCGTCGCGCGTAAACGTGAGCGTGTACTTGCCGATGGGCAGATCGTTCAGAGTGTAAGAACCTTGTCCACTGGACTGCGCGGTGCGCGTAAGCTTCGTATCGTCCGAAACAGCCTTCACCTGCACACCAGGCACGACGCTGCCCGAGGGATCAGTCACCGTTCCGACGATGCCGCCGAGAGTCTGCTGGGCGCGGGCTGCGTTCGTTGCCAGAAAGAGGAAGCAAAGGGTGAAAAGAACAAGCGACGCGGCCGTTCTGCGTAGGTATAGCAAGGTGTTACCTCCTATGAAGAACCCACGGGAGCGCCGCAATGGATAGATACACGTATCGCATGCAGCCCAGAGGCCGTTGTTCTGAAACTTGTTTTCTGCGATCGGAGCGGCGTTTCCGCCCCGTATCCACAGCACTTTGGGTACGTCTTAAAAACAGATGTCCAGCCCCGGAGGACTGGGAGTGTGCGTTCTAGTTTCGACAACGGATACAACTCCGCGCCGTGCCGCAAGGACACTTACTGAGCAATTCAATCGAAGTTAAAAAGATAGATTCGATCGAATGGTTAAGTTCGAAGCCAGGTACTGGGTTAGAGGAGCGGTTGGCGTCCCGTAAATTGTGTTGCGATGACCAAAGAATAACCGACAATTCATCGGAATCCAATAAAAATATGCGCTTTCAACGCCGAACCTGCGAAAAAAAGACCGGCTTATCAGCAGATCTACGCTCGATCGCGTTGCCGGCTCAAGCCATACCAGCCCATAGCCAACACCAGATACACACCGTAGATATAGGGGAAGTAGCGATAAGGAGCCGGTGGAACAGGAAAAATACTTCCCAGCAGAGCGGCAACCATTGCCAGTGTGGCCGCGGCAGCGAGCAGACCTTTCGCCAGGGTCAGCCGCCGCTCTCGCCGCAGATGCACTGCGAGTGCAATGGCCGCCATCGTATACGTCGTGAGGAAGCCGAAGACCGCCAGCGTGCCCATCCAGCCATAGATATCTGCTCCACTGGCGCCGCGATGAGCAATCACTGCGACCGGCAGGAACGCAAGTACTGCCGTAAGGATACTGGCCAGGCCAGGTGTCTCATTGCGGGCGTGCGTGACTCCGAACCGGCTAGGCGCAAGACCATGGTGCGCCATCAGCAGCAGAACGCGCGATGCGGCAATGACACAGGCCAGCGTCGCTGCAAACATGCTGATCAGCACACCCACATCGATGACCGTGCCAACGATCCTGACCCCAGCCTGCGCGGAGAGATAGTGAAAAGGCGCGGCGCTGGCATCCAGCGTCGTTGGAGATCCGCGAAATCCAAGAACCTCGCCATAGGTACAGACTATGAAGAACACGCCCGCCAGCAGAGCACTTTGAATCACCGCGCGAGGAATCGTCTTCAGGGGTTCGCGGGCCTCCGAGCCCAGTGTCGTCGCGCTTTCAAAGCCTACGAAGCTGAAGATCGCCAGCATGACGCCCATCCTTACTTGCTGCGCGGAGACTCCTTTGAGACGCACTTGCGACATATCGAAGTGCAGTCCATGCTTCCACAGCGTAATGCCCGTGACGAAGGCAACAAGACACACCGAGACCGCTTCGATCCACAGCATCAGCTCCGCCGACACCTTGATATCGCGGTACGCAACCCACATCGCTCCGCCGGCTGCTACCAATGACAGCAGTACGGGAGACACATGCAGGTGATACTCATCGAGAAAGACATACGCATAGTTGAGAAAGCCTCCGATGACCGACGAGGCAGTCGTCACATACGCAAAGAAGAGTGCCCATGCGGTTACCGCGCTCCACGCGGGTGAAAGCGACGAGTGTGCGTAGCTGTATAGCGAGCCTGGCGAAGCCGACTCGCGCGCGAAGCTCGCTACGCACAGCGCCACCAGAACGACTGCGACCGTCGCAATCAGGTAAGCGAGACCTGTCCCCGCTCCGCACAGCGCAAAGACCAAAGGCACTGTAAGCGTTGGCGTCGTGCTTGGAGCAATCAGGGACACAGACTGCGCCAACGTTTCGAGCGGAGAGAGCACATGCTGCCGCAGCCCATAAGACGGCGAATCCGCTGTCTTCGCCTCATCGCTTACCGTCGCGACCGTAGAGGAATCCATCGTTCAACCCCGCAGGTGGAAGTTCGGTTAAGAGCCCCACAGACTGGGCCGGAAGAAACCGACTGAGTGATTCGTGTGGATTCAGCATAGCGCAACCAAGCTCTGTGCCTGTAGTTTGCTCGCACCAGCGATATTTCCTCTCATCCTGGAATGGGGCTCTTTAACGCAGAGGGCGCAGAAGGCGCCACGAATGCCATCGCGACCTCCGCGAAACCTCAGCGCCCTCTGCGTTAAAGATTCTGCGCCTTCGCGAGCCTGCTAGCCCAGACACACGCCGGTCGCGAAGCCGTCTCGCCTGTCTTCTCCAAAGTCGCAAGCTGAACAGCAAAGTTGCCGAGCGTGGAACACTCCGTCCCCGCCTTCAATACTTCAAGCCCGGTAGCTTGCGCAGTCAACCGATTCAGAAACTCATTCTGGCTTCCACCGCCCATCATGTAAAGCCGCCGCAAGCGCTTGCCCGTAATCTCCGCAACACTACGCAGGACATACGCATAGCGCGCTGCCAGGCTATAAAAAAGGAACGAGGCCATCTCAGCCGCATCCTTGGCCTCTGGACTCAACTCCGCCAAGCCGCGACGCCGAAGCTGTGCATTGATCCGCTCCGGCATGTGCCCTTGAAGCATAAGGTCTGGATCATCCACATGCAGCACATACTCCCGAGGGCCAAACTTTTCAGACGCCGCAACCAGCTCCGTGAGATCGAGAGTCGTGCCTCTTTCTCTCCAGCTTTCCAGGCACTGCCGCAGAAGCCACATCCCGTTCACATTTTTATGGAAACAGACCGTTCCATCCACTCCGCCCAGGTTGGTGAAGTTCTCTTCACGCGCCTCTGCGGAGTTCACGGGCGTGTTCAGCTGCGTTCCCACCAGAGACCACGTGCCCGAGCTGATGTAGGCCCAGTCGTCACCCGGATCAGGAATAGCAGCAATCGCCGAAGCTGTATCGTGGCATGCCGGCGCGATCAGGCGTGTCTTCGCAAACGCAGGCAGCAACGCCAGCTCACCCTGTATGACTCCTATATCTGTTCCCGGAGGAACAATCGACGGAGCCTCCGCCAATGATTGCCCAATCGCCTCAAAGATCTCACTCGACCACTCTCCATCGAGTCCGACCATCTGCGTGTGCGTAGCATTGGTACGCTCTGAAACCGCATCACCGCCGAGTCGATGCAGAACGTACTCTGGCAGGTTGAGCCAGCAGCGTTTCTTCTGCTCCACATCGTCGGCAAACATCTGGTAGACGCTGTTGATCCGCAGCAGCTGCAAACCTGTGATCTCACGCATCCGCTCCGCCGAGAGGCGTTTATGCAATGCCGGCTCCGCCGCAACCGTGCGCTCGTCGCGATAGCAGAACGGATCGGCAATCGCCATACCGCTGGCGTTGAGCCGCACATAGTCCACCGCCCAGCCATCCACGGCAATCGACCGTATGCCTTCTATCGCAATCTCCGCACATTGGCGCAGGCCGGTATACAGTCCGTCGAGGATACAGCCGAGATCCCACCGCAAACCATCCGCGCGTTCAGCCGCATGATTCGCAAAGCGATGCACCAACTGAATCCGCGGACCTTCGGGCAACCAGCGCAGCAACGATACGCGGCAGCTCTCCGCCCCCAGATCGATCGCGACCAGCGCACGCCGGTCGGTTGGTTCTGGCAGAGTAAGAGTTGCCGCTGTACCGTCTACGCTCATCGCAGATATGCCTCGGTCAGGCCACCGTCAACTGGAATCAGGTGACCTGTCGTCACCGGAGCCTTAGGGCCGCCAACAAACAGGATAGCCTCCGCGCAGTCCTTCGGATCGATAGGCACATGTGTCAGCGTGCGCTTGGCATAGAACGCGGCCAGCAGGTTGCGAATCTCGTCGTCGCTGTCGTTGTCGTCGAACGCAATTCCATACTTCGTGAGCGACGCCTTCACGCGATCGCGCGGGAACATCGTCGATCCCTTCACAACCGTTGCCGGGCTGATGCCATTCACACGCAGCAGTGGAGAGTACGTAATCGCAAGCTCGCGCACCAGATGGCTCAGTGCCGCTTTGCTCACGTCATAAGCCTCTGAGCCGCGCTTGGCAACAACTGCATTCGCAGAACTCGTCAGCACCACGCTGCCGGGTATTCCCTGCGCCTTGAAGACCTTCTGCGCTTCATCGGTGAGCAGGTAGTTCGCTGTCACGTTGATCTCCAGCGTCAGTCCCCACTGCGCGTCACTGATAACTCCATCGGGAGATGTCGGGAAGATAGCAGCCGTATTCACCAGAAGGTCGATGCCGCCGAATGCTGTAACCGTCGCATCCAGAGCGCTCTTGATCGCATCGCGCTTGCGGATGTCGATCGCCGCTGCCACCGCGCACTCTTTGCCGCCGATAGCCTTCGCCTCATCCGCCACCTTCTGCGCAGCTTCCAACGACAGATCAGCAACCACGATATGCGCCCCACGCTCTGCAGCCAGCAGAGCCGTCTCACGCCCAATGCCGCTTGCACCGCCGACTACCAGCACAACCCGCCGGCTCAACTCCTTCTCCGGCGGCTGGCGGCGAATCTTCGCCTCTTCCAGCGCCCAGTACTCGATACGGAAGGCCTCACTCGGCGGCAGCGCAACATAGTTCTCATGCATGCTAAATGCAGAAGTCGGCGCGCAGCCCGCCTGCGGCAACTCCGCAGGCAACTTGCCCTCGTCCAGACTGCCTGCGCCTTCCATCACATGAATCGCATTGATATAAAACTCGCCTGTGATGCGCGACTCCGCCTTGTTCTTGCCAAAGCTGAACATGCCAATACCCGGCACCAGCACAACCGTCGGGCTGGCATCACGCATAGCCGGCGACTCCGGCGTCCCATGCGCCTTGTAGTATTCCGCATACTCCGCACGATAGGTCTCAAGCGACTCGTCCAGCTTCGCCTCAAGATCGGTAAGACTCGTCGCAGGATCCCAGTCGATAAACAGTGGACGAATCTTCGTGCGGATGAAGTGGTCCGGGCAGCTCGTGCCGAGATGCGCCAGCTTCTTCGCCGAGCTCGAGTTCACGAACGCCAGCACATCCGGCGCGTCGGTAAAGCTGCCGATAACACGCTGCTTTGCAGAGACACGGCCACGAATCGCCGGCATCAGCTTCAGCGCAAGACTCTTCCGCTCTTCGTGCGACGTGTGCTTCGCACCGCCGAAGCTAGTTCCCTTCTTCGCTGCATGTTCCTGAAGGAACAGACCAAGCTGGTCGATGATCGTAATCGTATTCAGGTAGCTCTCGCGCTGCGTCTTCCCCCACGTAAACAAACCATGTCCGCCCAGCACAACGCCATCACAGCCGGGTGTGGCGGCAACAGCTTTCTGCAGCATCATGGCAAGTTCAAAACCGGGGCGCTGCCACGGTACCCAGACCATCTTGTGACCGAAGCGCTGGTTGAACTCTTCCATCTTCTCTTTGCCGTTGGCCGAAGCAGCCAGCGCAATCGCCCAGTCGGGATGCAGATGGTCCACGTGCGGCGCAGGCAGAAAACCATGCAGTGGAGTATCGATCGAGGCCGCCGTCGGATTGTTATTGAACGTACAGAGCGGATACATCGAGACGATCTCGTCTTCGAGCTCAACGCCCTTGTAGCTCTTGGCCAGCGACAACACCTTGTCGAGATACAACGTCGCAAAGCCGGAACGCTTGATGCTGCCCAGATCTCCACCGGAGCCCTTCACCCAAAGAACAGGCTTCTTCTGTCCATCGAGCGGATCGGTCTCTTCGATCTTCGAGCTCGTATTGCCGCCCCCAAAGTTCGTCAGCCTCAGGTCGGAGCCCAGCAGGTTGGAGCGATAGCGAAGCAGCTCTGGTGCGTCGAGTTTCGAAGCCACAGCCTCGTCCCAGCGGTCTTCGAGAAAGTGGAGTTTATTGGGGGTTGTCATTCAGATTTTCCGGTCCTGTGATGTGAGTCTCTCGCTTGCGCAGCGTGATGATGATTACACATAGAATACCAATAGGACAAATATTTCTATAGGGAAAATAGTTGCCCGATTTGTTCTTCGCCGTCATCCTGAGGCGTAGCCCAAGGACCCCCGCATTTAATGCCACCACAAATGCAAAACAAGACAACACTAACGCTTGTGCCACGTTTTGCGTCCATGCCACCACAAAATACGGGGGTCCTTCGGCTAGGCCTCAGGATGACGGCGAAAGACACCCACCCTACTTCGCCTTCTTCCCTGCACTTTCCTTCGCCTTCCGGCCACGCTTCGAAACAGACTTGTTCTCATCCCCGGTCTTAGAAGCTACCGTCACCGGCGCAAGTCCTGCATCGGCCTCCAACCCACGGCCGGCGCGATCCGCCGTAATCGCCTTTTGCTCGACGTAGTTGTAAGGAGCCACCGTCTCCCCCCGCAGCAGTGCCAGGCCGAGTTCGATCAATCTCGGCCCATACCGTCCCACCTCATGCGAGATGGACGCAATCGCCGGGCTTCCCGGCCGCTGCATCTCAGTCACCATCTCTTCCAGGCAATCCTGTCCCACAATGGCCACATGCTTCTCGCGATCCAGGTCGCGAATAGCGGCAATGGCGCCCATCGCGCTGGTGTCGTTCGCCGCTGCAATCAGGATGTGCTTGTCCTTCGGATGACGCTTCAGAAAGTCGAGGACCAGCTTATAGCTGACATCGCGCATTCCGCGACCATCGATCCGGACGAAGCATTCGACAGGCAGATCGGGCAGCCGCGTCTTCACTCCCTCAAAGGCCCCGGTAATGCGACTTTGCACCAACTGTCCGGCCTCCGCCAGATCCAGACCCATCATCCAGTCAATCTTGCCGCCCCACCGTTGCAGCGCAAACTCCGCCAGCAGACCGCCCGCCTCCCGGCCGGCACGGTAGTTATCGACTCCGAGATACGTCGCATGGGGATGCGGAATGTCTACTGCAATCAGAGGAATCTTCGCCTCGGCGATCTTGTCGGCAATAATCGGGGCGGCGTGCTCGTCCACCTGAAATTCAATAATGATGTCGACCCGCTCGCGGATAAACGTCTCGGCATTCTCAATGGCCGTCTCCGCGTTGTAGCGGTTATCCAGCACCAGCAAATCGACGCCAACCGCTACCGCCGCGTCGCGCAGACTTGCCGTCACCGCCTCGGAGAATGGCATCTCCGCACTCTGGCTGCCAAAGCCAAAACGCAGCTTCTTGGGCCGCGCAATGTGCCGGTAATGCCGGTCCGCCGTCTGTCCAACGTACCCGCGATGAACCAGCGTCTTCAGAATCCGGTAGACCGTGGTCTTCGAAATCTTGGTGCGCTTGTGGATGGTCTCCAGCACCATCGGCTGGTTTTCATTCTGCAGAAGCTCCAGGATGTCCAGCGCCTTGGTGAGAACAGGAATCAGATACAGCCGCTTCGTCTTCGTCTTAGGCGCCATCTCAACCCCTTCCGGGTATGCAAAACTCACGGGGCATGCGGCCAATCCGCAATTCCTCTAATGAATTCTTACATCACAGAAATATAGTTGTAAACTTCGCAGCCTCAGGCATACGAACTGGCGCCGGCGGTATTCTTCTCCTTACGCTCTTCGGTGATGCGTTCCACGTATCCCCCCTCGCGCAACGCGGCCAGCGGATGGGCAGGCAGGCCACGTGCTTCGCGCCACTCCGCCAGCCATGGGCGCACGTCCTGCCAGAACACCCCGCGAAACGCCTCTTCCGCATCGACCAGGCTGCAGTTGTCCTGGAGCTCGGCAAGCGCGGCGTGATCGACCAGCGCGGCCTTCGCGTAAAGTTCCTGCGCGGTCACGACAGTCTGCACCATCGCCTCTACCTTGCCCTTCAGGTTGTGGCTCTGGTCGATCATGAACGTCGGCGCGTTGAATACGCCGCCCTTGCTCTTCTCGAACAGTATCTCGTGGAAGATGCGGAAGATCTGGTACGGGTCGATCGACCCCAGCGTCAGATCGTCGTCGGCATACTTGCGGTCGTTGAAATGGAAGCTGCCCAGAGCGTCGAGCTCTATCAGCCACGCGACGATCTGCTCAATGTTCGTCCCCTGGTAGTGATGGCCCGTATCCACCAGCACCTTCGCCTGCGGCCCCGCACTGCGCGCAATCTCAAGCGCCATGCCCCAGTCGGCAATATCGGTATGGTAAAAGGCCGGCTCGAAAGGCTTGTACTCCACCAGTAGAGTCTGGCCCGGCGCCAGCGCGGCATGTGTCTTTGCCAACGCCTCTTTCATCCAGCCGATACGGCGGCGGATACTCTGCGACCCAGGATAGTTCGATCCATCGGAAAGCCATAGAGAGACCTCCGCACTTCCCAGAGCCTTGCCGATCTCAACGGAGGTCAAAAGGTGCGCCGTGGCCTTCTCGCGCACCTCCGCGCTCGGGTTGCAGATGGAGCCGTACTTGTACTCGGCCTCCTGAAACAGGTTCGGATTAATCGACCCGGCGCGTATACCGGTCTTCGCTTCCAGCGCCCTGATCTTCGGGGCATCGGCCACTCCGTTAGGCAGGTCCCACAGCACATGCAGTGCCATGGTCGGCGTAACCCCGGTCAGCCGATGCACTTCCGCGGCATCGGCAAACTTCTCTTCAATGTTGGTTGCCGCCGCGGCCTGTACGAACTTACCGAAACGTGTTCCGGTATTGGCAAAGCCCCAGGAGGGAATCGCAATAGCAAAGTCATCGAGAGCGCGAAAAACCCGCTCTTTGGCCTGATCGTTCGACATGGAGCAATTCACCTCGGGGTCGGCTCAAGAGCCAGTCTATTCTCAAACGGAACTATAATACGTATTGAAACTTTTTGCCTTGAGAAATCTCGCTATCCCCTATTTTCTTCTTTCGGAATTCATCCAATAGGAAAATAGTTTCTTATTGCTGCTCTTATCGGTTACGATAACTGCGCCGCCGGAAGCTATCGAAATTTAATCCCCGGAATGTGCGTTCGAGGTCTATTGTGGGGCCAAATCCCTTTGTCGGCGTCCTCTTTCACTGGCTCGGCGGTCTCTGCTCAGCCAGCAACTTTATACCGTTTCGCGGCATCAAGCGCTGGTCGTGGGAGATCTACTGGATCATCCAGGGCATCGCCGCCTGGCTCATCGCTCCTCCTTTGCTGGCTGCCATCTTTGTTCCGCACCTCTTCGCCGTCCTGCACGCCGCGCCTCCAACGAGTATCGCCTGGGCGGTCTTCTGGGGCACCCTCTGGGGAGTCGGCGGCCTCACCTTCGGCCTGGCCATTCGCTATCTCGGCCTGGGCCTCGGCTACGCCATCGCGCTGGGCTTCTGCACCGCCTTCGGAACCCTCATCCCGCCCATCTTCCATGGTCAGATGCATACCATTCTCCACGAGCGCTCCGGCCAGGTCATTCTGTGCGGTGTGGCGATGTGTATCCTCGCCATCGCCGTCAGCGGCGCCGCCGGCTACTCCAAGGAACAGGAGGTCAGCGAAGAGGACAAGGCTGCCGCCGGGGAACGTGACTTCTCCTTCCTCAAGGGCCTCATCATCGCGATCTTCGCCGGCATCATGAGCTCCTTCTTCGCCTTCGGTCTCGATGCTGGCAAGCCAATCGCCGACATCGCCCGCATCCAGCTCGCGGCCGCGGGCAGCAGCGACCTCTGGTCCAACCTCCCAGTTCTGATCGTCGTCCTCTGGGGAGGCTTCGTCACTAATCTCGTCTGGTCGGCCATCCTCATCCTGCGCAATCGCTCCATCGGCCAGTTCGCCGGCGCGCCCGGCGACAACCCTATGGGCACCGCCACCGTCACCGGCGAAACCCTGCAGGACGTCGATCCCCGCCAGCTCACCCAGCGCATCAGCAGCGGCGTCCTGACCCGCAACTACCTGCTGGCAGCCTCCGCCGGCGTGATCTGGTACTTCCAGTTCTTCTTCTACTCCATGGGCACCACCAAGATGGGCAAGTACGACTTCGCCAGCTGGACGCTGCACATGGCGAGTATCATCATCTTCGCGAACCTGTGGGGCATCGCCCTGAAAGAGTGGCGAGACACCAGTCTGCGAACCCGTCTGCTGGTCGGCTGCGGACTTGCCCTGCTCATAGGCTCAACGGTTGTGGTCGGTTATGGAAGCTATCTAAAAGTGAGCTGAACGCTTTGACCGGGTGAAAGGGTGACTTTACTTTTGCTCTTGCTTTTTTAGTTGTCATTCCGAGCGCAGTGAGTGAACCTGCTGTCTCCCGTTTTTCGCCAATGCCGCCACAATCGTTATGCGGCGACGCAAACGGTGCCTTTCAAGCTCCTGCCCGCATGTTTTGGGGCAGTACGAACAAAGAACGGGAGACAGCAGGTTCACTCGCTACGCTTGGAATGACAACCAGAAAAACAAAGACGAAAACAAATACACCTTTTCATCCGGCTATAGAACTAGAATCTCTTTGAAAACTGTTTTTTGTTCCTGAATGGAGAAGCACCCTGCGTATCGCGCTCTTTGTCGCCTGCTATAACGACACGCTGTTTCCGCAGACCGGAATCGCCGTCACGCGTGTGCTCGAACGTCTGGGCCACACCGTCGAGTTCCCGGTGCAGCAGACGTGCTGCGGCCAGATGCACTACAACACCGGCTACCACCACGAGGCCGTGCCTCTGGTGCGGCGCTTCGTCGAGTTGTTCCGCGACGCCGAGGCCGTCTGCGTCCCCTCCGCCTCTTGCGTCGCGATGATGCGCGAGCACTACGTGATGATGGCCGAAGCCGAAAACGATCCAGCCTTCCTCAATGAAGTTCGCAGCCTTCTGCCGCGCGTCTTCGAGTTCTCCGAGCTACTCGTCAACCGCCTCGGCCTCGAAGATGTGGGCGCATCCTTCCCGCACAGCGTCACCTACCATCCTTCATGCCACTCCCTGCGCATGCTGCACGTCGGCGATGCACCGGTAAAGCTGCTGCGCTCCGTCCGCGATCTCACCTTGCTGGAGCTCCCCAATAAAGAGCAGTGCTGCGGCTTCGGAGGCACGTTTGCCGTCAAAAATCCCGACGTCTCCGTAGCCATGCTCACCGAAAAGGACGCCTGCGTCGTACAGACCGGCGCGGAAGTCGTAACCGCACTCGACAACTCTTGCCTGATGCAGATCTACGGAGGCCTGCACCGCTCCGGCTCGAAGGTCCGCACCCTGCACCTGGCAGAGATTCTCGAATCCACCGGAGGCCTCGCTTGAGCATCGTCGTCGGCAAGACCTCCAAAGCACCAGACTTCCCTATCGCGGCGAAGACCGCGCTGAAGAACGATCAGCTTCGCCGCAACGTCGCGCACGCCACCAACGTCATCCGCAGCAAACGCGCGCTGCGCGTGGAAGAGATGCCCGACTGGGAAGACCTCCGCCAGGCCGGCAGTGAGATCAAGGCGCACACGCTCGCGCATCTCGATCACTATCTGGAAGAGTTCGCCCGCAACTGCGAACGGGCTGGCGGCAAGGTCCACTGGGCACGCGATGCCGACGAAGCCAACAACATCGCCATTAAACTCATCCGCCGCTACGGCGGCATAGAACCCGGCGTTGAAGTCATCAAAGTCAAAACGATGACCTCCGACGAAGTGCAGATGAACCACGCCCTCGAAGCCGAGGACATCAAGCCCATCGAGACCGACCTCGCCGACATGATCGTGCAGCTAGGCCACGACGAACCCTCCCACATCGTCGTTCCAGCGCTGCACAAAAATCGCTTTGAAATCCGCGACATCTTCCGCGCGAAGATGAGGCTGCCCGATCTCACCGATCAACCGGAAGACCTCACCAACGCCGCTCGCCACTATCTCCGCAACCGCTTCCTGCGCGCCAAGATCGGCATCAGCGGAGCCAACTTCGCTATCGCCGAGACCGGCTCGGTCGGCGTCGTCGAGTCCGAAGGCAACGGCCGCATGTGCGTCACTCTGCCCGAGGTGCTCATCACCCTCGTCGGCATCGAGAAAGTAATCCCCACCTTCGCCGACCTCGAAGTCTTCCTCCAGACGCTTCCCCGCTCTGCTACCGGCGAGCGCATGAATCCCTACAACTCCATCTGGACCGGCGTCACACCAGGCGATGGCCCACAGGCCTTTCACGTCATCCTGTTGGACAACGGCCGCACCAAACTTCTGGCAGACGACATAGAGCGCGAGACCCTCGCCTGCATCCGTTGCGGCGCATGCCTCAACGCCTGCCCCGTCTATCGCGAGACCGGCGGCCATGCCTACGGCTCGATCTACTCCGGCCCCATCGGCGCGATTCTCTCTCCGCAGTTGCAATCGCTAGAACACTCGCGCTCGCTGCCGTTTGCCTCCACCCTCTGCGGCGCATGCTACGAAGTCTGCCCGGTAAAGATCAACATCCCCGAGGTGCTGATCCATCTGCGCGGCCGCGTCGTTCGCGAGGAGCAGAAGACGCTCGGCGGAAAACTCTCCGCCGAAAATATCGCCATGCAAACCGCCGCAACCATCTTTCAGGACCATCGCCGCTATGAAGCAGCGCAGCGGCTCGCACGCGTCGGCCAGACGATCTTCAAACGCGATGGCCAACTCACCAACCTGCCCGGCATGGCTGGCGGCTGGACCCGCTCACGCGATCTCCGTCCCATTCCCAAACAGAGCTTCCGTGACTGGTGGAAGATTCGTTCATCGCAGAAAGACAAGGAGCCGCAATGACCGCCCGCGAAGAGATCCTTGCGCGCATTCGTTCCGCGCTTCACACGGCGCCGTCCGATCCAGTGGCCGCGCACGCGCGCATCTCACACACCTACAACCGCGCGGGCAGCCTCGATCGCGAAGCCTGCCTGCACCTCTTCATCGACCGGCTCATCGACTACGACAGCGAAATCATCCAGATCACATCGGAAGCCGAGATCCCAAAGGCCATCGCACAGGCCCTGCAGCACGCGGATGAACATCGCGCGCTCATCGCTCCTGCGTTTCCCTCCGCATGGCTCCCCGAAGGCTTCGGCTTCAAGGCCGACAATGATCTGCCCACCACCGAGATCGAAGGCGTCGAGGCTGTCGTAACAACCTGCGAGGCAGCAGTCGCCTCGACCGGCACCATCATCCTCGTCCATGGCGGTGCCCAGGGACGCCGCGTGATCACGCTGCTCCCCGACCATCACATCTGCCTCGTGCATCGCGACCAGGTCTTCGAGCTTGTACCCGAAGCGCTGACAGCCATCGCCGGCAGTACCACCAAACCCATCACCACAATCTCCGGGCCATCCGCGACATCCGACATTGAGATGACACGCATTCGTGGAGTCCACGGCCCACGCCGGTTGACCGTAATTCTCTACGGTTGAAATAGATTTTTAGCTGCCGGGTTATAGTGGCTCGACACACGATGTCTCAGGGGGAACCTTCATTGCAGCGTTACGCTCAAGTCATTCAACTCCGCGCCAAAGACGAAGCAGAGTACATCCGTTACCACGCCGATGTATGGCCAGGTGTCCTTGAAAGAATCGCCGACTGCGGCATCCGCAACTACAGCATCTTTCTGCGCAACGGTGTCCTGTTCGCCTACTTCGAATACCACGGCACAGACTTTGAAGCCGACATGCGCAAGATGGCAGCGGACCCCGAGACCCAGCGCTGGTGGAAGATCATGGACCCCATGCAGGCCCAGATGCCCGATGCTTTGCCCGGCGAGAAGTGGTCACCCCTGCGCGAGGTGTTTCACTTCGATGGACCTCCGGAGAAATAGGACAACGTTTGCCGATACCCATACGGCATAGGGAACCAAGAAGTGAACTCCCCATGCCGCATGGGTTACCATCGGGAGCTGTCGTCCTGCGGAACCAGGAACGTCGCCTGGCTCGGAACGCCATTGACAGTCGCTCCGGCATGACTATACGAGGGCGAATGCGTAAGGAAATCAGCAGGAAAATTGAGCACGGGCTTGGACGCATTGCTTAACGACGCAATCTGCTCTGGCGTGAGTATCAGATCGAGCGCCTTGAGATTGGCATCCAGCTGTTCCAGTGTCCGGGCACCAATAATCGTAGAGCGCACCCCCGATTGGGCCTTCAGCCACGCAAGCGCCACAGTAGAAGAACTGACCTCGCACTCTGCCGCTACTTTGCCGACAGCATCGATGATGTCGTACTGCCTCTCCGTGAGTTCTCCGAGGCGTGCCCCCCGCGGCCCTTGCATCTTCGTGCCGTTAGCCCGCGTGTACTTCCCCGTCAAAGCGCCGCTCTTCAGCGGTCCCCACGGCAGCACGCCAAGACCCAACTCTTCTGCCATCGGAACCAACTCCCCTTCCACCGTTCGCTCCATCAGCGAATACTCAATCTGCAGCGCGATCAGGGGATTCCAACCGCGGAAGTGAGCCATCACCTGCGCCTGTGCCACCTTCCATGCCGGAGAATCGGAGATGCCGACGTAACGCACCTTGCCCGACTTGACCAGGTCGTCCAACGCGCTCATCGTCTCCTCGATAGGCGTAAAGCGGTCCCAGTTATGCAGATAGTACAGGTCGATGTAATCGGTCTGCAGGCGTCGCAGCGATTCTTCGCACTGCGCTACGATAGCCTTCCTTCCAGCCCCGCCCGCGTTAGGATCGCCGGCGAAGAGGTTCATAAAGAACTTGGTCGCGATCACCGCACGGTCGCGCTTGCCTTTGCCCTGCTGGAAGAAGTCCCCGATGATCTTTTCGGAGTGTCCGCGCATATAGCCGTTGGCTGTGTCGATGAAGTTTCCGCCTTGTTCCAGGTAGTGGGCAAGAATGGCTTCAGAGTCTTTCTCACTTGATCCAAAGCCAACGCCGTAGTCTTCTCCAAAGGTCATGGCTCCAAGACAAAAGGGACTCACGCGAAGGCCGGATCGGCCGAGTGTTACATACGAATTGAGGGACATGGGTATTACTCCTTTTCTGATTTGCGAATGCTTGGGTATGTCATCAAACTGCCTGCGGAGCGAAATCGAACCGTGCAGACAATTTGTCGAGGCACGGACCGGAAGGGCATGGCTTCAGCCATGCCGATAAAGGTGTGGCTGAAGGCTCACACCTCGCTGCCGCAGGCTGGAGTGAAGCCCGAAGGGCGCAACGACTGAATTGCCTTCGTTAGGTTGCGGCTAAACCAGTAGTCACAACCACAAATGTGTCTTCAGCTGTTCCTCTTCGGCCTGCGGCAGCGACGTACGGGTCTTCGATGCGAGATCACACGTCGTGGCGATGCGTCGCGCACGAAACTGCATCACCACGGAATCACGCCGCCCGTGCGACTGAAGGTACCCGTCGGGCCATCCGGACCAAGCAGCGCAACGCGCACCGCCTCAGCGGCACCCTGCTCGAGAGTCTCCGTGCCCTCATAGGCGTTAAGGTTCGTCTTGGTGAAACCCGGAGAAACAGCGTTCACTTTGATTCCAGCCGGCTCCAGTTCGATCGCGAAGGCGAGCGTTATCGCATTGAGAGCCGTCTTGGACGCGGGGTATACGGGGCTAAAGAGAGCGCGCCGGGGGAAGGCCGGGTCCGCGACCGCCGTCAGAGAGCCAACGCCGCTCGACACGTTGACGATGCGGGCTGCCTGCGCCTCGCGCAGAAGCGGCAGCATCGCCTGCGTAACGGCAAGGACGCCGAATACATTGGTCTCCCACACCGCCCGCATCTCATCGAGCGACACGATGCTCGGCCGGGTTGTGGCTGCGTACTCCGCGACAGATTGGCCAGGCTTCTTACGCGTATTCGAGATAGCCGCGTTGTTGATGAGCACGTCGAGGCGGCCAAACTCTTTGCGGATGCGCTCAGCGGCCGCAGCGATCGAAGCCTGATCTGTCACATCGAGTTGAAGCGCGTGTGCATCCGGCCCAACCTCCCTGGCCGCAGCCTCGCCGCGTTCCAGATTCCGCGACCCGACCAGCACCGTGAACCCATGTCCCACGAGATCCTTTGCGATCTGAAGACCGATTCCTTGATTAGCCCCGGTGACCAGGGCGACCGATTTGTCCTGCATATTGTTCTCCTCCACGAGTGGCCTGATATCCTTAGAAGTATCCGGAACCACGTTCCAGATAATAAACGGAACGCTGTTCCGTTTGCAAGCACCTGTGCATGAAAAAGAAAATTACAGAGCGAACCGGCGAACCGAAACCTGAAGACGGCCAGCCTCGCCGCATGCGTGCCGATGGACAGCGCAAGCTGAACTCCCTGCTCCTCGCGGCGATGGAAGTCTTTACAAAATCAGGGGTAGATGCTCCAGTCCGTGAGATCGCAGAAAAGGCCGGCGTAGGCCTCGGTACGGTGTACCGCCACTTCCCGCAGCGCTCGGATCTCATCGCGGCCGTATTTAAGAACCAGATGGACGCCTGCGCCGATGCCGCTTCGGTGATGGCGAGCAAGTATGAGCCAGGTGAGGCCTTGGCTCGCTGGATGCAACGCTACGTGGACTTTGTGGGTACCAAGAGAGGGCTTGCAGCGGCGCTGCACTCAGGCGACCCGGCCTACAACGCTCTGCCGGCTTACTTCAACGAACGCTTGCTGCCTGCCCTTAAGGCCTTGCTCGACGCGGCTGTTGCAGCGAGAGCCGTGCGACCAGGCATTGAAGCTGCCGATCTGCTGCGAGCAGTCGCGACCCTATCCTACGGCTCTCTTGAGAAAGAGCCCGTCTATGCGCGAAGAATGGTGCAACTGTTAGTGGATGGTCTGCGTTACGGAGCGGACACACAAACCGACACGCCCTAGAGCAGAACGGTAGCCCATGCACCTGCATAGGCTACCGTTTGTAGAAATTGCTTGCAGCTATTCAGGCAGCAGGACTTCCTTGTCCTGCGGTGCGCGACGGATCGTTGAAACCGGAAGCTTCAGGTGAGCCTGAGCCATCTTGTCGGGCATCCGGGCGATCCATTGATTGAGCGAGACATCCTGGTAATGCGCAGTCTTGAACATCTCCAGGAAGACGATGTCTTCCGTTCCGGTGTTCTCGACATAATGCCCTGCCATCGCGGGCACATAGCCAACATCGTTCGCATTGAAGTCCATGGTGCGCGCCTTGCCTTCGGTCAGCACCACGGTCATCCGGCCCTTGCCCTTGATCCAGTACTGCCACTCGCTCACATTCGGGTGCCAATGCATCTCCCGCATGCCACCCGGCTTGATCGTGACGATGGCGGAAGCGATATTCTGCGCAACGGGAAAATTGCTGGAGTCGACGATGCGAACCTCGCCGCCAGCGGTCTTCTTCGTCGGCGCCATGGACGACGCCTTGAAGGTGTACTTGTTATTCGTCTCAAGATACTTGCCCAAAAACCGTCTATCGTCTTCCAGCGGTCCCGGAAGCTGAGAGGGGAAGATGTACAACTCGGTGGGAGGCAACTGATCCCACTCCTGCCTCGACCATCCCATATTCTTCTGCACAACCTCAGGCGGCGTGTGCGCCAGGAACTCTGAAAGCAGGAAGGTATCGTCCTCCGAAAAGTCTCCCTGATCGAAGACCAGCAGGAACTCGCAGCCGTCTCCTTCGAGCCCCTGAATCGAATGCGGGAACCCCGCCGGGAAGTACCACAGATCACCTGCCCCGATGTCGTCGATGAACATCTTGCCATCGGGCTGCATAATGCTGATACGCGCTTTGCCGGTCAGCATGATCGCCCACTCATCCGCAAGGTGCCAGTGCAGCTCGCGGAAGGACCCAGCGGTCAGCCGCATATTGACGCCGGCGATCTCTTTCGATTTCGGCAACTCGCGCTCTGTAACCTGATGCGTCCAGCCGCCGCCTTGCATTCGCTTTGCCGTCAGATCGAAGGAGTACCAGATAGGCGCTGGGTTTCCATGGTCCGTAAACGGCGGCGTGTTCGCACTGGGATTTTCCCGCAGCAGAGCGGCGTTCTCCGGGCCAGGATCGCTCGGGCTATCCCCTTGCCTTCCCGCCTGCGACTCTTGCCGCGATTGTGCCATCGCAGTCGCCGTCACCAGTCCTGCACCAGCCAGGGCCGCCGCTTCGACAAACATGCGGCGTGACAGCGTCTTCTGCTCGTGGGAGGGAGCCCCTTCCCCAGTCGTCTGCTCTTCTACTTCATCTATTGTTTTCATCGGACGTCTCCTTTAGTCGGATCATGTGGCCCAAAACCCTTACACAACCATTAGACTGCCGAAGGAGAAGGCATGCTTACTGTATGTTTGGAACGCTCTTATAGATAAAACGAATAACTAATGCAGCAGCTAACAGCTGCCTCTTAAGGCGTGTCATCAAATTTTCGCCGGCATCGTGCAGACACTCCGCTGTGGCAAGGACCGGAAGGGCCTGGCTTTAGCCAGGCCGTAAAAGCTAATGATGAACGCCTACACCATGCTGCCGCAGGCTGGAGTGAAGCCCGCAGGGCGTAACGACGGAATTGTCTTCTTTCGTGCTCTAGAAGACCTATGGGCACGACCCGCGTTTCCTCCATGATGCCGCACCAAACAAATAGGGCTGCAATTTGATGACATAGCTTATGGTTGCCCAATCTTCTTCGCCGTCGCGATCAAATGCTGGAGAAGCGGTGTCTGCTTATTCTGGGCTGTAGCGATACCGATCTCCGAACGAATCTTCTCTCGATTCAACACCGTAACCGCAACAATCTTTCGGTTTCGCCGAGTGATTCCTTCAGGCAGAATAGCAACTCCCATTCCGGCTGCCACCAACATAAGCGCCGTTTCCATCTCTGAGGTCTCCTGGACAATTTCCGGTAAAAAACCCGCGTCGCGGCAGAGTCCGGTCCAGTGGTCGAAAAAAGCAGGTGCCCACCGTCGTCCATACGCAATAAAGGGCATGTCGGAGAGCTGTTTGACCGACAGGTTCTTTTGACGCGCGAGCGGATGGCTCTTTGAAACAACAATTGCAAACGGTTCGCGGTGAACCAAATCGAGGGAAAGCCCCTCCTCCTTCAGCGGCATGCGAACAAAGCCCGCGTCGATGATGCCAGCCCGAAGAGCGTCTACCTGTTGGACAGTCGAAATATTACGGATCTCCAGAGTTACCCCTGGATACTGCTTTTGAAAAGCCGTGGCGATGGCGGGAATCAATTCGAGCGTAGCCGAAGCCACAAAGCCAATCCGCAGATGACCAATCTCTCCGGAAGAGATTCGTGCAACCCGCAACTCGATATCAGCGATTTGTTGGAAGAGATACTGTGCATCGGCTAACAGGGACTCGCCTGCTGCTGTGAGCCGAACCGTCCGCCTGTTCCGCTCCAATAGCCGAGCGCCGAGTTGGTTTTCGAGAGCCTGAATCTGAGTGCTCAACGCCGGTTGCGACAGGTGAAGCTGTCGCGCAGCCCGGCTGAAACTCAACACGTTCGCGACTGCAACAAATGACTTCAGCTGTTTGATATCCATCGAACCCTCACGCCTTCATAATAGCCATCGCTGTTACGAACAGCGATGCATCAGCAAGCAAGAATGCCATGCCATCTTGCTGTTGCATTTGCTTCTGAGATAGGTCCGGACTTTAGTCCGGACCTTCAGGGCCTGCAATGCTCCGGGCTTTAGCCCCTGGGACATGCTCTCTTTCCCACGGCACGATGCTCGGGAAAGGAACGCTCGTCCCGAGGCTAAAACCCCGACCCTATCCCAGAAACAAAAACAGCACCTTTCGGCAGCACCCTAAGCGATCTTCAGAGTGCTGTCGAAAGGTACTCTAAAATGGATCATCTATTTTATGGAATCGTATCCATAGAAAGTATTTGTGACTCCTCCTGACACATTGGCCAAATAAAGAGGAACAACAGTATATGAGCAGAAACTGGACCAGACGGCACTTTCTTGGCGGAGCAGCGGGTACGGCAGCAGCTTTCGCTCTACCCCTATCGGGTGTAAGCTCCCCGGCCCTTGCCGAGACTTCTTCTCCATTGCGCGGAAGATTTGTGACGCACGTCTCCCTTGTACGAGTGAATCAGATTGAGGTGACACCCAACCACTCCATCGGCGAGGATGAGTCCGGAGACAACAGCCCGGACCACATCCGCTCGCGACGCGAAGCCTTTGCAAGAGGCTGCCCCAACGGCAAGATGACCTGGGCGATTAGTTGGCTCGCCCTCAACGACAACCGTAAGGAGTACCAGGAAGCGCGGCGTCTGCTGGCTTCGTACCATGACCGCTATGGAGACGAGATCACCTTTATTCCAGGTGGCTACTTCGCGCCCATGTACGACACGCGCGAACACATCCAGCAGACGATTCACAAAGCGCTGGGGATGATCTCCAACATGGTTGGCGGCGGCTATCGACCGGAGTGCATCGTCGCCGGCTTCATGGACTCAGAGAATCAGCGCCTCCTCGCCACAGAGGAAGGCATCCATGTCTGTCAGGGCCAGATCTGGAGCCAGCACGGAATCGATCACGGGGACGGTGATGGCGGCATCTGCTATCCCTATTACCCCAGCCGCGAGCACTACCTGAAGCCCGCCCAGGGTCCAGCGGATTTTATCGACTGCGTATGCCTCGATGGCTGGACCTGCGACTTTCTCTCTGCGCGGCGGGACGGATTCCAAGGCGGCTTCAACAGCCGTCTGGGAGTAGGACCGATTGAAGCGGTGGGCAATCTCGGCAAGGAAGTCGGCCGTAAAGAGATGATGGATACCACCGCGATGCACTTCGACCGCGGCCACGCTCTCAACAACTTTGGATGGGTTACGGCGATCTGGGAGGTCTCGGTCGGCCACGACGAAGACCTCACCTACTGGCTACAGAACGTACGCGACAGATGGCCCGACACCCAGGTCATCACCGAAGGCGCATTCGGCATGGAGTGGCGCAAGCACACCCCCAACAATGCCTCGCTCAACTACCGGTTTGACGCTAAGGGAACCGGGGCACCCGGCTCCGAGAAGAACCTGGAGATCGAGTGGTTTATGAACCGCGACTTCCGCCTGGCGCTCCTGCACGACTGGACAAAGAACAGCCCACCGCTCGCTATCGACTTCACACGATATGACCTGAAGGCCGAAGAGCCGCACGGTCTACAGCGCGAGTGGAGCCTGATAAATGTGCTCAATCAGAAAGGCACGCGGCCACAGGACAAGCCCATCCCCCTGCAACAACTCAGCGCCGACGACCAGCGCCGAATCTACAAGCGCTATCCGCAGCTAAAAACAATATCAGGGTAGCCAATATCGCCTAATACAACAGCTGTCCTTACAAACCTCCCCCCAAACCTGTCATTTCGACCGACCAACGGGAGCGGAGAAACCCCTGTATTTCGCGAACGTTTGTACTACTGAGAAGCCAAAGGGACACGCTGTATTAACTTGCCAGAGAAGCCAGTGCGCTCACCAACCTCCGCCGCACATTGAACCCCGACGGCGCAGCCTGAAACCCAGCCTCCAACAAAAACCTCGCCAACGGATGCTCCGCAACAGGCACGCCATTAACCGCCGTGATCAGCATCCCCTTAAGCCTGTGCCCCTCATCCTCACCCTCTTCGCGTTGCGCGTTGGCCACAAAAAACTCCGCGAGCGCACGTGACGTCTGCGAACACGCAGGCTCATCCTCCGGCAGCATCACCTGCACATTCGTATTACCACGACGCAGATACGCAGTCAGCGCACCATCGACCAGCACCACACGCGCCCCCACACTCCGCGTCAACGAGGAGCCTTCCTCCGGAGCCGCAGGCCAGCGCAGCAGCGCTCCATAAGGATTTGCGGGATCGGTCGCGGCAAGCATCACCACCTCGCTCGCCTGCTCCTGCACATTGATCCGCAGGCTGCGCAGCAGATCCACCGCGGCAGGCATCGCAAACTGCGTCGCCCCGAGGTCGGCTGCAAAGTATCCACGGCGCACGCGGCCACTCTCCTCCAGAGCTTTCAGCACGTCGTAGACCGCGGAAAATCCCCCCGGAAGATTCTCCGCATGCGCCGTCTCACGAAACACCACGCCATAGCGCGTGAGCAACTGCTGCGCGACCGCATGGCTCCATGCCGTCGCGCGCGCAGGCGCATCGGCCTCAAACGCCACTTCGTTCAAACTCCACCGTCCCTGCGCCGTCGGAGGCGTGGTACGCCGGCTACGAAACCCTGTCTGCTGATGCACCCGCCGCGCCGGCTTTGCACCGCGCCCACTACCTGCGGGCTTCTCGCAATAAGCACGCAGAGCATGAACCGCATCATTGGTCAGCAGCCCTTTCCACACCAGCGACCACAACGCCTCAATCGTCTCCCCCGGATACCCACCTCCTATAGCCTCGTGCAGCGGCTGAAAAAACGACGCCCCATTCGCCTGCAGATACCCCACAATCTTTTGTTCCCACTCACTCAGTTCCCTAATCCCTAATCCCTGATCCCTAATCCCTGCCCTTGGAGTCCACAACAACGGCAGTTTCTCCGCAAGATACAAACCCACGCGTCCATCGCGCTCACCAAGTGGTTCGAAGCCTGCCCATACCACCTCACCTGCCGCAATCAGCGTGTCGAGGTCGGCAGGCTTATACCTGGCAATGCGCGCAGGCAGAATCTCCGTCTCCAGCAGGCTCGCGGGCAGCGGCGCGCCTTGCAGCGTTTCGATCGTATCCAGCAGCGCATCGAGCCCCCGTCGCGGCTGCACCACACCCTGCCAGCGCGTAAACAAGCGCGCCAGCGTACGCTGCTCCACCGGCTCGATCTCTTTCCTCAAACGCGCCAGCGACTTGCGCCGCACACTACGCAGCACCTCGATATCGATCCACTCGCGATGTACGCCACCCGGACGGAACCCACCTTCTGCCACGCGGCCCACACTAACCAACCGCTGCAGGACCGCCTCCACACTCTCGTTGGACAACTTGTATCGCTGCGCCACATCCGCCGTCGTGAACGGCCCGTGCGTGCGCGCATAACGCCGTACGATATCCAACAGCGCATCGGGCACAGGCGAAAGAAACGCCTTCGGCAGTCCCGAGGGTAGTGTCACCCCCAGCGCATCGCGAAAGCGCGCAGCATCTTCCACGGCAATCACACGCTTCTCCCCCGCAATCTTCAACTCCAGCACGCGCTGCGACTGAATCAACCGGCCGACGCTGTCCGCAACCTCCTCGCTCACACAACGCGCAACGATCTCCGCACGTGTTCTGTCGCCGAGCCGCAACAGCAGATCGTGTACACCATCCATCGACCGCGCTTTGTAAGGATCGACGACGCACTGCAACTGCTCTTCCGTCTCTTCGATCGCATTCAGGTCGAGCAACTCACGCAGATCGGCATCGCCCATCAACTCGCGCAGCTGGTCCTGGTCGATACTCAACGCCTGCGCCCGCCGCTCAGCCAGCGGCGCATCGCCATCGTAGATGTACGTGATGATGTAGTTGAACAACAGCGCCTTCGCAAACGGCGACGGCGTCTGCGAGTCCACTACATGCACGCGAAGGGCTCGACTCTCGACAGCCCGCAACGTCTCCATCAGCGCAGGCATGTCGAAGACATCGCGCAGGCACTCGCGATAGGCCTCCAGCAATATCGGAAAGCCCGGATAACGCGACGCCACACTCAGCAGGTCATACGCACGCTTTCGCTGCTGCCAAAGCGGCGTTCGTCCATCCGCACGGCGGCGCGGCAGCAACAGTGCCCGCGATGCCGCCTCACGAAACTTCGCAGCAAACAGCGCCGTCGAGCCAAGCTGTTGCATCACCAGCTGCGCCGCCTCCTCCGGCCCCAGCAGGAGAGCCTCGATATCCGGCGGCTCGTCCGTCTCGGGAAAGCGTAGTACAAACCCGTCCTCACCCCACATCGCTTCTACATCGCGGCCCGCGGCCTTGAGCTTCGCCGTCGCAGCCATCGCCCACGGTGCATGGACCCGGCTGCCCAGCGGCGTTAGACAACACACACGCCAGACCCCGGCCTCATCGCGCACCCGTTCGATCACCAGCATGCGATCGTCAGGAACCTCCTTCGTCGCGAGTTCCTGATCGGCAAGGTAACGCAGCACATTCTCCGCAGCCTGCGGATCGAGATCGTGCTCCCGCGTCAGCTTCGTCACAGCCGCACCGCGCGGAAGCTCACGCAACTCGCGCATCAGCGCACCGATACGGCGGCCAAACTCAATCGGCCTGCCTGCCTTGTCGCCATGCCAGAACGGCATCTTGCCCGGCTCGCCCGGCGCAGGACTCACCAACACGCGGTCATGCGTAATCTCGTCGATACGCCACGTCGACGCGCCAAGCAGAAACGTCTCTCCCGCACGCGCCTCATAGACCATCTCTTCATCAAGCTCGCCCACACGCACAGGCTTCGGATGATTGCCGCTCAGAAACACGCCATACAATCCACGATCCGGAATCGTGCCACCGTTCAGAATCGCGATGCGCTTCACGCCCTGCCGTGGTGTCAGCCAGTTCCGCGTGCGGTCCCACGTGATGCGCGGCCGCAGTTCGGCAAACTCGTCCGAAGGATAGAAGCCCGCCAGCATATCGAGCACGCCCTCAAAGGCTGCCGTACTCAATCCCGCGAACGGTGCGGCACTGCGAACGATCGCCAGCAGCGCATCATAAGAGATGCCCGGCGCGTCCGCCTCTTCACCACTCTTGCGCCTTCGACGCAGCTCCACTTCCTCAACCGGCAATGGTGGATGCGCAATGATCGCGACTATCTGCTGCGCCAGCACATCCAGCGGATTGCGCAAAAAACGCGTCGACTCCACATGCCCTTCGTGCATCGCCTGCGTCACCGCAGCACAGGCCACAAGATCCGCGCGATACTTCGGAAAGATAATGCCCACCGACGGCGCGCCTACCTGGTGCCCCGCACGCCCGATACGCTGCATGCCGCTCGCCACGCTCGGTGGCGATTCAATCTGCACCACCAGATCAACCGCGCCCATATCGATGCCAAGCTCAAGCGACGAAGTACAAACCAGCGCTTTGATCTGGCCGGCCTTCAACAGCTCTTCAATCTCACTCCGCTGCGCCGCCGCCAGCGATCCATGATGCGCACGCGCAATTGGCTCTCCGGCAAGCTCATTCAAAGCACCCGCCATCCGCTCGGCGATGCGCCGAGCATTCACAAAGATCAGCGTCGATGTTCGCTCGCGCACAATCTCCAACAACCGCGGCTGAATCGACTGCCAGATACTCGTACGCTTCGGTCCTTGCTCCGTCGTTCCATCAGAAGACTCGCCAAGCCGCGCCATATCCTCAACCGGCACTTCGACAGTCAGCTCAAGCCTCTTCCTCGCTCCCGCATTCACAATCGTGACCGGACGATACCGCACCCCCAAAGGCTCACGCTCTTCCTTCCCCAACCCCTCCGCCCGATCAACTGACTCACTAACTCGCTGACTTGCCGACTCGCTGACCTGCTGACGCGCTACCCCTTCCGCTCCCCCTAGAAAACGCGCAACCTCTTCCAGCGGCCTCTGCGTTGCGCTCAGGCCAATGCGCTGCAGAGGCCGTCCGCACAAGGCCTCCAGCCGCTCCAGCGACAGCATCATATGCACCCCGCGTTTCGTCGGCACCAGTGCATGAATCTCGTCAATGATGATCGTCTCGACCGAACGCAACGCCTCACCCGCATCCGACGTCAACAGCAGATACAACGACTCCGGCGTCGTGATCAGAATCTCGCCCGGATGCCGCTTGAAACGCGCACGCTCCCTCGGTGGCGTATCGCCCGTGCGCACGCTGATCTCCGGCAGATGCACCGCCACTCCCTGCTGCTGCGCCATGCTCGCAATACCCGCCATCGGCACACGCAGATTGCGCTCAACATCCACCGCTAAGGCTTTCAATGGGGACACATACAGCACCCTGCACCCAGGCTGAACGGCAGGCTCGCGCAACATCAGCTTGTCGAGACACCAGAGGAACGCGGTCAGCGTCTTACCCGTACCCGTCGGCGCAAGAATCAGCGTCGACTCTCCGCGGGCAATCGCAGGCCATCCCTCGCGCTGCGGTGGGGTCACATCTCTGAACGCCTCACGAAACCAGGCAGCCGTCACAGGATGAAACAACTCGAGCCCCACCGTGTCCGTAGAGCCACCCACCGCTCGCACCGAACGCTTTGTTTTGCCCGACTTCACAACCTCGCCGCGCTTGCGTTCAACCACGTGCGTCTTCTCCGTCAGCTTTCCGCAACCATCATCGCGGCTGCTGGGGATGAGATGCAATTCTGCCGGTCATTGCTGGAAAAAATAGCTTAGGAATCACTGACATGGCAGGAATCGCAACAATTAGAAGCCATCATTCGATCCTGCCCGTCTAAACCTAAATAACGTATGGGACTCCCTAACGGCCCCTCAAAGCACCTGGAGATTCGATGCCTGCGTACGAAAACGATTTATCTCAGCTTGTCTATGAATTGAACCGCACCGTGCCCGGCGTAAAGACCGGCAAAACGGCCTCGCTCGATTCCCTCCTCGCACAAGCCGCCGAGCAAGGCGCGTCCGACATTCTTCTTGTAGCTGGCTCCGCCATCACCCTGCGCATTAACGGATCCCTGGCAGCTGGCGCCGGCAAAATTCAAACACCGGAAGACATTCGCGGTATGTTGGTACCGCTCCTGACAAATGAGCAGGCCAAGGAGCTTGAAAGCAAGCGAGCCCTCGACTTCTGCTTCGTTCGCGGATCGACCGGGAGGTTCCGAGCCAACTTTCATTACCAGCGCGGCACCCTCGCAGCCAGCATCCGGCTGCTGCCCTCTCAGGTTCCCACCGTCGAGTCCCTGCATCTGCCACCTGTTCTGGCACGACTAACGGAGCGTAGACAAGGCCTGATTCTCCTCACCGGACCAACCGGATCCGGCAAGACCTCGACGATGGCTGCATTGATTGACCTGATCAACGCCCGCAGGCGAGACCACATCATTACCATCGAAGATCCCGTCGAATATCAACACGCGAACCGCAACTCCATTGTCGAGCAGATCGAAGTCGGCCACGACACCCCCGACTTCGCCCAGGCCGTTCGCTCTGTCCTGCGCCAGAACCCCGATGTGATCCTCATCGGCGAGATGCGCGACAGCGAAACCATGGCCGCCGCGCTCACAGCAGCCGAGACCGGACACCTGGTCCTGTCCTCGCTGCATACCAACGACGCAGCTCAAACAATGTCGCGCATCCTGGACAGCTTTCCCGCCAGCAATCAATCCCAGATTCGCCAGCAACTATCGCTGGCGCTTCTCGCCGTCATCGCGCAGCAGCTTATCCCGGGAATCGGCTCCGTGGGCCGCTATCCTGCGGTCGAAGTCATGATCGGCACAACTGCCATCCGCAATCTCATCCGCACCGGACAGGACCACCAGATCCGCTCTCACATCTCAACCGGACGCAGCGACGGCATGACCACCATGGACCAATCGCTGGCCGAGCTGGTTCGCACAGGACGCATCTCTCGAGAGACGGCCCTCGCGCACTGCTACCACCCCGAAGAGCTGCGCTCGCACCTGAATCATCCGGTGTAGCCGTCCGGTCATCGTGCGCTTGCCATCGAGCAGGCAAGCGACTACCCTAAACGACTCACCATGCCGCAGACAGCCTTCCAATCCGCCAACCTCACCAGCGCCGAGCAGGAGCAGCTTCGCGCGCTCGCAACAGCTGCAGCCGAGCACTCCTACTCGCCCTACAGCCACTTCCGCGTAGGCGCAGCGCTGCTGCTTACCGATGGCACCATCGTCACCGGATGCAACGTCGAAAACTGTTCCTACCGTCTGACCAGTTGCGCTGAACAGGGAGCGATCGCCCGCGCCGTCGCCGAACACGGTCCCAGCATTCGTCTTCGCGCCGTCGCCGTCGCCAATCTCAACCACGCAGCTTCCATGCCCTGCGGCGCCTGCCGCCAGACCCTCACCGAGTTCAGCGACGACTCAACGCTCATCCTCTACCCCGGCGAACACGGCGAGCAAAAAACAACAACGCTTGGCGAACTCTTGCCCCACGCCTTTCGCCACGAATATCTCGAACCCCGATAACTCTCGCACCTCGAAGCTCATTACCTCATAGCTCATAGCTGAATAGAAACCCCTTCAGCACCCCCACCCATCCAATATCTCCACGACTGAATATCCCCGCTACAAGAGAACTTCACCCATGTCTGAACACGTACTCTACCCCCTCGACATCATCATCAAAAAACGCGACGGCGCTGAGCTTACAAAAGCCGAGATCGAACACTTCGTCCATGCAATCGTTCTCAACGGCGAGCAGAAGCTGGCCGAAGCCCGCGGCGAAAAACCCGCCACACTCGCCGCCACAGACAAAGTCACCGACGCCCAGATCGCCGCGTTCCTGATGGCCGTCTTCCAGCGCGGACTCTCGCCCGCGGAACTCGCCAACCTCACCACTGCCATGCGCTTCTCCGGCGAGACCTTCGACGCCGCCCCGCTCCACACCTTCACCGTCGACAAGCACTCCACCGGCGGCGTCGGCGACAAGAGCTCACTGCTCATCGCACCTATCGTCGCAGCAGCCGGGCTTGAGCTGTCGCCAAGCATCTCCGTCCCAATGATCTCCGGGCGCTCGCTCGGCCACACCGGAGGCACCCTCGACAAGCTCGAAACCATCCCCAACTTCGACACCCAGCTCCCACTCACACGCTTCGCAGAGGTCCTGCGCGAGTGCCACGCCTCGCTCGTCGGCCAGACACCGCGTCTCGTACCCGCCGACCGCATCCTCTACGCCATGCGCGACCACACCGGCACCGTCGAGTCCCCCTTCCTCATCACCGCCAGCATCATGAGCAAAAAGCTCGCCGAGAGCCTGAACGCGCTCGTCCTCGACGTCAAAGTCGGCTCCGGCGCATTCATGCCTACGTACGAGAAGTCGAAGTTCCTCGCCGAGCTGATGGTTTCGACCGGCGAACTCGCCGGCACCCGCACCGCCGCGCTGCTCACCACCATGGACGAGCCTCTCGGCCGCTTCTCCGGCAACTGGATAGAAGTCTGGGAGTGCGTCGACATCCTGCAGGGCAAACGCCATCCCATGTCCGCCGACCTCATCGAGCTCTCCAACATCCTCTCCGGCTGGATGCTCTACCTCGCCGGCAAATCAGCCACGCCCGAGGCCGGAGCCAGACTCGCCGACGACATCCTGCGCTCCGGCGCAGCCTACAAGTCGTGGCTACAGATCGTCGCCGCCCACAAGGGCGACACCAGCATCTTCAACGACCCGGCGGCATTCCATCAGCCAAAGGCGACACGCGTACTTAAAGCCTCACGCGCAGGCTATCTCTCCGGTATGGACTGCACAGAAGTTGGCTGGGCCGTGCAGCGTCTCGGCGCAGGCCGCGCCAAACCCGGCGACCCCGTCAGCGCCCACGCCGGCATCGAATCCCACGCAAAACTCGGCGACAAACTCGGAGAAGGCCAGCCCATCTTCACGCTCTTCAGCGAAGAAGCCACACTGCTCGACGAGCCCTATCGCATGTTGGAAGCAACCGTCGAAATCGCCAACAAGCCGCCCCAAAAGCAGCCGCTCATCCGCGAGATCATCACAAAAAAGTAGGAAGAACCACACCCGGGTGCCCCATCCTCGACGCGCGGCTTTATGCGCGGCAGGGTGGGGTATCGGGCGAAGCCCGACCGCTTTCAGCTTGTAGAGGCGATGTGCCAGATTGGCGACACCCCACCCCTTCACAAAAAACGCGAAAGAATGGACCACCCAATCTGTGATTATTCCGTAGCCGCCAGCTACGCCTTAGCTTTTTTCTGCATGTAGTGCTGCACGCTCGACTGCCAATCCAGCGACGTCCCGGCATACGGCGAATTCTGCCGCCGCGCGCTGCGGTTGGCGCCAGCAGGAACAAAGGGTTCCACACTCTTCGGTGCGGCTTCTGCAACCTCTGCCACCTCGGCTACAGGCGCGTCCTTCGGACGGAAGGAGCGGGGCAGATCGTTCTGATTGAACTCGATCCCGTCACCGGCAAGACGCTTGGCCGTCAGCACCAGGGCATCGCGCTTCAGGGTGAGCTTGCGCGTTGCGGCAGCACGGTCGGCTTCGTTGTCGAAGCTCTCAAAGTTCAAAAGGTGCGCCAGCTTGCGGTCGAAGAGGTCAATCTCTTCATGAACGGTTTTAAGGTAGTACTTGTTTTCGACGATATTTGCCATGCGCCCTCCGCAGACTTCTGGTTGGAGTAAAAGAGGCAGCCCTACAGAATCGTCAGGGAGAATCGGTATGTTTGTATATCTCTTGCCGCCACATCATAAGATGCAGCGTTTGCACAACGTGACATGGCCATTCCGCGCCCTGCCACAAAAAGCAAAAGGCGGTTCCTAAAGAACCGCCCTTAGCCTTATTCCGTCGAAACTCTTACACAACCTGAACGTTCTCTGCCTGCCAGCCCTTGGGGCCCTTCACGACATTGAACTGAACGCTCTGGCCTTCCTGAAGCGAACGGAAGCCGTTGCTCTGGATGGCGGTGTGATGTACGAAAACGTCGTCGCCATTGGCGCGGCTCAGAAAGCCGAAACCCTTAGCGTCGTTGAACCATTTAACTGTTCCCTGTTCCATTTGGTTTGTTCCTTGTAAAACGATGTACCGCTGAACGCAATTTGGAGTTGTTTGCTGTAAAGCAGTACGGCCAGAACAAGCAAGTAGACCAGATCGGATTCTACGATCCATTTCAGTGTATCATCCCCACCCCAAATGGCCGCAAGTCCTCTTTGGCTCTGGGGCAAACGCATCTTATTTTCCGGCTTTCCCGGCAAACCCGTAGCGGACAGCCCCCAAAAGCCTTAACGCAGAGGGCGCAGAGGAAAAACGCAAAGGCCGCTACACCAACCCTCTGCGACCTTTGCGAAACCTCCGCGTCCTCTGCGTTAAGGCTTTTGCTGTTGCTTGTTCTTCGTCTGTGCTGATTGAAATTTAGAGGCGTTTGCCCTGCTTTGCCTCCGTGATTCATCTCCGGATTACCAGAACGGAACTCACCATGAAATAAATATGCCCAGACCTTATGCAGCCCTCACGATGAAGTAATCTGGGCTTGCTCGGCACTCCGCGACTCCCCACAAATGAAACTCATCGCCGCTCCTACCCGGCTCTTCGGCCTCGACACCCTCCGTGCGTTCGCCGTCCTCATCGTCATGCTCTACCACCTCACGATCTTCGGCGAGCTACCCTCGCGCCTCCGCATCGTCACCTCCTTCGGCTGGATGGGCGTTGACCTCTTCTTCGTCCTCAGCGGCTTCCTCATCGGGCAGCAGGCGCTCAAACCCTACTTAACCCGGCAGCGATTCTCCATTCCGGAGTTCTATCGCCGCCGCGCCTACCGCATCCTGCCTGCCTATCTCGTGGTGCTCGCGCTTTACGTTTTCGTGCCTGCCTTGCGAGAGTCTCCACGCCTCGCGCCGATCTGGAAGTTCCTGACCTTCACCATGAACCTCGGCGTCAGCTTCGACCGGCACTGCTTCTCCCACGCCTGGTCGCTCTGCGTGGAAGAATACTTCTACCTCGTGTTGCCACTGCTCGTCGCGCTGCTGATGCGTCGTCCCTCCGCCCGCAAGACCATAGCAGTGCTCGCCTCTGTCTCCATCTTCGGCATCTGTCTCCGCGCCTTTCTCATCACCCACTATCCGGATGAGGTCTGGGCTCGCATCTATTACCCCACCTATACGCGTCTCGACGGCCTCCTTACCGGAGTCACCCTAGCCATCGTCCGCACCTTCCGCCCTGCCTGGTGGCAAGCCCTCATGCGGCGCGGACACGGGCTATTCCTTACCGGCACCGTCTGCGTCGGCTCCGTCCTCTGGATGTTCCGCAAGGACGACCTTGGCAGCGACACCGGCTCCGCCATGTGGGGCGTCATCCTCGGTTTCCCGCTGCTTTCGCTCGGCCTTGGACTCATCACCGCCTCCAGCGTCAGTAAGAACGGCATACTCGCTCGCATGAAGATCCCTGGAGCCGAAACCATAGCCACACTCGCCTTCAGCCTCTACCTCACCCATAAGGCTGTGGGACACTTCGTAATGCAGCACTTCCCTCAGATCACAGCCCCTCAGGGGCCGAAGTCCTGGCTGCTCTACGCCGTCACATGTCTCTTAGCAGCATTACTGTTGCACGTCGCCATCGAACGTCCGTTCCTTCGCCTGCGTGACCGCGGCACGCGGCACAAACCTACCTCCGCGCTCGAAAACGAAATGCGCGAGGAGCCCGCACTGTAAGCGTTTCTAGAAGATCCGTCGCCTCAGAGAGATCAATAGGCAGGTCAAACACATCTTATTTTTCCCTCTAAATTCGCGGCGGACAGCCCAAAAGCCTTAGCGCAGAGGGCGCAGAGAAAAACGCAAAAACCGCTACGACACCCTCTGCGACCTTTGCGAAACCTCGGCGTCCTCCGCGTTAAAGCCTTTGCTGTTGCATGTTCTCCCTATGTGCCGGTTGAAATGTAGATCCGTTTGCCCTGGATCACCCCGCCGCCAAAATAAATAGCCCCCGCGCAGCCCGACCCGTTACACTTCCACAATCCAACAGATTCTGTTTGATCATCGGAGCACGCTTTGGGTCGTTTCACCGGACTTCTCGGACTTATCGTTTTTCTCGGACTCGCCTATGCCTTCTCCACCAACCGCCGCGCCATCCGCTGGCGGACGGTAGGCTGGGGCCTCGGGCTCCAGATCATCTTCGCCTTCCTGGTCATTAAGTGGAGCTACGGGCAGCACATCCTCAGCTCCGTCTCCGGCGTCATCACCGGCCTCCTCGGCCACTCCGCCGACGGCTCCTCGCTCGTCTTCGGCTTTCTCGGCGCCCCCAAGAACGCGCTCAGCGTCTTCGCCTTCGCCGTCCTCCCCACCATCATCTTCGTCAGCGCCTTCTTCGCCATCCTCTACCACATCGGCCTCATGCAGCAGATCATCAAGGTCGTCGCCTGGGTCATGCAGTTCACCATGGGCACCTCCGGCGCCGAGTCCACCAACGTCGCCGCCAGCATCTTCATGGGCCAGACCGAAGCCCCGCTCACCATTCGCCCCTTCCTCAGTGGCGCCACGCGCTCCGAGCTGATGACCATCATGACCTCCGGCATGGCCCACGTCTCCGGCGGAATCATGGCAGCCTATATCCTCTTTGGAATCAACGCCAAGGATCTGCTCTCCGCCGTCATCATGACCGCTCCGGGTACCATCCTCGTCGCCAAGATGCTCGTGCCGGAGACCGAAGTTCCCGCCACCCGGGGCACCGTCAGCATGCCTCCCAACGAAGAGCACAAGGACGAAAACTTCATCGGCGCCATCGCCCGCGGCACCATCGACGGCGGCCAGTTGGCCTTTAACGTCGCCATCATGCTGATCAGCTTCGTCGCCCTGGTCGGCCTCTTCAACGCCATCATGCTGGGCATATCGAACGCTGCATGGACGGTGCATCTGCCGGGTACGAACCACGGCATCCCCTTCCCGCACTCGCTTAACAATGTCCTCGGAGTCGTAGGAGCACCCGTAGCCTGGCTCATCGGCATCCCCTGGCACGAGGCCCCCGTCATCGGCAACCTCCTCGGCACCCGCACCATCATCAACGAGTTTCTCGCCTTCAACCAACTGGGCCAGATCAAGGCGACGCTCTCACCTCGCACCTTCTCCATCGCCACCTTCGCGCTCTGCGGCTTCGCTAACGTCGGCTCCATCGGCATGCAAATCGGCGGCATCGGAGCCCTGGTTCCCAACCGCCGCAACGACCTCGCCAAGCTCGGCCTGCGCGCCATGCTCGCCGGAACCATGGCAAACCTCATGTCCGCCAGCATCGTCTCCATGTTGATCAAGTAACCGGCTTGATATTCTGTTGTTGCGAGGGGTAAACCATGACCGTCGAACTCAAATCCGAAGATCAGCAGAAGGCCGAAGCCATGGTTAGCTCTGGCCGCTTCGCTAGCGTAGAGGAAGTCCTGCATGCCGGGCTACAGAGGCTCGAAAGAGAAGAGCAGTACAAGGATCTGGTAAAAACGAAGATCGCAAAAGGGCTTGAAGATATCGCCGCAGGTCGTACGGTTTCACGAGAAGAATTTCTTGCCGAAATCAAAGAGCGGCGGCGCAAACGGGCATGAGATCGTATCGGCTCTCCTACGAAGCCAGACAGGATTACTTCGAAGCGTTCGACTACATCGCAGGACACAGCCTTAAGGCTGCGCTCAAATGGGAAGATCGAATGCTGGAAGCCTTCGATCACCTTGCCGAGTGGCCGCAGTCTGGGCGTTTCCATCCAGAATATGCGCCGGATCACCTGCGCTTCTGGATCGCCGAAGAATATCTCATCGTCTACGACCCGTCGTCTGACCCTCTTGCAATCATCGGCATCATCCATGGAGCTCAAGACTTGGCTCCTCTCATAGCAAGACACTCGAGAGACTACGACAAAGAACTGGAAGACGGCGATGCCTGAAAATCCCGACCAATACACTCACTGCTCCACCGCCGCCGACCACATCCGCTCGCTTCACGCGGCAACGCCAACCCTCGGCATCATCCTCGGCTCGGGCCTCGGCAACTTCGCCTCCCAGGTAGAAGGCGCAACAACCATTCCCTACGCCGACATCCCCGGCTGGCCGCTCTCCACCGTAGCGGGCCACTCCGGCAAGCTCGTTCTCGGGACGACCGGCGGCATCAACGTCGCCGTGATGCAGGGCCGTGTCCACGCCTATGAGGGCTACTCGATGGCCGAAGTCACCTTCCCCACTCGCGTGCTTGGACTGCTAGGCTGCACCGGCCTCATCGTCACCAACGCAGCAGGCGGCATCAACAAGAGCTACGGCCAGGGCGGCCTGGTCTGCATCTCCGACCACATCAACCTCACCGGCACCAACGCCGCACTCGGCCCCAACGACTCCCGCTTCGCCCGCGTCCCCTCCGCCGGACAGCGCTTCTTCGACATGAGCACCGCCTACTCACCGGCGCTCCGCAAACTAGCGCACGCCGAAGCCGCCAAACAAAATACCCCTCTGCCCGAGGGCGTCTACCTCGCCGTGCTAGGCCCCAGCTACGAGACCCCCGCCGAGATCCGCGCCTTCCGCACCCTCGGCGCAGACCTCGTCGGCATGAGCACCGTGCATGAGGTCATCGTCGCCCGCCACATGGGCCTCGAAGTCCTCGGCCTCTCACTGGTCACCAACATGGCCGCAGGTGTTCTGGACGAAGCCATCAACCACGAAGAGGTCATGGAGATCGGCAAACGTGTCGAAAAGCAGTTCACCGCACTCGTAAAGGCTTTGATCCCACAGGTCGCCACGCAGATCGCATCAGCAGGCAGTTGAGCAAAAGCCGGCCCCTCGCGACTACACTCTTGAGAAGACAATGCAGGAATCCGACCGGCAACTCAGCCTCCCCCAGAAACCCATCATCCTCGGCATCGCCGGCTGCTCCGGCTCCGGCAAGACCACCCTCGCCCGCGAACTCGCCACACAACTCGAAGCGACGATCTTCCCGCTCGACCTCTACTACTGCGACCTCTCGCATCTCCCTCCCGAGTCACGCAGCGAACAAAACTTCGACCACCCGGATTCGCTGGAGAGCAAACTCTTCATCGAGCATCTCCGCAGACTGGCCGAAGGTCATACCATCCAGCGGCCCATCTACGACTTTTCACACCACAGCCGCGTCGCAGGCGCTTTTGATTCCGTCGCGCCCTCGCGGTTCATCATCGTCGAAGGCATTCTTGCGCTGCACTATCCGGATCTCATCCCGCTCTACGACTTCAGCGTCTACGTCAACGCTCCGAACGAGATCTGCCTCAACCGCCGCATCTACCGCGACATGCGCGAGCGCGGCCGCACCGAGGAATCGGTACGAGCCCAGTTCGAAGCCACCGCCCGTCCGATGGCCGAGCTCTACGTCCTGCCCTCACAGACCCACGCCAACCTCATCGTCGAAGGCACCGACAACCTAGACTGGTCCATCGAACAAGTCCTCCGCGAACTCCGCAACCGGGGACTCTTAAGCTAGGGCCCGTCCGTTTTCCAGTTGATATACCTAAAAATCTGTCATCTCGACCGGAGCATGATGGCTTTATCGTCATGCGTAGTGGAGAGACCCCTGTATTTCGCGATGCCCGCACCAGCACAGACGTCAATCCAGGAAAATACAAACGCCACAAAAGCAAAAACGGCAGCGCCCGAAGGCCCTGCCGTCTTCTAAACCCTGAGCCCTAAACCCTGGGCCCTTCCTACGCCGTAACCGGCTCCAGCACCTGCGAGAACCGCTTGCCCGTCCGCGCTGCAGCGGCATTCTTGTGGAACGCATAACCGGTAATCAACGGAACCGCAATCGTCGCCTCGGAGAACACCATCTGCTCATAGGTCAGGTCGACCTTGCCCCACGAGCTGGCTTCCTTCAGCGTCGAGCCCGAGAGCGCACCATCGCGCGCATCGGCTACCGTGATCTGGATCGCGTACTTGTGCATCGAAGCCTCGACGCCAAGGATGTCCGCCGCCACCACGATGTCCTGCGCGAAGTTTTTGGGTACGCCGCCGCCGAGCATCAACAGGCCCGTCGTCGGGTTGGCAATCTTCAGCTGCGTCAGCTCATAGAAGTCCTTCGCCGAGTCGATCGAAACCACCGGCTTGCCGCGACGCGCATGCTGATGCGCAACCAGCCCAAAGCCCGCCGAGCAGTCCGAGAACGCCGGGCAGAAGATCGGCACGTCCTTCTCATAGCACGCCAGCACGACAGAATCGTTATTGCCATTCTCCGGGGTGCGGCCATTCTCCTTCAGGTAGCGGCCCATCTCGGCGATGAACTCGCGCGAGGAGTAGGGACGTGTCTCCAGAGAGTTGGTGATCTTCTCGGTGACTTCGTCGCACAGACGAAGCTCTTCTTCATCGATGAACGTGTCGTAGATGCGATCGATCATCAACTCGCGCAGCTCCGCATCGCCGCCGCCATACTTGTACTCGTCACCCGCGACGTAATGCCTGTAGCCGAGCGCCTCGAAGAAGTCCTGGTCGACGATGTTCGCGCCGGTCGAGACAATAGCATCGACCATGTTGTGGCGCACCAGATCGACGATGACCTTCTGCAGACCCGCCGAAACCATTGAGCCGGCGAGGCACAGAATGACGCCGCACTCGGTATCGCGCAGCATCATCTCGTAGATGTTCGCCGCACGCGCCAGATCACGCGAACTGAAAGCCATGTGCGCCATGGCATCGACCAGCGCGACAACGTTGTGCTGCTTGATGTCGATGTGCTGGATCTGCTGATTGAGGAGTTCTTTTTTCGTAGACATATCGCTTATTAGAATATCGTGTTTTGACCAGTCAGAATGCGGTATTTCTGTAAATTTCCGGCGATGGCCGGGCCCCATTTTTCGCCATGACCATGGCCATGATCCTGAAACCTTGAAGCAGCACACCTTTTTTGTCGTTGCTTTTCTTTTTGTCATTCCCGCAGGGAATCTGCTTTTGCTTTTGCTTTTGCTCTTGCTCTTGCTCTTGCTCTTGCTTTGCCTTTCGGAGTAGCAGCGGCCTTTAGGCCGCGGAAACAAAGGCCAACAAAAAGGGCTTTAGCCCTGGGCCTCTCGCTTTTACCAGCGAAAAGCCCAGAACGAAAGCCCCGAAACGTCTTGCCTCATCCCCACGGCCTAAAAGCCTCTGCTACCCCGAACAACAACCGTTTCCGATTCGTAAAACATCTCGCAAGAAATCACCTACTTCAGAAACCCTTCCACCGCCGCATCCAGCTTCTCCGGCTGGTCATACATGATGAAGTGCCGCGAGTCGTCGATCCGCACCAGCTTCGTATTCGGCTTCGAGGCATATGCCGTCGTGTAGATCGTATCCACCTTCGCAGGATCAGCTCCCTGCGCCGTGGCGTCGTACGGATAGAGCATGAGCGTCGGCGTCTTGATCGTCGCCACATCGCCGCGCAGGTCCGTCTGCAGGTCCTCATACATTGCGTTAGCAAACACCGTACGATCGCTCGCAATTGAACTGGCCACAACCAATTTCTGTCCGTCCGTGTTCTTCACCATCGCCGCTGCCATCGTCGGCTGCATCGCCGCAAACTGATCGGCAGGCGCGGCAATCAACTGCTGCCGTATCGCGTCCGCCTGCGGTTTAACCGTCTCCACCGTCGCCTCAGAGCTGAATACCACCGGATAGAACGGCAGCGAGTCCACAATGACCAGCTTGCTGACATCCTCAGGATGCTTGTCGGCAAGCATCAACGTCAGCAAACCGCCCAGCGAGTGCCCCATCACCACCGGGTGAATCTTCGTCGCGACAATATAGGCGTGGAGTTCCTCAACCACCGGCGCAAGGAACGCCCCCGTCGCATTCGGTCCGGCAGGAGCACCGGCAAAGCCATCGATCTGCACAACGTGCAGCCGGTAGTTCGGCGCAAGTAGTTTGGCTTCGCCGTCCCACACAGCCTTCGAGCTTGCCAACCCTGGGATCAGCACGACATCCGGCTTGCCCACCGTGCCGGCATCCGTAATGGTGAAGCGTGTAGGCGTGAACGGTTTCGTGACCTGCGCATGAGATGGCGCACACAGCAGAGCGATACCACCCAGAACAAAGGCGAGCGTAACGAGAAGACGAAAGATTTTCATGACCTGGTTCCCTTCTAGATTGGAAAAAGTTCGCTATAAACTACGGCTCCGCATGCGTGCTGTGATGAACAGCGACGCAAAAGACGCGAGTATTCCCGCGATACGCAGGATATGATCCCACGGCCTTTCATTCACCACATATTGCGCCATCATGAAGAACAAAATAGCGATATAGGCCAAACCCAATTCATAGGACAACTTGCCGTTGAGACTCACCATTTCCCTACTCCTTAGCCTGATAAATTCACAACCTGATCGTCAGTGGAGCGTGTCAGCAAAGCAACCTGACATTTGTCACACATCGTCCTGGAAGATCTCTTCAATCCGCTGCCCAAACAGTCGCGCCAATTTGAACGCCAGCGGCAGCGACGGATCATACTTCCCCGTCTCAATCGCGTTCACACTCTGCCGCGAAACCTCCAGTTTGTCCGCCAGGTTCGCCTGCGACCACCCGCGCTCAGCCCGCAGCACGCGTAGACGGTTATTCATCGGCGGGCACCCGATTCTTCACCCAATACGAAATCTTCGCGGCAAACATGAAACCAAAGAACACAAAGAGCTCACTAAACGGAAACAACTGCCCCTTCCAACCAAAGATGCGCAGGTAGGTCGAGAACAGATTCACGATCATCATTCCCGCAGTCCCCCATAGAAGACAACGAACGGCGAGATCACGCTTGTATCCATCCTTTTCGTTCCGCAGATATTGGCCCATCAGGGATATCACGCCGAGGATTGGGAGCACCGGCAGCGCCGCCAGTATCCATAGCACGACACCCGTCGCGTGGATCCGATCGGCAACATAACCGGCTACTGGAAACAAAACAAAGTATCCGGCCAGGACTGTAAAACTCGTCTTCCTAAACTTCCGCGCTACGGGACTTAGCATGTCAGGCTACCTTTCCTTTCACATCACCTCTAGCCGGTTGGTCATCGGCTCGCACCCGGTTCAATATCATCTGAACCGTACTCAGCACGCAAAAAATCCCCCAAAACGCCACAAATTCCATAAGAAGCGGCACTGCGATCACAACTCCATAGTGTTGTAGTAAACCCATAAATGCCGTCAATCCTTGCATGATCGCAACCGTCCACAACAACGCGCGCACCATCAACGTTCGCTGAAACTCGTCTTGCTCCTCATAGAGATACCTCCCCATTACGCCAAGCCCGCAAAGGAACGGAATTGTGGCCAATAGCGCCAGCAGGTAAACCTCGAGGCCACATGGATGGGTACGCCCCACAAATCCAGTAATCAGCGGCACCGTTATAAGCGCGAGTCCGCCACAGACCAGCCCCCGCAATTGACACCGTATCCACGCCTTCGAATTCGAATTCGCACCAAAAATCAGCGCCAATAGCATGTCGTGTCTCCTTGTCTCAATGACAAGCAAACTTTACGACAAGCTTCCTTGTCACGTCAAGCCTCTTTTACGAAAAATCACCTTTTACTGCAAAGTCCAACAGCAGGTGCCTGCCTATAAATATTCAAGACGATTTGGTTTCCCGCCCACACCTGATTACGCTTAGAGGTGACATGAACGTCAACTTCGCCGAGCGCGCCCACAATCACAACTGGAAACTCGATCCCATCGTGCGTTCGCTGCTCGACACAGACTTCTACAAACTTCTAATGCTCCAGTTCATCTGGAAGAACTTTCCCGCAATCCCGGTGACCAGCGAGATCTACAACCGCACCGTAAGAGTCCGGCTGGCCGAGCGAATCTCCGCCGCCGCGCTGCGCGAACAACTGGAACATGTCCGCGGCCTGCGCTATCGCCGGTCGGAACTCGTATGGCTGGCCGGCAACACGTTCTACGGCGTGCGTCAGATCTTCCAGCCAGACTTTCTCGAATGGCTCGAGAACGACTTCCGCCTCAGCGACTACGAGATCCACGGGCAGGACGGCCAGCTCGTCATCCGCTTCTCCGGTCTGTGGACCGAAGTCACCATGTGGGAGGTCTACTCCCTCGCCATCGTCAGCGAGATGAAGACACGCTCCGCCCTGGCGGACCTCTCCGAGCTGGAACTCGATGTGCTCTACGCGCGTGCCAAGACGCGCCTCTGGAACAAGATCGAAAAGCTGCGGGCCGTCGAAGGCCTGCGTCTCTCCGACTTCGGCACACGCCGCCGCCACAGCTTTCTCTGGCAGGAGTACGCCGTCGAAGCGCTCTCCTCCGCGCTGGGCAGCCGGCTCAGCGGCACCTCGAACACAGCACTCGCCTACAAGCACAACCTCGAAGCCATCGGCACCAACGCGCATGAGCTTCCCATGGCCATGGCCGCCATGGCTTCACGCGGCTCCGACGAAGACCTGCGCCTCTCGCAGTACAAGGTGCTCGAACTCTGGCAGCGCAGCTATGGCGGCGAGTTGCTCATCACGTTGCCTGACACCTTCGGCACAACCCAGTTTCTCCAGGGCGCACCCGATTGGGCGACTCGCTGGACCGGCGAACGCGCCGATTCTAAGGACCCCTTTATCGCCGGCGACGAGTACATCGCATGGCTGGTGCAACGCGGCCAGGACCCACGCACCAAACGCTTCATCGCCAGCGACGGTCTCGACGTCGACACCATCATCGGCCTGCACAACTACTTCAACGGCCGCATCCGCTTCAGCGCCGGCTGGGGCACGCTCCTGACCAATGATTTTCGCAACTGCCATCCCCGCGGCGAAGACACCTTCGAACCCATCAGCCTGGTCTGCAAAGTCACCAGCGCCGACGGCCGCCCCACGGTCAAACTCTCGGACAACGCCAGCAAGGCCACCGGCCCCGCCGAAGAGATCGCCCGCTACCGCAGAGTCTTCGGCAGCCCCGTCCTGGCCAAGGAGCCGGTACTGGTCTAGCCTCACTGCATTGCTTTTGCCGTTGCTTGTTTTTCGTCGTCATCCTGAAGCGAAGCTGAAGGACCCCCCGCATTTCGTGTTGCCACGGGTCGTCGGTGGCCACGCAACTCTCTCAACCCGCCATCCGTATACTGCCCATTATGCAAAAGCTCTCCACCCTCACCCGCGCCGCCGTCGCGTCAACCCTCATCAGCGTTCTCGCCACACAGCCCGCGTGGGCGTGGGGTTCGGATGGCCACCGCATGATCAATCGTCTGGCCGCACAGTATCTGCCTGCCGACGTACCCGCCTTCCTGCACAGCGGCAACGCTCTCGACACCATGGACTACCTCGGCCCCGAGCCTGACCGCTGGCGTCAGCGCGACGCCGAACCCGAACTCGTCGCCACCCAGGCACCCGATCACTTCATCGACATGGAGTACGCCGATCTCGTCGGCACCTTCCCCAAGGCGCGTTACGACTTCATCCGCGCGCTCGCCGCCGCACAACTCAAGCACCCTGATCTTCCTCTCACACCCGAGAAGGTCGGCATGCAGCCCTGGCAGGTCGAAGAGGTCTGGCAGCGCCTAAAGGTCGACTTCCGCGAATACCGCAAGCTCGTCGCCGCAAACAAAGACACCGCTCCAGTGCAGACCGCAATCCTCTTCGACGCCGGCTGGCTCGGCCACTACGTCGGCGACGGCTCACAGCCGCTGCACACCACCATCCAATACAACGGCTGGACCGGACCCAACCCCAACGGCTACACCACCGACCACAAGATTCACGCCCTCTTCGAGACCATCTATGTCAGCGCCAACATCAAGCCCGCTGACATCGCGCCACTGGTCGCCACCACGCAGCCCAAAACGATCGACGACGAGTGGACCAACTATCTCGACTACCTGCGCCACACCAACTCGCTCGTCGAGAAGACCTACCAGCTCGAAAAAGCCGGTGGCTTCATCGACGCCGGCACACCGGAAGCAAAGGCCTTCACCGAAGAGCGCATCGCCGCGGGAGCCATCGAACTCCGCGACCTGATCTACTCCGCCTGGGTCCACAGCGCCGATCCCGTCCAGGAATACCACGGACCACAATAAGACAGGGATTAGGGAACAGGGATTAGGGATTAGAAAACGGCACGCATCCGACGCCTAATCCCTAATCCCTAATCCCTAATCCCTGTCTTACTAATCCCTGCTCTTCTGCTTTATCCTTTGCTCATGTCCACCGAAGCACCGCTCAACACCCCAGGCCATCTCTCCTCTCCCGATAAGCTCGTCAATTTACCCCGTCTCGTAACAGCGTTCTACGCCAACCATCCCGATTCGGAGAACCCGGCACAGCGCGTCAGCTTCGGCACCAGTGGGCATCGCGGATCGTCGCTGAACTCCAGCTTCAACTACGCGCACATCCTCGCCATCACCCAAGCCATCTGCGAGTTCCGCGCCGAGCAGAAGACCAACGGCCCGCTCTTCCTCGCCCAAGACACTCACGCTCTCTCCGAGCCCGCCTTCACAACCGCGCTGGAGGTCCTCGCAGCCAACGGCGTGACCGTGATGATCGACAAGGACCTCGGCTACACGCCAACCCCCGTCCTCTCGCACGCGATCCTCGAATACAACGGCAGCGGTGCAAAAGAACGCGCCGACGGCATCGTCATCACGCCTTCGCACAATCCACCCGAGGACGGCGGCTTCAAGTACAACCCACCCAACGGCGGCCCCGCCGACACCAGCGCAACCAAGTGGATCGAGAACCGGGCCAATGAACTCATTGCGGCCAAGCTGCAAGGCGTCAGGCGCCTCTCATTTGCGAAGGCGCTCGCGGCAGAGACCACGCACCGCCACGACTTCATCACCGCCTACGTCAACGATCTCGCCAACGTCATCGACTTCGAAGCCCTGAACGGCACAGCCCTCAAACTAGCGGTCGACCCACTCGGCGGCGCGGGCGTCCACTACTGGCCGCGCATCGCAGAGCAATACAAACTTCCGCTTGAGATCCTGAACCCCTACGTCGACCCCACCTTCCGCTTCATGACGCTCGATTGGGACGGCCGCATCCGCATGGACTGCTCCTCGCCCAACGCGATGGCCAGCATGATCGCCAATAAAGACAAGTTCGACGTAGCCTGGGCGTGCGACACCGACCACGACCGCCACGGCATCGTCACGCGGTCCTCAGGCCTGCTCAATCCCAACCACTATCTGGCCGTCTGCATTCAATATCTCTTCACGCACCGGCCCCAGTGGTCGGCACAGGTCGGCATCGGCAAGACCCTTGTCTCGTCGAGCATCATCGACCGCGTAGCCAAGGGCCTCAATCGCCCGATGCTCGAAGTCCCTGTAGGCTTCAAGTGGTTCGTCGACGGCCTCATCGGAGGCCAACTCGGCTTCGTCGGCGAAGAGTCCGCCGGCGCAACCTTCCTGCGCCGCGACGGCACCGTCTGGACCACCGACAAGGACGGCCTCATCCTCGGCCTGCTTGCCGCCGAGATGACCGCCCGCACCGGCAAAGACCCCGGCCAGCACTACAACGAACTCACCGCCAAATACGGCGCGCCGGTCTACCAGCGCATCGACGCCCCAGCCACCAAGGAAGAAAAAGCCAAGCTGGGCAAGCTCTCCCCCTCCCAGGTCACGGCAACCTCACTGGCAGGCGAGCCCATCACCGCCATCCTCACCGAAGCTCCCGGCAACAAAGCCAGCATAGGCGGCCTGAAGGTCACGACCGAAAACGGCTGGTTCGCCGCACGGCCTTCAGGCACAGAAGACGTCTACAAGATCTACGCCGAAAGCTTCAACGGCATAGATCATCTAAAGGAAATTCAAGCGGAAGCCAAAGCCTTGGTCAGCGCCGCCATCGCTTAGTACCGCCGTTGTACGTATAAACCTCACCATTGGTCTGTCATTTCGACCGACCAACGGGAGCGGAGAAACCCCTTGAGGCAGAGCGTGATGCAAATGTTTGTGGCGCGCTCTGCATCAAGAAACCCCTGTATTTCGCGGCTGTTTATACAACCGAAGAAGCCAAAGGGACAAACTGTACCACCCAACCGGGTGCCCCATCCTCGACGCGCAGTTTCATCGCGCGGCAGGGTGGGGTATGGACGCTAAGCGAACACCACAAATCTTCGAAGCGCGCTCTGCGTCGGGGGTATCGGGCGAAGCCCGACCGCTTCCTCCTCTGTCTATATCATCCAGATACTCCACGTACTACAAGACGCAGCTCTTTGAATGCTGCACCTTCTTATACCTCACACCATTCAAGAAGAACTTTCCGAAGATCATCTTCGGACTTGGAAGCAAAGCCAAATTTATTTTGGTCTATCGGCACTGAAGTACAAACATGTTCCCCCGGATTTCCCCGACTGCATACCTCACAAAGTAATCTCACTGTCCCCCAATTCTCTACCCACATGTCGTTCTGTCGGCATCGTTCCTCGATGCTCTCAAGTGCCGTTGTATTTGGGACAACGAGCTCAACCTCATATGTCGAGTAGGCAGACCGTCTCCACATTCCAAGCTCATCGAATACTGGATATTCCTCACCTCTGCTTATCCGTGTTCCTTCCGGCGCACCGTCGTTGATCAGAATGTCTCCATAAAGTCTGTCGGAAGAAGTGAGCGGAACATTGAGAACACGGATGCGGGCCGGATCTATCCGTACGCCCCACACCACCTCACCCGAAATCGATGGGTTCAGCCGCACACACGCTTTAATCTCCGGCATCAACACCTCGCCAGGGCCGTCGTTTACCTCTATCCCATAGGCACGCCATGCTCTTCGGGCTTCACTCCAATCGTTCAATGCAGTCGCAGCGATTCCGAGATTCCATAACGTCGCTTCATCGCCAGGTCGCAATTTGTCTGCGCGTTGATTTTGCTCAAGGCTTTCTTCCCAATCACCCTTGTATTTCGCTGCCAAGCCTAAGTTGTAAGCGGTAGTCGCTTCACTTTCTTTACGCTTAGCAAACACTCTATCCAGAATCTTCATGCGGGTCAGTTTATCGTTCACTGCCCATCTTCGCGACGGCTTTATTGTTAAGGCAAGCAGTCGTTTCGCACTTCCATTCGTCCTACGATGGAAGGCCATGCAGAAGACCACCAATCTCCGCGCCCGTCATCCTCTCGCCCAGGAAGCCTGCATTCTCCTGCTCGCACTAGCCTTGCCTGCCGCAGCCCTGTCCCAAAGCGCAGCTCCCGACAGCGCCCCAATCGCACCCTCCATCACCACCACCTCAACGCTGGTCATCGTGCCTGCGCTTGTCCGTGATACATCCGGCCAGCTTCTCCACACCCTCCACGCCTCCGACTTCCTGCTCACCGATAACGGCGTCGCACAGCACGTCTCTCTCGAAGACACCGAACACCAGCCGCTCTCCGTCGTCGTTCTCCTGCAGACCGGCGGAGCTGCCGCACGGCAGTTCCCCAGCTACGCCAAACTGAGCACGATGCTCTCCTACATGATGAACGACTCCCCACACCACATCGCTATGGTCACCTTCGACAGCCAGCCCGAATACCTCTGGGACTTCACCAAAAACGTCGCCGACCTCGACGATGGTTTCACCCAGCCCGATCCCGGAGACGGCGGTGCCGCTATCCTCGACGCCGTCAGCCAAGGCATCGACCTCTTAAAGCAGCAACCCCCTGAAGCGCGCCGCATTCTCATCCTCGTCAGCCAGACTCACGACGACGGCAGCCGCGCCCGCGCCGAAGATATTGTCCGCAGCCTCGGCGAGAACAACATCACCATCGAGTGCCTCACCTTCTCCCCGGAGAAGGCCTGGCTCAAAGATCAGTTCACACAGCCGCGCCACGAAAACGCGCCCTACAAAATGTCACCCGATGGTCCGACGCTCCTCCATACCTTCGATCTCGGTACACCTCTCGGAATGGCGCTCAAAGCCATGCGCGCAGACACCTCTGCCAACGTCGCTAAACTCTCCGGTGGCGAATCTCTGCCGTTCGGTTCAAAAGCCGAACTCGAACAGCAATTCGCGCTGCTCGCAAATCACTTCGCCAGTAGCTACACACTCAGCTTCCGCCCGAGTTCGAAGCAGCCCGGCTTTCATTCCCTGCAGCTTCGCATCGCCGGTCAATCCAGTCTGCAGGTCTCCGCACGCAGCAGTTACTGGGCGACAGATCCCAGTCCCCCGAAATAGAGAGTGCCTGACGAATCGACGCGTACGTTTTTGTCGTCTCTGAGATTACGTCACGCAGATACGGCGTTTCGAACCGCGAGAGGATTATTCTGCTTGGAGAGATCCAGGATGGGCGAGCGCAAGGCAACGTTACATTTCATCTCCGGCCGGTTAGCTTCTGGGAAAACGACGCTGGCACGTAGGCTTGCAGATCAGGAAGGTGCAGTACTGATCTGCGAAGACCTGTGGTTAACAAAGCTAAACGATGGAATCTCCAGCTTCGAAGACTATCTCAAGTGGTCACGTCGGTGCCGTTCTGTCATGGGTCCACTCGTGATTCAAATGCTGGAGGCCGGAACGTCAGTGGTACTCGACTTCGCCGGAAATACTCCATCGGAACGAAAGTGGGTCCGCTCACTTTTTGAAACGGCACAGGCGAAACATGTGTTGCACTACTTGGACGTTCCTGAGGGCGAGTGTTTGGCACGGCTTAAAGTTCGGAACCAAACAAAACCGGAAGGACTTTATTTTGCGACGACATCGGAAGATGATTTCTTCGCGATAGCTCGCTGGTTCCAGCCGCCAACGACCGAAGAGGGCTTTAGCGTATCTCTCGAGTGACGGTCAATCCGGAAACTGCCCCATCCCATAATTCCTGACGGCTTTGCATCTCCGCTTGCCGTAGGATAGGGTGGAAAAACACCCATCCGTACCACACCTAAGGAGCCTTCATGAAAGCGCTTCGCCGCATCCTGTTCCTGCTCATTGGGTTGATCGTCCTCGCCGGAGTCATCGCGTATGCCGACGGAAACAGCTTGCCCGTCGACCACAGCGTCTCCGTCACCGGCGCGGTGCCTGCGCCACCCCAGAAGGTCTTCGCGCTCATCACAAACGTCGCCGACGGAGCGCGCTGGCGGCACTCCGTCAGATCCGTCAAAGTCCTTCCGCCCGATGCTGGCCGCGATCACTGGATAGAAGACCTGGGCCACGGCCAGACCATGACGTTCCTCGCCACGCGCACCGATTTCCTCACACGCCGCGATGTACTGCTCACCGTGCCCGGTGCAGCCTACGGCGGCACCTGGACCTACGAACTCAGCCCCGGCGCGACACCCGATGAAACCACCCTTAAAATCACCGAGACCGGCTTCATCCATCCCCCGATCTACCGCTTTGTCATGGCCCACGTCTTCGGCCCCACCCACAACCTCGACCAGTACATGACCGACATCGATGCCGCCGCCGCAAAACCCTGAACCACCCTGCGCGCTATTCGTAGCTGACGAAATCAAGCCCCTCCCATGACTATTCATCCGTTTTCTGATGGGCGACTCTATCAACGCAAAATGGAGCGCAGGAGCTCAGTAGCGCGCAGAGGCTCAACGTAACGTAGAGGCTCAACGAAGCACTGAGGCTCAATGGAGCATAGCCGCTCAAACGGCCACAGGTACAAGCCCCAAAGGGGCGATATATACCAGCCCAGGGTGGTGACGCAGAGAGCGCGACACAAATATGCGGATCACGCTCTGCATCAAGGGTGTAGGCGGCTGGCGAGCCTTTTTGCTCGCCGTGTCGCCGCAACCCTGGGTCACGGGAGCAATAAAGGTAGAGCCCTGTAGGGGCGACATATCTCGGCTGCACAAGGTGGTACGCTTTGCGTCTACACCCGAGGCTACATTTGGGTCCCACACCCCCACGCCCCAAAAGAACGATTACTTTTCTAACCCTTAAATGATTGCTTATTTTTAACGTCGATATAAAGTGAAATTCCAGAGGAAGACGTCACATGAGGGACGAATCTGGAAGAGACGTAAAGCAAGACGAACAACCCAGCAAAAGCCGTTACGAGCTCTATGTCGACGGCCTGATGAAGGGCAAGTCGAAGTTCCGAGCCGCGCTGGACGCAGGCTTCCCCAAAAGCGAGGCGACCAATCCGACGGAACGTATCGAAGGCCGCCTCACGCAGGAGCTGATGAACCGAGCGCTGACACCGAAGCCCACAGGATCTCCGCACAAAAGCCGCTACGAACTCTATGTGGAAGGCCTGCTGGACGGCAAGAGAAAGATGCAGGCTGCGCGGGACGCTGGCTTTCCCGAAAGCAAGGTACGCAATCCGGGGCGCTCTATCGAAGGCCGCCTCACCAAGGAACTAATCCGCAAGACGCTGGAGAACGCGGAGGTCACCCTGGATGTTACCGCCCAGAGAATCCGCGAAGGGTTGGATGCGGTCCGGCCACTGGTGTTGCCCGGCAGCCGCGGCAAGGAGCCAACGGTAGAGATCATGGTCGACTTCGAGACCCGGCTACGCTACGTTCAGCACATCCACAAACTCCTGGGCATTCCCGAATTCGAGGAACCGGAGGTCCCCGAGATGAGGGTGAATATCGTGGCGATCGGTGGCGGGGACGAGGGTAAAAAACTTCTGGAGAAAGCTCTGGAGAAAAAAGAAGGTGCCTCGACGCTCGAGGCCTCGCCCTACCCAAGATCAAGGTCCTATGCCGAGATGGCGCTGGAGTTCGGTCTCGATGAGCACGGTAACAGTAAAATGCAGACCACCAAAGGCACAAAATCCTACTAGGGACGCCGACTCCGGCGATCCTGAGTTGCTTTTGTTCTTGCATTTCGGAGTAGCAGCGGCCTTTAGGCCGCTGAGACAGAGCAATATATTTACTGGGCTTTAGCCCTGGGCTCTTTGCTGGCATAAGCAAGGGGCTCTGGGCCAAAGCTCTTTCTTGCTGAACCTTGATTCCGAAAACAGCGGCAACTGCGCCGTCCTCAACCGCGACCCAACTCCAGGCGTTTCCGCCCCTGCCGTTGACACGACCTCGACCTCCGCGTCCAATCTCCACAAGCTCACGCTGGCTTCGCAGGAGAAATCCATGGGTCAAGGTCTTTGCGTAACGGCACTCTTACTGGCAACAGCAGCAACCGCCCAAACCCATAACGCCACTACGCCTGAACAGACCGGCAGCGTCGCTGGCCACGTCTTCTGTGCAGACACAAACCAGCCCGCGCGCTTCGCCAAAGTCTCACTGGAAGCCATCGCCGATCCACCGTCATCTACACCTGCGGCAAGCCCCAGCGCTGCTTCCACGCCAAAACCCGCCTCCAAGCCACCCGCAGGAAGCAACGTCGAAACCACACTCGACGGCGGCTTCACGCTCACCAAAGTGAAGCCGGGAGACTATTACGTCGTCGTCCAAAAACAAGGCTACGTGAAGCCTCGCGACATGTTCACACAGAAAGAGATCGACGACCCTACACCCGCCATGCGCGCTCTCGTGGAGCAGGCTCTTCCCCGCGTGCATGTCGACGCCAACCAGACCGAGCACGCCGAGGTCCGCCTCGACCGCGGCGCCGCAGTCAGCGGCACCATCCTCTATGACGATGGCAGCCCCGCAGCAGAACTCTCCGTTCAGCTGCTGCACAAGGACGCCACCGGCAAGTGGGTTGCTCTAATCAGTAGCGGAAACTTCACACCTGGCTATGCAACCACCACCGACGATCGCGGCTTCTTCCGCATGGCTTCGTTGCTCTCCGGGGAGTACATGATCGAAGCCACCCTCTCACTCGCGGATAGCAAAGTAACTTCGACCCAAATGCCGGGCGGAGAAACGATGATGTTCGATACGCAAACGTTCCGCTTTTCGCTCCCGTTCTATGGCTCTGGCACAGCACGCATCGCCAATGCCGCTGCAATCAAAGTCCGCGCCGGGCAGGAACTTCCCGGCGCCGACATGACCATCCCCCTCTCCAAGCTGCACAAACTCACCGGACGCGTTATCGTCGGCCGCGATGGCCACGTCGCCAACGCCGCTTCGCTCTCGCTCGTCACCCGCGACGACAACAAGGAACTCGCCTCCTCTGACATCTCACGCGAAGATGGCCTCTTCCACTTCGAGTTCGTCCCCGAGGGCGACTATGTCCTCAAAGTTTCGAATGCGCGCGACTCCGTGTGGGAGCCCGCCACGCCTCCACACAATGCGTCTCTCTTTCCGCAGCCCGACAAAGAGCGCGTCCTTCAGTCATACGGCGGCACCGAGTTACCCATTCTCCTGAGCGGCGACATGCTCGACGCCATCGCCACCGTACCCCCTGACGCAAAACCCTCAATAGCATCGTCATCATCGCAGTAGAGAGTTGCTGTCTCAAAGTACCTAAAGGTAAGCCAACCACCAATCGCGGCGTCGATTCTTAAGATCGCTAAACCACGCACACAAGGGATAAAGCCCCAGCACCACAAAAAGCCAGATCATATAGACAATTGGCAAACCGTAGCCCCAACCATTGAAGTGGCTCGTAAAGACAACATCGGGTGTAATCCAGAAGCGCCAGTTCGGATTGGTGACGCGAGCAACACCCAGTGCGAGAGCATGAATGACAAAGATATGGATGATGTAAAAGAAAAACGGAACCCGGCCGTAGACATCCAGGAACGCACGGAATCGGCCCAACCGGCCAGCCAGGACCACTTTGTCGAAGAGAGCGAAAAGCAGCAGCACCACTCCCAGTGTCGCCAACAGATAGTGGAGTGAGGGTGGATACTTCTGTACGTAAAAGAACGACATCACCGTATGGCTCGGCGTTCCGAGGCGCTCGAAACCTGGACCTGGGTCGCCATACCCGTGAGTCAAGCGAAGGAGTGCGAAGAGTTCAAGACTTACTGTTCCGGCGATGACTGAAATGCGCTGCCTTGCCTCTGGAGGCTTCGCAACGATCCAGCCAAAACAGTATCCAAGCGCCATCACTCCCACCCAGGGAATCACAGGGTATCCATAGAAAACGACAGAATGTCCGTGGAAGGTCAACAGTCCGCGCTCGTGAAAGATATACCAGGCGTCTGACCAATGCCCCAGACTCGCAGCATGAATGCGGTCAAGAAGATCATGGCCAAAGATCACAATCGCGCCGAACGCGCCAACAGCGGGCAGAGGCAGCCATTGCAGCCCGGCCAGCACGATCATGCTGACACCAATGACCCAGATGACCTGGAGAATCGGCATTCCGAAACCGAAGGACCAGCCAAAACTCACAACTGCAATCTCAAAAACGATCAACCACAGTCCACGCAGAATCAGAGTACGGGTGAGCGTCGCGGCGCTCTTGCGCTGGCGTTGGAGATAGACGCTGGCTCCGGCAAGGAGAATGAAGCCAGGCGCGCAAAGATGCGTGATCCAGCGGGTAAAAAACAGCGCGGGCCAGGAACGGATTGGGTCCGAGGGATCAATAGCCGCGCTCGAAAAAAAGTCGCGTGTGTGATCGATTGCCATCAGCAACATCAGGACACCGCGAAGAACATCAATCGATTCGATCCGATAGCCGCGTCCCGAGCGCTGTGCCGGGGAAGTTTGCTGAGTAACTGTCGAAGTTGACATAGCCTTCTTTGCGCCCTCTGAGGCGTCTCTTTCTTCATGATCCATAGAACAAGACTCGCTCGCCCAAACGATCACGTCCAATGAATTGTTGCGATAAGTTGCATCGGAAACTTCGATGGATCCGCTTCTTGATACGCGCCGAGGATACATGTCAGGAGGAACGCGATCGCTTCGGAGTTCTACTGCGCTTTGTCGCGCCCACATGCCGTAGTGACACTTCTGCGGCAGCCTCCGCCGCTCGCTGAGACAGTTGCCGGAATGTTTCGCGCAACTCTCTCGGGCTGTACACAACAATCCTGCGCCCCGCGCTAAGCAGCATTGCTGCGAACAATTCCAGCCGGTCTCGTCCGCAGCGCAGGCGTGTCCCTCCTTGATCTTCCTCGACAGCCACTCTCCATGGAGCGAACGTATTTGCAGCCTCTTTGAGCGGCATGTCGATCCACACATCAAGCTGATAGGCCGACTGCACAAAAGGCATGCGCTCCTGCAGATAACGGCGGGCGTCGAAACTGGCGGGCCTCCGGAAGCTGACGCTGGAAACCCGAAGCTCGCTGACGCGGTCGAGGCGAAACGTGCGCATGTCCTTGCGCGACAGGCAATGGCCGATCAGGTACCAGCGCCCATCGGTATGCATCACGCCGTAGGGTTCGATCTGACGCCTGGAGGGTGTGCCGTCATGCGACTCATAGTCGAAGCGAATTCGCTTTCCGGTGCGAATGGCCGACGCCGCTCGGATCAGGCTTTCCACCGACGTGGAGACCACCCATGGGCCAGGCTCGATGCTCACCACGTCCTCTACCGTGCGGAGGCTCTCGCGGAGTGCATCGGGCAACACGCGCTCCAGCTTGGCAAGCGCGCCGTCCGTAGCCGGGGCAAAGGCCGCTAGACCTATCTGGCGCAGCGCCCGCAGGCCTAGCGAAAGGGCAAACGCCTCCTCATTGGTCAGCAGCAGTGGAGGCAGACGAAAGCCCGAACGTAGCCGGTACGCGCCCCCTACACCACGCGAAGAATCAATCGGAATATGCAGGTCCTTCAGGCGCACGATATAGCGCTGCACCGTGCGCAGGTCAACCTCCAGGCGCTCAGCCAGCTCTGCTCCGCTTACATGGTCGCGCGCCTGCAGGATCTCGAGCATCGTAAGAACGCGCATGATGGGGTCATACATACAGACTCCAATTCTTATTTGAATTTACGACAAGTTCTGTCGGGAATGGGTCGTACTCTCCATTTGAGCCCACAAAAGGGCCACATGGAGAAGAGAGATGGCAACCGAGATACTTGAAGTGAACGTACTCACAGCGGACGCACTGATCAGCAACTGGCAAGGTCACAGACGGCTGACACGCAGAGTCATCGAGGCATTCCCCGAAGACAAGCTCTTTGCATTTTCGCTAGGTGGCATGCGGCCTTTCGCAGAGATGGCATGGGAGTTCATTCGCATGGCAGTCCCGATTGTGGATGGCGTAGCGACGGGAGAGTGGAATGAGTTCAAGGGAACGAAGCCAGCCACGAAAAACGAGCTTCTTAGCCTCTGGGATCAACAGACGGCGGAGCTGAATGAGAAGTTCCCGAAGATTCCACCGCACCGTTTCAACGAAGAGGACATTGCCTTTGGTCAATGGAAGAACCCAGGAATCGCGACCATCCAGTACGCCATCGACAACGAGATTCACCATCGAGGACAGGGATACGTCTACCTGCGCTCGCTCGGAATCGCTCCCCCGCCCTTCTGGGAGCGCGACTGATAAAGTGAGCGGAGCTTCCACCGCCTCAAATCCATCTTCGCAATCTCCCCTGACCCCATAAACACAGCGCGAAGCGCACCCCTGACGCTTTAGCGTCAGGGGTGCGGAGGGGAAGGGGGGCAATCGCCTTTAGGCTGCGGAATAGAGGCAGGCAAGAATCGAGCTTTAGCCCCCGGCCTTTTGTTCGCAGCCGAAAGAAGGCCCAGGCCTAAAGGCCATTTTTTACCCCAACACTGCCATCTCGACCGGAGTGCGGGGTTCCCGGCGAACGTTCTTTGTTCGATGGGGTGCGACGCGCGCTTTTGCGCCGTAGCGGAGAGACCTGCATTGCCCGCCATCCGCCCGGATTTTTCCCAATCTCAATATTTGCCTTGCCTCTACAGTTTCACTGTGCTATTTCTGTAGCACAGTGTTTCGCAAGCCCAATCCGTCATCCGGCGTTCCCATCTATGTTCAGATCAAGGAACAGATTCGTCATGCCATCGAAACCGGCGCAATCTCCGCCGGAGACCAGTTGCCGGGCATTCGTGGTTTGGCAGAAACGCTGGTCATCAATCCCAATACCGTCATTAAGGTCTATCGCGAGTTGGAGCAGGAAGGCGTGCTCGAAATACGCCATGGACTTGGAGTATTCATCGCTTCCCGCAGACGTAACCGGTCACGGGCCGAAGAGCTGCGGGACGCACAAAAGCTGGTCCACGATTTCGTGGAGACATTGAAAAAACAGGGTCTGGCGGAAGGCGAAATTCGTCGGCTCTTTGAAGCCGAACTCGTCGGAGAGATTCAACGGAGGTAGCAATGGCAGCGGTCATCGAAACAACCGAATTGAAGAAAAACTATGGGAACCATGAGGCCGTGCGCGGCTTAAATCTCTCGGTTCAAGCCGGTTCCGTATGTGCCTTCCTTGGCCAAAATGGGGCGGGAAAGAGCTCGACCATCAAGATGCTGCTAGGGATGATCCACCCGACATCGGGCCAAGGCAGCATCTTCGGCCACCGCATCGACAAAGAACGCGAGAGCCTGCTGATCCGCCAAAAAGTGGCCTTTGTTGCAGAGGACAAGCGGCTGTACGACTACATGAGCGTCAGCCAGATCATTCGCTTCACAAAGTCGTTCTTCCCCAGGTGGAACCACACTCTCGAAACTTATCTTCTGGAGCGGTTTGAACTTCCTCCTGAACGTAAGATCCGACAGTTGTCGAAGGGCATGCGTACCAAGCTCGCCTTGCTACTTGGCTTCGCACGAGGCTGCGAGCTATTGATTCTGGACGAGCCCACCGAAGGGCTCGATCCTGTCGCTATCGAGGATGTCCTGCAGATTGTTGTGTCGCTGGCAGCACAGGGGACGACTGTGTTCTTCTCCTCGCATCAGATCGCTGAGGTGGAGCAGGTCGCGGATCACGTGCTCATGATCGACCGTGGCCAACTCGTTCTCAATGCCTCGATGTATGACGTGCAGGAGGAATATCGGCAGATCCAGGCGGTCTTCACTGATCCTGTCGAAGAGCGCGACCTACGGCTTCCCGGCGTAGAAAGGGTCAAAATCGAAGGACGCATCGCGTCATTTGTAGCTAGCCGCAACGTGGACGCGATTGTCGAGCACGTCCGCATGTTGCATGCGGGCAGCGTCGATGTGCTGCCTATATCGCTGAAGGAGATATTTCTCGATAAGGTGAAGGCGAGGTGACGAGCATGCTTCTTTACAAGGCTTGGATCGAGACACGGGTGCGCTTTGTTGCCGGACTCATTGCGGCAGCCATCATCTGCACCTTTTACATGGAGCAGCACGCGTGGCTCGTCCGTTGGTGGGCGGCGGAAATGCAAAACCCTCATGGCGACCACGGGAAAGAGATGCTGCTTGGGATTCATGAATATGGTTGGTATCTCTGGCACTATCTTTACGACAACTACCTGCAACAGGTCTGGTCCTTGTTCGCCATCCTGTTTGCCTTTGGTGGGTTGATTCGTGAACGAAGCGACGGAACAGTTCTATTCAGTCTTGGTCTTCCGGTCAGTCGAAGGCGGTGGCTCTTCACACGTCTAGCGGTTGCACTGCTGGAGAGCATTGCATTGAGCCTATTTGCTGTGTTCGTGGTGGTTATAGGTTCAGCGGTCATTCATCAGACCTTCTCCCTCTCGCAGGTGCTTTTGCATACGGCTCTCATGGTGGCTGCTGGGGTCTTTGTGATCGCATTCGGTAATCTTTGCTACACGCTCTTTCCGGGCAACTATCTCAGCCTCTTACTGACGCTGGTCCTCCTCGGAGCACCTTACCTGTGGCTTCAAACGTACATGCAGCATATGCGAGACCTGGGACGCACACCATGGTTTAGGTATCTGGATTTTTCGCACACTATGGCAGGGCCGTGGCATCTGAGTTGGAGCTCCACGCCATGGGTGTCATTGCTAGTCGCGTGGACACTCACAGCAGCCCTAATCGCGGCCACCGTGGCCCATGGAGATCGCCTTGACTATTAGTCACCCTCTTTTATTTCAGATCCTTTCACCTGGCTCACGCTCCATCCTTTGGAAGGCATGGCGCGAATCTCGGGCACGCTTCTTTTGCGCGTTAGTACTGCTCACATCCTTGGTAGCTTATGCGGTGCTCACCAGTCCTGGATTTCTCACACGCTACAACACGCATTTCCCCGACAAACCGCTGCTCTATTCCGTCTATGTCTGGAGCGGCCTTTTCCACTACGCCTTAGAGGGCCTGTGGATCCTGGCCGTTTTGATCGTTGCACTGGGAGGTCTCGCACGAGAGAAAGCAGCTGGCTTGGCTCTCTTTTCGCTGGCTCTCCCGGTCAGCCGTTTGCACCTCTTCCTCCTTCGCGCCACTATGGCTTCCGTCGAGGCGATCGTACTCGGACTCACCGCTGCACTAATCATTCCAGCGCTCTCATCACTCGCCGGCGAAGCCTATCCCCTTTCCCAGGCGCTGGGATTTGGCGCATGGATGAGCGTGGCAGGTCTCGTAATCCTGGCCTTTGGCTTGTTGATCTCAGAGATATTCGAAGGAGAGTTCACCGCACCGGTGGTCGGACTGTGCTCACTTACTGCAATATTTCTGGGCTACCGGAGTCATACGCTCCACGGCTGGAACGTCTTCGACGTAATGAGCGCCACCGCATCGATCAATCCGCAAACCCAGTTGTTGACCGGCACATTCCATTGGCTCGATCTGGCCATCTGCCTCCTGCTCTCCATGGCGCTGCTCTTCACCGCCGGCGCAGTCGTTCAGACCCGCGACTTCTAGCTGCGAGCGTACCCGTGCGCACTCGTATCAGCGTGATCGAGAAGTCTCTCGTGAAAAACCGTGTTTCTTGAATCTTGCGTTAAGAGATCAGTCACAAAGCGTTGGTAAACCGGGATCGGAGACGAGTCGGAAGATGGTCTCCAATTGAGATGCCGTCGTCCGATCGGTCGACAGCTCAATAGATGGCAGTTCGTCCCTCCGAAACCAACGTGCTCCTATCGTTTCCGGCGTATCCTGCAGGAGTGATCCACCCATGACTTCGCATTGAATGAAAGCTTTGTAGATGTACCAGGGTTGAGCAGGATGCGGATGCTTCCGCTTATCGAAGAGCGCGAGCAGGCGCGAGGGTTGAACGATCAGCCCGGTTTCTTCATACGCTTCTTTCGCGGCGACCTCGTACGGCGTATAGCCGACATCAGCCCAACCGCCCGGCAAGGTCCATCTTCCGTTGTCCAGCTTCTCTCTGACCAGCAGGATCTCCGGGCCTTCCCGAACGATCACAGTCCTGATGTCAACCTTGGGCGTCTGGTACCCGTCCTCGGAGGCGAAGACGCGGACGATCTTCTCCAGTGGTTCATCCGTAAGCTCTTCCAGCAGCCTGACGCTGATCGCGCGTATCTCCTCGTATCGTTCCCGGTCGTACAGACTGGTTGTGTACGCGAGCCCCGCTTGCGCGAGAGCCTGTAATCGTTGGGCATGGATCAGAAGCTGATGAGATTTCACACCCTAGGAATATCATCTCGCGCGCTTCGCCAAGCCTCAGGAACGCTGCAGCGCTCTCCACAACTCAAACAGAACGAGGCCTTCGGAAGCGCCGGTTGATCCGTTACTCCTGACAAACGCATCCCGTCACCGACCGGTCACTGACCACAAGACGACTTATCCGTACTAATCCGGTGTCGGTGAGGTCGCGGTAGGGACGATCATTACTGATCGCCCCCCGCACAGATCCGCACGAGCGCTCGTTAGCGCATGCGGCTCCTATCTCGGATGAGTGGCGGCGAAGCGGTCAAGAGGCCAAGGATGCATCACG